>OIWP01002344.1_pt1 | contig 19618 bp, 10 predicted proteins | sample 1587661 | NCBI WGS metagenome assembly OIWP01 (sample SAMEA3888899, study PRJEB22519) | human gut metagenome | biome: human gut; feature: human-associated habitat; material: faeces | place: Denmark | collected 2010 | reverse complement strand
AGGACAAAGAAATTCATTGCTCTCTTGTAAAAATATGTTGTCCAATCCGGGTGTAATCTGTTACAATAAACATGGTTATTGACCAGGGTTCCAGAGTACGATCTTGCTAGGAGGGTGCTTTGGAACCTTTTCCTTTTTCTTGATAAGGACAGTATACTAATCAATTGGCGGACAATCAAGCAGATCAGAAATAGGTCAATTTAGGAGATCACAAACACTCCGAATGAAACAGCAGCTTTATCTGAACTGGAGAACATTAAGGAGAAATGGGGAAAGAAATATCCCTATGCTATCAGCAACTGGGAAAATAATTGGGAAGATGTAAGTTCCTTTTTCCAGTTTTCAAATGATATCAGACGTATTATGTACACAACTAACATCATAGAGGGATTGAACCGTCAATACCGGAAAGTCACAAAAACCATTTGCTCCAAAGCTGACCATTCCCGCTTCCTTTCTATTCCGTCGGCATTTGTATTATTGCCAGAATTCCCCTACTCTATTCCAGAGGTCGGGTGTGGGCAGTGCCCACGAAAAAAGCAATCAATACAATGTCTTATTTGTCATGCAAAAAAATCAAAACGGATGTATAAAATCTTATCAGATGGTTATACTGTAAATAGAAAGATAGATTCGACAACAACAGAATTATAAATTCGACAGCAAAACCTTACATATCTATTTCTTATCAGAAAGATTCACTTTCCAAAGACACAAGATTTTTTACAGCCTCGATCACTTCATAACTTACACACTTTTTTACTGCACAAAATTCACGTTTTATTTAATATTTTCCGTGTGCTCTCATTTCATTTTTTACCTGAAGAATCCGATACAAGGATTCATTTAAACGTTCCTCTGAAATTTCTCCGTTATAAACTGCATTCAGAACCCCCTGATAAGCACCTGAAAAATCAGACGGCATCAAAAGCAGATCCACACCTGCCTGAACTGCTTTGACAGCTGCCTGGGCAGACGTATAATAATTGGCAATCGCTCCCATATTCAGAGCATCCGTAACAACAAGTCCCTGAAATCCCATTTTCTGTCTCAGAATTTCTCTTACCATATAATAAGACAACGAAGAAGGATCTTCTGTTCCGGTTATTTCAGAACAAACAATATGACCGACCATGATCATCTTCGCCCCTTCTTCAATTCCTTTTTTAAAAGGAATCCATTCGTTATTCATCAGTTCTTCCTCTGTCTTCTGGATATAGGCAAATCCCTGATGAGAATCCTCACTTGTCGCACCATGTCCCGGAAAATGCTTTAATGCCCCTATAATTCCTTCCTGCTCCATTGCTTTCCTTTGCAAATCCGTCATTTCAGCCACAAGAGCTGCATCGCTGCCAAAAGATCTGCGTGCAACTACAGTATTTGCCGGATTTGTCAGCACATCTGCACATGGTGCGAAATCAACATTAAAGCCCAGATCACTAAGATAACTTCCTATGTAAGTGCCAATTTCCTGAGCTCTTTCGTAATCTCCTGATGCTCCCACTGCTGCCATATCTTCGATCGGTTCTATACCATATCCCTGCCCACTGATCCGTGCTACCGTTCCTCCTTCTTCATCTACAGCCAGAAACAATGGCAATCCTGAGATTTCCATACTGTACTGCTGTACATTATGGAGCATTTCTGAAATTTGCTCATATGACTGCAGATTATTTTCAAAATAAACCAGACCTCCTACCGGATACTGCTGTAATGCAGCATAAGTGGCATCACCCGCTGCTGATACACCGGTAATACCTGTCAGTGCATCAGGAGTAATAATAAATAATTGTGCCACTTTTTGCTCTACTGTCATTTTTTCCAGTGCATAGTCTATCTGATTTACCAAATCTGTTTGCTGTGATTCTGCTGTCTCCGTTTGCAGCGATTCTGATGTTGTTTCCCTTTCTGAAATTATTTTCGGCTCTTCTGCTGTCTTTTGTGTACTTCTTTCTGTTTCTTCTTCCACAGAATTTGATTCGCTGTCTTTTATATTGTCTGTCTCTGAAGCAAAAGAAGATGGCTGTTGTCTTTCTGTTCCCGAAAACTTTATTTTTCCAATCACAATGGCACATATGCAGATCAGCACAAACATCAATGCGTACATTATCTTTTTTTTCATCTTATTTCCCCAAAACTCATTCTTCTATTTCGCAAATATAACCGATTCTCTCTTTAAACTGTGGAACTGCATCCAAAATATTATTTGGTACATCATTGAATACCCATTTATCTTCCTGCGAATAGTAGAAAATATTCAGACGATCTTCATCTTTTTTGACACTGGAATCATAATAGCTTGGCTCACCTTTCAGCCATACATCTTTACACCACTGCTCATCATTATTATCCAGTCGATCCCCTGTAAATTCATTGTCCTCATCTACCCAATAGTATTCTTTTTCACCGCTGTTTCTTCTTGCACCAAGGAAAAACTGGATTTTTTCTTTTCCTTCTTCTTTGATTTGCTTCTTAATCTGATTCCATTCTTCTTCTGTATTAATTCTTGCCAGATAACCACCCATTCTTTTACATTCTTCAAATGCTTCATCCCAGGTACAATCTTTCTGAACCAAAATGTAAGTATGGACCTTTTGCTCTTCCGAAACAGCTTCTTCCAGTACTACAGCATCATTCGCATACATTACAACAGAATCGCCCATAAAGAATACCGTTCCATTAATTCTGACTTTTGCTCCTTTCATTGTTTCCGGGTCTGCTTTTGCCTCACCGATCTCCGGCTCATCTGAAAATATCTTTACACTTTTAATATTATCTTTACGCTTCTTCTCATTTTTTTCATCTTCTGCACAGATATTGACACTCTTCTCTAACATTAACGTTTCTCCGTCCTCTGCCACAGTACCTTGCAGCCATACCGAATCATTGATCGAATCCAGTGCATCTTTATAGAATTCTGCATCATATTCGCTTTCTGTTTCGATTTCTGTTTCGATTTCTATTTCACTTTCTGCTTTTCTTTCTGTCTCCTTCACAATATTTTTAGCTGTTTCTTTTGCAATATTTTCTGTGAGACTTTCTGTGTTTTTCGTTTCTTTCACAGTCTCTGCCATTTTGGACTGAAAATCCTTATCCTCTCCTGCCGTCTGCTTATTTTCTTTAAACACAACACTCTTTAATATAATTACGATCAATATGGCTATCACAATTTTGAGTAAAGTATTTCCTCTTTTTGTCTGTTTTGGAATATCAGCCGTTGTACCACTGTTTACATTATCCCTCACAATATCACCGGAATTGTTTTCCACCGGTCTTTCAACTCTCGTCCCACATTCCGGACAAAAAACAGAATCCGAATCCAGTTCACTTCCACATTTTCTGCATTTCACTCCTTCTTCTCTCCTCTCGTATCTTTCATACATTTCATCTTCACGTATATAAACACTGTCGATACTATTTCAAAACTTCATACACATATGATGAAATATTTCTAATCCGCTCAATGGCACTTTCATTCCTTCCGCCAAGATCATTTGACAAAATACAGATTACGTAATCCTGCTGTTCACCAAAAACAATGGCAATATCATTTTCGATACAGCCAAATCCATATCCTTCCGGCATCTCTCCTGTTTTATTGGCACTTTGAATTCCAGATGGAATACCAGATGGGATTTTCCCTTTTCTGGTTTGAGCACTTAAAAATTGCAGCATCTTTTCAGAAGCTTCGCTGTTTACACATACACCATTATAGATATCACTCAAAATTTTTCTACAATCCGAAGAGCTGGTATAATTGTCATCTGCCGGATTCGTATCCATAAATCGCCTTCCGAGATGCGTATTACTGTATCCGTTCGCACTGCAAAATGCATTGACAACCTCTTTCCCGACATTAAAATCACCGTTTCCCAGCAATTCAACCAGACGATTTGCTGCATCATTATCACTGACCGTTATCATATTGCTTAAAAGATCTCGTAATTCCCCATCATACTGCTCCGAAATATAAATCGCTGTCTGTTTATTCTGCGGATAGCAAATTCGATCATATACAGTTGCCATAATAAACACTTTGATCACACTGGCTGACTGCATGGAAACTTTCCCATTTTTTTCACAAACGGAACCATCACTCAAATTTTGAACACTGACTGCCCATTTTTCACCGTTCGCTTCTGCATCACTTACCAGGGAATCCAGATCCAGATTCCACATCTCCGCTGCTGTTTCCGAATCACTTCCTTGTTCACTGTTACTTTCTGAGTCTGTTTCACCTTCCGTCTCTTCTTCCGTTTTACTTTCTTCTGATGGAACGGTAAGCTCTTTTGATGTTTCTTTCACCAGAATTTCCGTTTGTTTTTCTGTTTGCTTTTCCGTTTCCTGATCGATGACAGCTATTTGCTGATTTAACTGCTGAATATTTTCTTCTGCTGCTTCTGCCCCTTTCAGATTAATAACGGTTGTTCCAATCAATACACCCGCAACGCAAAAATTGATCACACTCATCAGGATCGTTAAAAAAACATATTGCTTTACTTTTTCTTTACTCATTGACTATCTCCAAAATACAAATCAATACCATCTGCAATTCCTGAAACCATTTTTGCCTGCATATCTGCATCCTGCATTGCAGTATCGTCATGTTCATTTGTCATAAATCCCATTTCAAGAATCATAACCGGGATTTTGCTCCAGTTAATGCCGGTCATATCATCGTGATATTGAATTCCAAGATTATTAAATCCTGTTTCATTACAATACGTATTCAAAATACACTCTGTCAGTCGATAACTTTCCTCTGCCAGATTTGCCACATATGGATTCTCATAAGATGGTGTCATTCCAAGTGCTCCATTCACACTGCTATCATCGCTTCCATTTGCATGAATTCTCACATAAATTTCTCCCCCTTCTTCATATGCCTTCAGAGCTCTTTCTGAATTGCTGATCGCCGTGTCGTTGTCCGTTCTTGCCATTACAACTCTGTACCCACGATTTTCCAGCTCTTTCTGCAGTGCCAATGAGATGTCAAGATTAAGCTGATACTCCGGAACCCCTGTATATCTTCCCTGCGTTCCTGTCGTTGCTTTTGCTTTCATCTCCGAAGAACCAGGACCACTTGGCTCCTGTTCGCTCATATTCACCCAGCTTCCCTGATGTCCCGGATCAATGACAACCACATGTCCATTCTGTGCTTCTGTACTTTTTTCCGTCTGCACATCACTTTCCGTATCTGTCCCCGTTTCGGTTGCCTCTGTTTCGGTTTCTGTATTTGTTTCTTTTTTCGCTTTCTTAGACTTTTTCTTCTTTGTTTTTTTTACTTCTTTTATTTCTTCCGTTTCAGTCAGTGTCTCTGTCTGTTTTTCATTTTGTTCTGACATTAATCTGGCAACTTCGGTTTCCAGATCTCTTGCCTGTTTCTGGAGACGGTTCATTTTCACAATACTGACGGCACAAAAAGCAACAGCCAGAATGATACATACAACGCTGATGATCCATACCATTCGCTTTTTATCTTTCATAAGTTTTCTCCTCTTATTTATCTAACTGATAAACCCCACGCTCGTTTTCTTTCTGATTCAGAAAAGCTGCATTCGCATTTTCATACTGATTAAAACAGCTTACCGAAAAATCTTCCGGATCTACCGTTCCTCTGTACCATGACTTACTTTCAAAATAAGTTCGCAGTTCATTTGAATCAAATTTTCTTCCATGTCTTGCATATAACTCGTTTTTCGCATAATTGATCTCGCGTAATGTCAGATTTTCCACATCTGCATCTGTCAGATATTTCTTATCACTGTCAGGGATTATATAATCATTTTTCGTCAGATCTTCTGAACTGCTTTCCTTTTTATCGGTTTTCTTTTCCGTTGCTTTTTCCGTTTTTTTCTGTGTTTCCTTTTCCGTTTCTTCTTCCCTTGCTTCTCCGTAAATATTTTCTACATCCATATAAATTGTGTCATCTTCTGCCCATAAACTGCCTTCCAGTGCTACTTCGACATTATTATATTGCTGCATCATCTTCTCCTTCACCGGATAAGAAGAGATTGAAATACTGGAAACTGCATTATAAAGGATTCTTTCGCCGGATGTACTGTTTAAATAGACCGACTTTGTATCTTTTAAGACCAGCACCGGATCTTCCATTTTACTTGTATAATAAAGCGTTCCCTGAAGTGTACATGTTTCACTGTCAACTGCACTAATATCCGCATCAATCTTCTGAGTTGTTTCTTCTGTTTCCTGTGTTTCTGTCATCTGGTCTTCAAAATCCACATCGGAAACCAGACTTTCTGTCTGGACATCCGTGTCTGTTTCTGCTTCTTTTGCATTTTTTTTGAATGCATTTCCACCAAACACTGCTACAATCACCAAAGCAGCTGCAACACCGGCAATCATACCATTTCCATGCGGTTTCTTTAATGGAGCACCACATTCCATACAATATCTGGAGCCCGGTTCAATTTCAGCTCCACAGCGATAACATTTGTTTGTCTTTCTCAAATTAGCAGCCATGTCATTTCTCCTCCATCATTTTCTATACAAACTTTTTCCGCAAAGCGGACAGAATTTTTCCGTTCCCTTTTTTAACTGAGCACCGCAGAATTTACAGAATCTTGGATTCAGCCGTACTGGTTCCGATGCCGTTTTCTCCGCATTTTCTGATGCCCTTCTAAAAGATTGTGATACATTCTGATCAGAAGATTCTGCAGCCTTTCTATTTGTCTGGACATTTTTTGCACTCTGCTCATTTGCCCTGGTTTGCACATTCTGTTTTGTCTGCTCTGCTGTTTTCGAAACAGCAGACCTCTCTAAAGTTATATTTTTCAACTCTGGCTGCATCTTTTTCCAGTCGTATACAGAATTGGCCAGGCTTGTCTGAATACAGCTTATTTTTTCTGTATTCTTTGTTCTTTCGGTCTCAATATACATCTGAGGGAACCATGGCCTGCAAGTCTCCAGTATTTCTGTCCATTTTTCTTTTCTTGCCAGTTCTTCCGGCAGGAAAATATATGCACAACGATTTTTATCTCGTGTATCCATATTTAACATTGGCCTGCTCTGTTCCAGCAATTTTTTCACAATTGCCACACCACACTCCTGATTCGTCTCTTCAATGCAGTGCTCTACCGTTATTCCTGCTTTTTTTGTAACATTTCCTTCGATTTCCGATGCTGCTGTTTTTTCAACATCTATCGGGCCGCTCAGAATAATATTTACAATCTTTTGTCTTATCCTCTCACAGATCTGATCTTTTCGCATCCATACTGCAATCCGATTATCTGCCCATTTTTCGATTTCAGCATCCTGAACTCCTTCTATCACTTCATACCGGCCATTATTTGGATTTTCTTCCTGTTTCTTAGCATTTTCCAGATATTCTGCAAGCTCAGATACTCGCTTTCCATACTTCTGAATTTCTGAAAAAACCGTTCCGTCATCTCCCTGTTCCAAAAACTGTTTTACAATCTCAACCGCAATCTCCGATTCCAGTGCTCTGTGAAAATCTTCTTTCCACAATGCGATTTTCTTTTGTTCTTCCGCTTCTGTCATCAGCCCCACAATCTGACGAACCGGTCTTCTTTTTCTTTCTGGAATATTTTCTTCTATTTGCTTTTTCAGTTCTGCTTTGATCCGTTCCAGCACTCCGGAAGTGTTCCTGTCTCCATACAGAAATTGTTTCGCGACAACAGGACCATCCTCCAAAAGATAGCTCTGTGTTTTTTCTTTTACCCACTGGCAATAATTCTGAAAACGTTTCTCTAATTTCTGCCGTCCCTGTTCTACTTTCTGTGCTTTTATAAAAGACTGCTCAAAATTCTTGATTTTCCTTGCATTAATTTCTGCTCTTGTGATATCCACACTGCTTTCCGGCAAAACAGTATATTCTTTTATAATTTCAAAAACAGAAATCTCCTTTTGCTTTTCCAAAATTGTTACTCTTCCTTCTTCAAGGACTTCTTCTGCTGTAGCACTCTCCTCTGTGTTCAGCCATCTGTTTTCCGAAAGCAGATTCTGAATGGCTTTTCTTACAATTCTGTCTCGATCCCGGTATTCCGCCATCATCTTATGGTAGCCAAAACCATTGTAACAATAAGATGCTCGCTCTGTTCTGGACTCCTGTTTTAAAAGTCTCCATTTACCAAACAAAAAATCCTGGCTGTTTTTTATTTCCTGATTCTGTGTAATATCAAGCAGCATGTCCAGCAACCGCTCCGGAGCATCTTTATACTTTTCCGAAACCAGAACCACATGATTCAATGCAGCATGTGCATTTTTCATACCTGCCTCAATCTTACAGAGCTGATTACATACTTCCTGCTTTTTTTCATCCTCTTCCGGGAAAAATAAATATCCATAAATCCCTGTGAGTTTTCCGCCATATGCTTTTATAAATTCTGATGTATTCTTTGCTCTTTCCAGAAAACTTTCCGTTTTTATATCTTCATGAAAATTTCCGATCAGATAAACTTCTATCTCCTGATTTTCAAGATTCATTGCCCTGTCCGGTCGGCCAAAAAAGCACTTCCATCTCTGATCTCCCAGGCTTTCTATTCTCTTTTTAAATGCTTCCAGCATACTTTTCTGAGGAAGCAATAACCACATTTGCCTCATATGTAAATCCCTTCCTTTGCTTTCATGCCACATTAAATTTTATGCTTGCATTCATCATTCAAAGAATGCAAGCATATTCTTTCTGTTTCTTAATAGTTCGATTGCGGCGATTGACCCGTACGATCTACTCCATAATTCGGATCCCCGTTATCTTCTGATGAATTTCCTGTTGTTTCTGGCACCTCCTGTCCGTCCTGGCTAAGGCTTCCTTCTTCTGTCTGCACTCCTTCCGGATTTTCCGTTTCGTCTCCGGTCTGGTATTCTGTTTCGGTTTGAGTTTCAGATTCGCTCTCCGTTTCCATCTCTGTTTCCATTGCTTTTCGACGTTCCAGTTCAGATTCCTTTTCATTCATCAGACTCTCTAACTGTACTTTTTCACTTTCCAGCTGTTCATTCTGGCTTTCTATCTGCACCTTCTCGCTCTCAAGCCTCCCGACTTTACCGGATTTCATTCCAAAAACAATTGCCGCAATCAAAGCACCGGCTGCCAGAACGCCAACTCCTATGCTGACTCCCATAAAAATATTTTTCTGTTGTTGATACTTTTCTGCATTCTTGCTTTGCTTTTCTGCCTCATATTCAGCATTTTGTTTTTCATTCTTCAGACGACTCAATTCGCCGTCCGATCCTTTGCCGGACGCTTTTTCCTCAAGCTGTTTCTGTAGCTGACTTATTTTCTGGTTTTTCTCTGCAATTTCATCTTCTTTTTGTCTCAGCTTTCTGGAATTTGTTCCACTGTTCTGTTCATTTAAAACAGCCTCTCTTTTCTTTTTCTCAGCCTGCAGTTTTTGTTCATATGCCGTTTTCTCTTCCTGGAATTTCCTTTCCTGTTCTCTCAGATCCTGCTCCAGCTGACTGATACTCTGATCCTTCTTTTCCAGAATTTCTGCATGACTTTCTCTCAGTTTTTCTATTTCCTGTGTATGAAGCTTCTGACTTTCCTGGTATTTCCGGTCTGCTTCTTCGAGCATCATCTGTTCATGTGCAGCTGCTTGATCTGCCACATTTTTCTTGACATATTCCAGCGAATCCAGAATCTTTGCATACTGCAGCTCTGTAGCAAAAAACGGAAGAATCTCCTCACGGTTTTCATACTGCTCATTCAGCACAACATCTGCAAGCTGTCTGGCATATTCTTTCCAAGGCAATAACTTCTGATAAAAAGTATCTATTGCCTCTTTTTTGAGAACTTCATTGTCCATCATTTCCTGCTGATCCTGATATGAACGGAAAATATCTTCAATGCTTTCCAGATCATCTCTCTCCCACCAGCAGAATCCCTTACTGTTCAGTCTTTCAAATATTTTCTGCAAATTTTTAAAGGAAACCTGTGCACCACGCTCTTCCTGCAAAATCCGTTTTTCTGCATAGGCAAGCTTTGCATCAGAAGTAGGTGATAATTTATAGCTTAACTCCTCAATCAGCTTCAGACGCTGCGGATCACATATCTCCTTCTCCGGATTTTCCACGTCAAAAAGAACCACCGGATATTTAAATTCTGTCGCCGCAAATTCTTGCTTTGCTTTTTCTATGTCTTCAACTTTCATAGTAAAAATATGTACCGGAAGTTCACATTCACCACTAAGATATGCTATATCTTTGGGATTAGAGTTGGTGCAGAACCCCATATTCATACGCAGTTTTTGTGGAAGCAACAGATAGATCTGCTTTAATAATTCTTCTGACCTGGATTGAATTTCTTGTTCATTTATACACAGTACCAGACGTGTTCCTACATCTTCTATCTGGCTGGACCAAAGCCGCTCTACAATATGACATATTAAATCACGGTCTTTTTCTTTAATCTCAATATGAGCATTTCTCTTTTTGTCAACTGAAACTTTTTTATCCAGCAATGTTGTTACATTCTCAGAAGTATCTCTTGCTTCTTCTTCCGAAAAATAGAAACTATCAAAAATATACGGAAAAAAATCCTGCCCGAGTAGAGTTTCTTCCTTACTTACATAATAATTTATATATCGACTAATTCTCCTGATATTGTGAATTCCACTAACTCCATATATACTTACATGAAAATCCTTTGTTGCCGGAAGATTCGTATACTTATCTACATATCCTACATTTAAAAACATCGAAGAATAACTGCTACTCAGTCCGTTATACCATTTTCCCACATCATCCAAAAAACTTCTTGGTGATTTAAAATGAAGGCTTGACAAAAATTCTCGCATTCTTGCATCTGTTTCACTCGTTTGTGTTTGGTCTGGCAATACATGGATGCTTCCCCAATATTGATTTTTCACGTTTTTCTCCCCCTTAGCTATTTCTTGTTCTTCCTATGTTATTTAAAATATCCAGTCTTCTTCTTTTATCTCTCTTTAAGAATTTATCCCATCCTGTTGGCTCATCCATATGATACAGATGTAAATCCCTGTCTGCCTGCGATGGATTCAAGTATAACTTATAAACCGCCTCTGTTCGGTTTTCTTCTTCCTTTTCCTCGAAAACTCTTCTTACCGGATACTCCTGATTTCTTTCATCCTCCATATGAAATCCTTCACCAAAAGAGGGGATATATGACAGATAATAATTTTCACACACTGGCATCATGCCAATATTACATAAAATCCAGCTCCATATTTTGCTCAGATGCATTGGTCTGAAATGATCTCCGTCATTTTCAAAATCATATTTCTCCTGAATATATTTTCTTCCCGGCATTCCAAGTGCTGAACAGGAGATAATTGCTATATACGTCATATATTTATTGTTTTCATAGGTTGTTTTACACCATTTCAGGGATTCCAAAATATCTCGATTTGAAACAGTTGCATAAATATCTTTCAAATATTTCATCTGCTCAAGAAGATCAAATGCATCTCCCTTTTCTGTAGAACGTCCATTAAGCTCCGGCATATTTGCCCTGTCAAATGGATTATCTGCTGGATCTAATAAATGCCCCTGCATATCACCCGATGCCATATCAACTTTTGTAATTACAATGCACATTGGAGGTACTGTTTCTTGATTTCTCCTCTGCTCATAAATTCCATTTGCAATCTGCATCAATGCCAAATTGTCAATCTCTGCTGTATCCTGATCTGCCTCTCCATATCCTTTCTGTGATACACAAGTACAAAGCATATACATATGACAGGATACAATAAGCGGAAATTTTTGTAATGCTTCCAGACTGACACTCCCTATCGTTTGATCATAACAAAGTTCTCCGGCAATATCGATAAACGAAAGAATAATACTTCTGTCTCCCTGCTTTTTTTTCACAAGCAATGATGCATTATAGGTTTCGATGGTGGCTTTTGCATCCGTTTTTCCAACTGCCCAGCCTTTTTTGTTAAATTCAATGGCATTTTTTACTTTTTCATATTTTCCGTCGCATAATACTTCCGGTAATTCAATACCCAGCTTGCCAAAATAATTAGGAAGATCATTAATCATACTCACAAAAAGCGATGTCTTTCCTGCACTCTGTGCTCCAAGAAATCCGACCAAAAAATGTTCGTATTTTCCTGAACCATCCAGCACCGGTTTGTTACATTCTGGACAATATCCACGAATTTTTCTCCCTTGGTAAGAAAAAGGAAGGAGATTTGCCGGTCTTTCTTCTGATGAATACTTTATCGTATAAATCCACTCTGTTCCTTCAAAGTACTCTGGTTCAACCCAAAAATACAAATTATAATTCATAGTATCCTGTTTCCAGTCATCTTCTGAAACTTCCGGATCTGTTTTTTCTTGAAACTCAAGTTTTGCAATAATTGCATCAACCAAAGTTTTGATATTTTCAGTCTGAACATCTGCGTTCTGCAAGCCACTGCTTCTTAAAAGTTTTGCCATTGATGTAACCTGTTCAAATTCTTCATAAGTCAGACTCTGCATTGCTTCCTGATTATACGTTTCTTTAAAATCCTGAGCAATATATCCAAGAAGATCATACAGGGTAAGCTTTAGACGTACTCTTTGTCCATCAGCAAGTGCCTGTCCATCTCTTTGTGCCAGTTCCTGTAAATCTGTTGGCGAAAATTTAATAAACAGTTCTTCTCCATTTCCAGAATGCAAGTCTAACATCTGTGCCAAATCAAATACAATGTCTATTCCTAATAATTCATGTCCGCAATTGGTACAATAATAATTGTATATCATAATCTCTTCCTGCCTTTATCTCACTATCGCATACTTTTCCAAAAGAATTTCATCCCCTTCAATCACAAGAGCATTCGGATTTGCTCTTCCAGGTAAAATTTCAATAATATAACAATCCTCTTCTCTTCCGTTCTCTGGTGCGATATATTCTGTTAAAAAGCTGTATTTTCTTCCATTCTGACCGTTTTTCAGCCAAAGATGACTGCTATGAATGCGATCTGTCTGATGATCCATCCACCTAAGACGAATCATATACGCATAATCACCATATGCCTGTTCCTTTTCAATACTCCATGAAATTCTCGGCTTAGCTCTTCCATTTCCAAGATAAATCCTGCACTCATCCACCATGATTTCATCCTTCGTTTCCCATATATACACATAGGAATTTGGCTGTACTCTCTGCGAATAAGGATTCATTGCATCCCAATATTTAATCTCTCTCCCTTGACTTTTATCAATTTCTCCATCCGCCAGCGTAAATGTCACATAGTACGCTTTTCTCTCTGGATCAGCACCTTCCCTGAGTTTAAATCCATTTTCATCAATTATAACTCTGTCTTTCAGCATCTTTTTCTCCTTTAACGAAATACCATTCTTAACTGCTGTTCCGTTTGTTCACCATTAGTCAAGTCAATATACTTTCCAAATTTCATGTATACAATTTCATATGGATACAGATTATTCATAACTGCTATCTGCTCATCACGTACTTCAGTTATATCATATCCTTTTGTCTGCCAATCCCGTCCGATTTCACTGTTGATCATTGCAATCTGCTCTACCTCCTGTGCCTGTATCACAGCTGGAACCTGAAATCTTGTTTTTTCTTTTATCTGAGAAAAGCAAGTCCGAAGATCTGAAAAAATACTTGCCCTGTTAAATTCATCCTTAAGCTGCAGTTCTTTTCCCTCTCTATCCTCTCTCATTTCTCTCATTTTTTCTGTTATCAGATTTTCCTGTGCAAACTCTTCAATCCAGCTATAGACTGCTTTCTGAAATACTTCACATTCTTCTGCTGCCAGCTGCATCTCTGATATATAATTGTTTACAGAATTTTTTACCATAATCTGCAGCCTTCCCTCTCTCCATTCCTGAGAAAGTTTCAACAAATCCGGATAATGCAGCTGCAAGGTAAGATTCTTTTTCCATTCTTCCTTTTCTTCGCTGTTTTTAATCTGATTACAAAAGCTTACAATTTCCTTCTTCTTTTCATCCTGTAAGCGTCGTGGTACTCCTTCCGGGCGAACATAGCTTCTTCTGAAAAGCACTCTTCTTTCAATATAATCTCGTGTACTCATCGGATACAGTCCGGATTCTCTCTGAAAAACTTGCAATCTTTCCTGCAATTTTCTAGCCTGTTCTGAGACGGTACTATTTAAACTGCTCGCAAAATCACTGAGATTTTCATCTTTTGCATGCCTAAGCCATAAATCTAATTTTTTCAGTTCCTCTTCACATTTTCGGGCATGCCGTTCATAATACTCCATTTCTCCAAGCACAAACAAAGATCTGTTAAATTGTTCTACATTAAGCACGTTATTCCAATCACGTATACTGAGCAATTCCAGAAATCGAAGTATTCCCTTTTCCTGTTCTTGCTCCATAAGATTCGGTTTTAATCCTCCTGCGTATATCAGAAATTCTGAATGACTCATATACTGATATTCCATATTCCAGAGTTGTGACAGAACTTCAAAAACCTCTTTCTTTTTTTCTTCGCTCAACGTTTTTCTTGTCTGATACCGAAAAAGATTCAAATGATAATGCTGTGACATATCATGTACCATTCCTTGTTCTTGAAAAACTCTCATACGATTTCGAAAACATTGAAGCCATTCTTCATTCACATCGGCAAGATCAATATAGTTGCAGAATACTACACGCTGACTGACCGGCAATATAATTTCTTCCCTATCCAGTTTCTGTTCAATATCACCCCACAACTCTTCCGCACTGGAATCGCTGTTTTGATAATAAATATATTTTCTTCTATCAAAAGTTTCCTGAAGTTTTTTATGAAAATATTCCGTCCTACCCTGACTGCGATCATCCATTACAACCAGAAGTGCGTCATACGTTTCATCTGAAAATACTGGCATAATTTTCCTCCAATCCTAACCTTATATCTGTTTAAATTTACTCGTTCCCTATGACAGCTGTAGGCACCCCAAAAGGGGTGCCACTAACATTATTTTTTAATTTCTTTCTGTACCGCATTTTGGACATATCATAAAGTCTGCATCGTTATGACGACCACATTTTGGACAACTCCAATCCTGAATCTCATCCTGCTCTTCTGGTTTTGATGTGCCACATTTTGGGCATATCATAAAATCTGCATCATTATGGCGACCACATTTTGGACAACTCCAATCCCGAATTTCATCCTGTTTTTCTGGTTTTGATGTGCCACATCTTGGGCATACCATAAAATCTGCATCATTATGGCGACCACATTCTGGACAATCCCATCCCTTCACTGGTTCTTCTCGTTTTGCTGTGCCACATTTTGGGCATATCATAAATTCCTCATCGTTATGACGACCACATTTTGGGCAATCCCATCCCTTCACTGGTACCTGTCGTTTTCGTCCACACTTTGGACATATTGTAAAATCTTCATCGTTATGGCGACCACATTCTGGACAATCCCATCCCTTCACTGGCACTGGCTCAAGCTCTTTCAGACTTTCATACATATTTGCCAACGTCTTAACATAGAATTCATCATCAGCATTTCCATTTCTTATTCTTCTCAAACAGAATCTGATTGCATCTTCTGGCTCACGATCTTCTCCTGCTGGATCAATAAAATCTATTTCCAGCTTTTTAACCAAATTTCTAAGTTCTTCTCTTTTTTTCTCCAAAAGTGTATTCATTTCATTACGATCACCACTTATTTCCTTTTCTCTCGCAATACGTTCCAGTTCATCGAAATTTAAATCTGTAAACTTTTTAAACGCCATCAAAATTTCCCAGTCCATCTGTGCAAGTTTTTTCTCTATTGGCGTATAATTCGTTTCCGCCATCCTATCAAATCTGCACAAGGTCTTCATTCTTCCTTCGTTGTTAACCATATAACGCCATGCCGCATCTTTTTCTGAATAAATCACAATACCATACTGATAATAACGAATAAACTTCTCTACCTGATATCCGTACTTCTGATCCTCTTCACGAGCTTCTAATGTTGTTACAATCTCATAATATCTGCATAACGTTTCTCGAAGTTCCAAAAACAGCTCTGTATTCTTTCTCAAAATACGTTTCATATAGATAATGCTTTGTGCTTCAATCTGATCACTGTTCATACCACTTTGCCGTGCAGTTGAAAAATCGAACGGTTGTGCGAACATACCACTGTCAAACAAGATAATTGATTTCTGATTTACTTTCGTTGAAACTGGATTCTGCTGTTTCAGATAATTGAATAATTTTTCTCCTCTTTCAAATCTTCCGTCCAGTCCAATCTCTTCATAGTCTTCAACATTCAGATTCTTCCAGTCATTTGGAATCAGATGCACTACATATTCATAAATATCACGATTTGCAGCCTGACTTATTTTTCGCTCAATTAACTTTTCTTTCATCGCATATTCAACAATTGGATTGAACATTGTACGAAGAAATTCTTTTTCTTTGTCATTTTTTTCCATGTTACGCAAAGCAATCGGCGGATAATGTTCCCAGCTTAAACCTGTTCCAAATAACATTTGTTCCTCTTCTGTCAATAACAGATTAGGTGCAGGTTCTCCTTCTTTTCGTGCTTTATCTGTTTCTATTTCACTTTTTGTACGTTCTGTATATTTCGTAATATAGTTATCTTCTCCATTGCACAGATGTCTGGAGACGCATAATGGCTCTTGTGCACTATTATAATAATTTTCCCATTTACCAATATCCACCAAATCACACAAAGCATTTGCCACACTTGTCTGATAACATACAATGTCAGATACTGCTGATGAAACTGCTGGCTCATTGGAATTATTGCCTCCAATCCTTGCAAGTTCATCTCTGAATGCCTGTTTAATTGGATTTGCAAAACTACTTCCATCCAATGCTTGAGGAAGCAGAATGAAACTATTCACCTTGTTCCAAGATCCTGGAACCGTTTTAAGTGCTGGTCTGCTCTTTTCAATCAGCTGCCTTACGATGCCTTGTACCAGCTCACGTGCCTTGTTCGCAACATTTTCCTGTGGTTCCTGCTCCAGAACATAATCAAAATAAGATGTTGCTGTCAGCGTAATCGCTGTTGCTCCGCCAGCTCCGCTTCCAAGTTCACAGCTTCTTGCCATGACTTCATCAAACATTTTTCTGGTCTTTCCTTCTGCATCGCTTACCCAATCTCCAGTATTTTGCACAAAGCTGTTTACCATATTCTGTTTTACTTCATCCATATTAATTCCGTTAATTTTTCTTCGGATATTCTGCTGAATCCATTCATATACATTTTCATTATTGCAAAGATTTACACAGTTTCCTTTCTGTGATGCATCCCTGAACTGCTCATAACTTTGTGCATCAAGAGAACTTCCTGCACTCTTGTAGAAATTTGATAAAACTTCCAGGCTTTCTGCAAAACGTTTGCAATCATTAACAAAACTGTTTATTGGACCTGTCAGATTTCGCTCCCATGCACCATTTGGTGCAAGAATATACTGTGCAATTCCACGCTTCACTTCATACTGAATGGCTTGTTGAAAATCGCCCCTCCACTGTGTCAGACCAGCTCTTCTAATACTTTCCAGAAATCTTCTTGTTAATTCCGGTCTGGCTACAGTTGTAGTGATTACTTTCTGCAGTTCTGCCTTTGCTGTATTCAGCATATTTTCAATAGAAATCTCCGGATAAGATTCTGGTACCCCATCTTGATTATAAGGACCATCTCCTCTAAATAACAGCTCCATTGCCTTTGGGCCATAATCTCTAATAACCTCTTTTGCTTTATCTTTAAAGAATGTTACCAGATCTGCAAGATATCCTATAAGTTCCTGTGTTCCGTTGTTCACACACTCTGTGGCCCTAAATCCACTTTCATATGCATTCGTATTTCCTGTTTCTACATCTCTCTGAGTAATATCCACATGATTATCTGGTAAAAGGCTGTATCTCTCCAGTGCACCTTTCAATTTCAAATTCCAGAGACTCCTCTCATTTAATTCATCGGAGTCTTTAAATCCAAACAATTTTCTAATCTGTGTTTCCATTTCAAATCTGCTCATACGGTTTTCTTCTGTACAGAAGTGGAGTGCCACTCCATCTGCCTGTATTTCTTCCGGTGATTGATAAAGCTTCTGGCAAACATTGCTTACCACATTTGCTGTCACAATCTGGTCTGGAATTGCTGCATATGCATAACCGATTCCACAGTACCTTCTGGAATCTTCCGGAAACACATCGTTTCTCAATACCCCTCCTACTGTCAGATTATCTCCAGCCAAGTATGTTGTACGGTATACTGGACCATTGCTGTAAAAAGAATTTTGATCAAAAGGTCCATCACTTTCAATTGCAAGATTAATAATAGACTCTGCCATCATAGATTTACTTTCTTCATAAGTTCCTGATATCAGAATTGGGTAATCAAACAGACGATTTGCATCATTACATTCAATAGTTATCGCACCATCTCTCGAGTAAAATTCTTCACTTCTTCCCGGTGATGCTGGTATGGACATATAACTTTCGAGTTCTTTTAATGCAGAATATCCATTTATATAAATAGACTTGAGTGCCTCTAAATTTTCTTTTTCAAAAGCTTCTACAGTATCTGGCAGAAAAAGATATCCGAATACACGCACTTCAGTCGCACCTGCTCTTCTACACGCTTCTCTTGCATGCACTGCAAGCTCCTCAAACGTTCCACTTCCATTTCCGCCCGATAAACCTGCTAAAATCATAACATCAACTCGTAGATTCGTTTTGTCACTCCAGTCTGTATTAAAAATTGTCTGTATGATATTGCGAAATTTAACATCATTTGTACTTCCACCCTCTGCATTATCATAAAACTTAATTTTTCCAGTCACACGATCTCTTGCTGAACCATTTGGCCCTAATTTTGTAACATCATATTTCGGATGTACAAATTTCTTAAAAAAGTCTGTTCGATTATTCTCTCTCAGTCTGTCTGAAGCTCCCCTTGTAGAAATATTTAAAACTTCTATCCCAGCTTGTCCTACTTGATTTGTTGTTGTATTTACTTCTCTACTATCCGAGTCAATCATGATGAATTTCATGTAGGTTGAGTAATCCGAAACCAATTTCTGTTTTGCTGTTCTGACTGCCTCGCGAATTGCAGCTGCACCACTGCCACCACTGCTGATAACAAGGGTAAGATGATCTGTACTTACCCTTAATTTATCTCGTTTTGAAAACAAAGTCTCATTCCCTACATCAATCTGTCCGACCTGAAGTATGTCCCGTAATTCTGTTGCATTTGTATCTGTTGGCATTTCTTCTCCTCCTGTTCACCTTTTATAAATAAAAGTCATATATTTTTATGACAATATTTCCTTATTGTTACACCAGCTCTATATACTTTTTCAGGATTTTATACATCGCCTGAATTGTCCATACATAAAATTCTTCCTCGCCTTTTTTTAAATTCAGGGTAAAACAAATCGCTTCTTCTGTTGTTTGCTCTTCACCTGACCAATCAATAAAATAAGCTTTCAGATTTTCAACCATTTTCCGAAGTTCTTTATCCTTTTCTTTCAGAAGTACGTCATTCTCTTCCTGCAGATTATTGATTTGTTTTTGCCTTAGCACTTTTTCCAGCTCATCAAAATTCAATTCTGTAAATTTTCGAAAAACCGGAAAAATCTCCCATCCCATCTTAACGAGCCTTTTTTCAAGTGAAGTATAATTTTTATTTGCAGTTATATCAGATCTGCATAATATT
>OIWP01002338.1_pt1 | contig 19668 bp, 16 predicted proteins | sample 1587661 | NCBI WGS metagenome assembly OIWP01 (sample SAMEA3888899, study PRJEB22519) | human gut metagenome | biome: human gut; feature: human-associated habitat; material: faeces | place: Denmark | collected 2010 | reverse complement strand
TCGCACGTTATCACATTGCCAGCCAAGATGTACGCTCAATCTCTGCCAGACTACAAGCTGTCTTAAAAGGTAAGCGTGATTTTTGCTTATTCCGCTGTGGCTGTCTGTGTACTGTTTCACATATTCGATAGATAAGGCAACGTCGCTTATCTGGTCGGCACTCATACGGGTGCTTGCGTCAGCTCTGGTCTTGTAGCCGTTCCTAAAATCTGTGTTAATGTCGATACAGTAAGCGTCCTCGCCCTCAACGGTTAAATGTCCCTCATTAAAGGTAGAACCAATCGAACCGTCATTCATTACTTTTTCAACGATACCGACACGCTCTTTTGACTCCGTCCAGTATTGCTTACTTTCTGCATGAACGGGTGTAGTCGGTAAAGCAGTAACGACAGTTGCAAGAGCTAAGAAGCCCGTACACAATCGTTTCCATGTCTTTTTCATAAATCTAATGCTCCTTTCATTTTGGGTAAAAAAATAGACGCTCATTTCTGAACGTCTACATTACTGAAAGGCTTGTCCTCTCACACATATTCTATTTTAATAGGTACAACAGTTGCCTTTCTCCTTGTATTTTCGTTGTTTTCATCACTTGCGTTATCTACAACCTCCATGTCCGGGATCTATAAGAATCAGTTTCGGAAAATTCATCTGTACTGAAACAACAGCAGCCTGTCTGGACAGCAGGTAAAAACTTACCAGCAGCAGACAGGCCATGACCATTTCCATTCTGTATTTTCTGAATTTTTTCATGCATGCACACCTCGCTGCATATTCCTTCTATGTATATGCAGCGGTATGGCTTCTTACTACCTTACTCATACTTTACGATTTCTTTTTTCAGACGTTTCATAATCCGTTTCTCCAGTCTGGAAATATAGGACTGAGAGATTCCAAGAAGATCTGCGACTTCTTTCTGCGTCTTCTCTTTTCCGTCGGCATTGTTCAGTCCAAAACGCAGCCGTATGATCGTCTGTTCTCTTGGTGACAGTTTGTTGATTGCTTTTCCCAGAAGTGTGATTTCCACTTCATCCTCCAGTTTCCTGGATATCACATCATCATCAGTTCCAAGAATATCCGAAAGAAGCAGTTCATTGCCATCCCAGTCCACATTCAATGGTTCATCAATAGATACTTCCATTCTCGTCTTACTGTTTCGCCGCAGATACATCAGAATCTCATTTTCAATACAACGTGATGCATATGTCGCCAGTTTGATATTCTTTACCGGGTTGAATGTATTGATAGCCTTGATCAGACCGATCGTCCCGATCGAGATCAGGTCTTCCACTCCAACTCCTGTGTTATCGAATTTTCTTGCAATATAAACGACGAGTCTGAGATTATGCTCAATCAGCAGGGATCTGGCTTCCTGCTCCTGGTCTGTTTTGAGTCTGCTGATCACATATGCTTCTCTTTTTGGCTCCAGTGGTGCCGGAAGCACATCACTTCCTCCGATATAATAAAGTTCTCTCGATCTTGAAAGAACTAATTTCTGAAAAACCTGAAACGGACGATAATCCACTCCTGCTGCCGATCTGCTCATATCCTGCCCCTCCTAATGCAATAATCTGGAATTCAATATCACTTTGTATTCCTTTCCCAAAGCAAAAGGTTCTGAAGACAATGCAAACACCGGTCCGGATACATGGATCCGCTCTCCCGGAATCTGAATACAAAGATCCTCTAATGTCACTGCCAGAATCAGCTGCACTTCCCGTCCTACGGTCTGGAAGGACAGATAGTGCGGTTTCAGGTCAGCGATCTCTGTACTTTCAATCTCCTCCGGTCTTTCTTTAAGATGCAGCAGCCTGTCTGTCAGCTCCTCACTCAGAAGACTTCGAAGTATTTCCGGATCTGCCACCGAAACCGGTGCTCCAGTCACTGTATCACACAGACGGTTTCCTGTATCATACAGACCATACGTCTCCTGCAGCTGTCCGTGATATTTCAGGGCAACCGGATAGATATGTTCTCTGGATTCTTTTATTTGTTCCATCAGGCAGATCATCAGACTTAACCCTCCATAAGTCACAGCCGCACACGATAAAAAAAACACAGCCGTCACTCTTCGGTTTTCTGATACCGCCATCCAGAAACCACCGGTCAGAAATGTCATTCCAAAGAAAAACAGTGCGGCTCCGGTCATGTGCTTCACATCCTGGATCTCATATGCGATCCATATCATGAACACAGCACAGACTACTCGAAGAACTATGGTCAGTACCCCTGTTTTTCCTGGTCGTACATAAAGATTCAGACACGCAAAAAGAGCTCCGACCGCTGCCGCCGCCAGACATCTTCGTCTGCTGTTCTTTCTCCTCAGAACAATTCCTGTAAGTCTCAGAAGAATATAATCCATCAGAAGATTCGCAGCAAACACAATATCTATGTACACTTCCTGATGCATACAAAAAGCCCCCTGCCGCCTATAGATCCTTCACTTTGGTAAGTGAACTCATTATAGGTGACAGAGGGCGCAGATTTTGTCAAAACAGCGTGTCGTATCCCAGGAACTTATCGACACAAAAAGAGGAAGGCATTTCGCCTCCCTCTGATAGGATCTTACACAGACCGATTATTTTTTCTCTTCCTCTACTTCGATCTTGCGGATTGTTTTATTTTTGATTTCTTCTTTGATTGCTGCAATAAATTCTCCGAGGTCTTTCATTCCTTCATCACCAAGGTAACGGCTTCTTACGGAAACCTTGCCCTCTTCCTCTTCTTTTGCACCAACTACAAGCATGTACGGTACTCTTTCCAGACGTGCTTCACGGATCTTGTAGCCCATCTTTTCGGAACGTCTGTCAACGGAGCAGCGGATGCCTGCTTCTTTCATCTGTGCTTCTACTTTGTCAGCATAAGCATTGAATTTTTCGGAGATCGGAATCACACGAACCTGCTCCGGACACAGCCATGTCGGGAACATTCCTGCGTATTTTTCGATCAGCCATGCAAGTGTTCTTTCATAGCATCCCATGGATGTACGATGGATGATGCATGGACGTTTCTTGTCGCCGTTTTCGTCGATATAGTACATATCGAACTGTTCAGCAAGAAGTGCATCCCACTGGATTGTGATCATTGTATCTTCTTTGCCATATACGTTCTTAGCATTGATGTCGACCTTCGGTCCGTAGAATGCTGCTTCTCCGACATCCTCTGTGAATGGGATGTTCAGTTCTTCGAGCATCTGACGGATATCTTCTTCTGTCTCATTCCATACTTCCGGCTCACCGATGTATTTTTCTCTGTTATTCGGATCCCATTTGGACAGATGATAGGTTACATCTTCCTCAACGCCAAGAACCTGCAGACAATACTGTGCAAGTGCGATACAGTCTTTGAATTCTTTGACCATCTGGTCTGGTCTTACGATCAGATGTCCTTCGGAAATTGTAAACTGACGAACACGTGTCAGACCATGCATCTCACCGGAATCCTCATTACGGAACAGTGTGGATGTTTCGCCGTAACGAAGCGGCAGGTCACGGTAGCTGTGCTGTTCTGCTTTATATACATAGTACTGGAATGGGCATGTCATCGGACGGAGAGCATATACTTCTTTGTCTTTCTCTTCGTCACCAAGTACGAACATTCCGTCTTTGTAATGATCCCAGTGTCCGGAGATCTTGTAGAGGTCGCTCTTTGCCATCAGAGGAGTTTTTGTTCTTACGTAGCCACGTTTTGTCTCCTCATCTTCGATCCATCTCTGCAGTTCCTGCATCATGATAACACCGTTTGGCATGATCAGCGGAAGTCCCTGTCCGATTACATCTACAGTTGTAAAAATTTTCATCTCACGGCCAAGTTTATTGTGGTCACGTTTTTTAGCTTCTTCCATCTGCTCCAGATGTTCTTTGAGTTCATCTTTTGTAGCATATGCTGTTCCGTAGATACGTGTCAGCATTGCGTTCTTTTCGCTTCCTCTCCAGTAAGCACTGGAAGAAGAAAGAAGTTTGAATGCTTTTACGCCTTTTACGCTCATAAGGTGTGGTCCTGCGCAGAGGTCTGTCCAGTCACCCTGTGAATAGAAGGAGATTTCTTCGCCTTCCGGAAGGTCTTCGATCAGCTCAACTTTGTATGGTTCATTTTTCTCTTTGAAGAATGCGATCGCGTCTTCTCTTGATTTTGTGAAGCGCTCGATCTTTGCACCTTTTTTGATGATCTTTTTCATTTCTTTCTCGATTTCATCAAGATCCTCACGGGAGAATGGTTCGTGAGCGAAGTCATAATAAAATCCTGTATCAATAGAAGGTCCGATAGCAACTTTAGCTTCCGGATATAAGGTCTGTACTGCCTGCGCAAGTACATGGGAAGCTGTGTGACGAAGAACAGCAAGTCCTTTTTCGTCTTTTGCTGTGAGAATGTTCAGTTCGCAGTCGCTGTCAAGAACAGTACGAAGGTCTACAACTTCTCCGTTTACTTCGCCCGCACATGCTGCACGTGCCAGTCCTTCGCTGATATCATAAGCAATGTCGATAACTGATTTTGCTTCGGAATACTCTTTTTTGGATCCGTCTTTCAATGTGATGATCATAATTTTGAACTCCTTTTTTGAATAAAATTTTAAAGTTTTCCACAGGGACGAGTAAGTTTTTCTTTTCTATACACAAAAGTCCCTTACAATACATCTCTGTATTGTAAGGGACGAATAATCTACTCGCGGTTCCACCCTGCTTGCTGCATCTGCCATATGGCAGCTCAGCCACTCTTATAAGATGGTAACGGAATCACCGGACCGGATTAGGGCCACTCGGAGATGGTCTTCGACTGTTTCCCGCTGAAATACTCTCAGCAAATGTATTCCTCTCTGGAGCCTTCCACAGTTTACTCTTCTCTTCAACGTGTTTCTTTATTCTGTTACCCATTATATCCACATGGTTTTAGTTTGTCAATGCCTATTTTTCATTTTGGTCAGACCAATTTGGTGTATCCGTTTAAACCTTTTTATTTAAAGTACTCTACACCAGATTCGAAGATCTTGATATCCTGCTCGCCGTAGATGTTTACAGCCACTCCGTCGCCACGGCGTTCGCTGTGAGCCATCTTACCAAGGATACGTCCGTCCGGACTTGTGATACCTTCGATGTTCATGTAGGAACCATTTACGTTCCATTCTTCGTCTGCACTGAGTTCACCGGCTGGAGTTACATACTGAGTTGCAACCTGTCCGTTTGCGAAGAGTTTTGCAAGCCATTCATCGTTGGCAACAAAACGTCCTTCACCGTGGGATGCAGGGTTACAGTATACTCCGCCAAGCTGTGCTTTCTGGAGCCATGGAGACTTGTTGCTTACAACCTTGGTATAAACCATCTTGGAGATATGACGTCCGATGGTGTTGAAGGTCAGTGTCGGGGAATCTGCTTTCTGTCCGCAGATTTCACCGTATGGTACCAGACCGAGTTTGATCAGAGCCTGGAATCCATTACAGATACCAAGTGCAAGACCGTCTCTCTCGTTGACAAGCTTCATAACTGCTTCTTTGATCTTTGCGTTCTGGAATGCAGTTGCAAAGAATTTCGCAGAGCCATCTGGTTCATCACCAGCGGAGAATCCGCCTGGGAACATGATGATCTGAGCCTGGTCGATTGCTTTTGTGAAGAGTTCCACGGAATCATGGATATCTTCTGCTGTCAGGTTCTTGAATACTTTAACGTCAACCTCTGCACCAGCGCGTTCAAAAGCACGTGTGCTGTCGTATTCGCAGTTTGTTCCAGGGAATACCGGGATAAATACACGCGGTTTTGCAACTTTGTGTTTGCATACATAAATGTTTTCTGCATGGTACAGGTCATCTTTTGCCTGTTTTTCGTTGTCTTCGCCGGAAGTTGTCTTGAATACTCTTTCCAGAGTTCCCTTCCATGCTTCTTCAGCTTCTTTTTCAGTAATAGCAGTATTTCCGTAAGAGAATTTACCGTCATCTGTAACTTCACCGATCAGTGTGTATGTGATGGAAAGCTGTCCGACTTTGTCTGCCGGAACTTCCATGATAATATCACCAAATCCTGGTGCGAAGAAGTCTCTTGGATCCAGGTTGTGTTCGATCTTCACGCCGAGTGCATTACCGAAGGCCATCTTGGAAACAGCTGCTGCAATACCATGACGATCCAGTGCGTAAGCGGAAACAACTTTTCCAGCCTGGATATCATTGTGGAGTTTTTCGTACTGATCCATGATTCCTGCGTAATCCGGCAAATCGTACTGATCACGCGGTGCGCGGAGCCATACAAGTTTGTTTCCTGCTTTTTTGAGTTCAGGTGTGATCACGTCCTGGATCTTGGCTACGTCTACTGCAAAGGAAACAAGCGTTGGAGGCACGTCGATCTCATTGAAGGTACCGGACATACTGTCTTTACCACCGATGGACGGAAGTCCGAATCCCATCTGTGCTGCATAGGCACCAAGGAGTGCGGAGAATGGCTGGCTCCATCTCTTTGGATCTTCGGTCATACGACGGAAGTATTCCTGGAATGTGAAGCGGATCTTCTTGTAATCACCACCTGTAGCTACGATTCTTGCTACAGATTCTGTTACTGCGTAAGCAGCTCCGTGATATGGACTCCAGGAAGAGAGATATGGATCAAAGCCGTAACTCATCATGGTAACTGTATCAGTTTTTCCGTTCTGTACCGGAACTTTTGCAACCATGCTCTGTGTTTCTGTAAGCTGATACTGACCACCGTATGGCATAAATACGCTGCCTGCACCGATAGAACCGTCGAACATTTCAACGAGACCTTTCTGGGAGCATACGTTGAGGTCAGCAAGTGTCTCCAGCCATTTTGCCTTAACATCGACAACGTCTGGTCTTTCTTCGAAAAGGTTTCCGTCTTTGTTCGGGATCTCAACCTCTACAGTTGTTTCCTGATGTGCACCGTTGGTATCAAGGAATGCACGGGAAATGTTAACGATCTCTTTGCCTCTCCATGTAAGAACAAGGCGTGGCTCTTCGGTAACGACTGCAACCGGGATTGCTTCGAGGTTTTCTTCGTTTGCAAAGCCAAGGAATTTGTCAACATCTTTTGGATCTACAACAACTGCCATACGCTCCTGGGATTCAGAGATTGCGATCTCTGTTCCGTCAAGGCCGGCATATTTTTTCGGAACTTTGTCAAGGTCTACGCGAAGTCCATCTGCAAGCTCACCGATGGCAACGGATACACCGCCTGCACCAAAGTCGTTACATTTTTTGATGATGTAGCTGACTTCTTCACGTCTGAACATACGCTGGATCTTACGCTCTGTAGGTGCGTTACCTTTCTGTACTTCTGCACCGCAGACTTCGATGGAAGCCTCTGTGTGTACCTTGGAGGAACCTGTTGCACCACCGATACCATCACGGCCGGTACGTCCTCCCAGAAGGATGATGATATCTCCCGGATCGGAGTTTTCACGGATAACGGCACGTCTCGGCGCTGCACCCATAACGGCACCGATCTCCATACGTTTTGCAACGTAGTCCGGATGATAGATTTCTTTGACATAGCCGGTAGCCAGGCCGATCTGATTACCATATGAGCTGTATCCATGAGCAGCACTTCTGACCAGTTTCTTCTGCGGAAGTTTACCTTTGAGCGTTTCTTTTACGGATACAGTCGGATCAGCAGCACCTGTCACACGCATTGCCTGATATACATAAGTACGTCCGGAAAGCGGGTCGCGGATTGCACCGCCAAGGCAGGTAGCAGCGCCACCAAATGGCTCGATCTCTGTCGGATGGTTGTGTGTCTCATTCTTAAAGTTGATAAGCCACTCTTCCTCTTTGCCATCTACATCTACCGGTACAACAATACTGCAGGCATTGATCTCATCGGATTCTTCCTGATCAGCCAGTTTTCCTTCGGATTTGAGTTTTTTCATTGCCATCAGAGCAAGATCCATCAGGCAGACAAATTTGTCATCACGGCCTTTGTAGAGAACTTCTCTGTCAGCAAGGTATTTTTCGTATGTTTTTACGATTGGTTCTTTGTAGTCACCTTCATCGAACTTCACGTCTGTAAGTTCTGTGGAGAATGTGGTATGACGGCAGTGATCAGACCAGTAGGTATCGAGTACTCGGATCTCTGTCATGGAAGGATCACGTTTTTCTTCGTTTTTGAAGTAGTTCTGGATATGCTGGAAATCTTTGAATGTCATTGCAAGATTCAGGGAGTCATAGAGGGCTTTGAGATCTGCCTCGGACATTTCTTTGAATCCGTCAAAAATCTTGACATCTTCCGGTTCCGGGAATACGGTAACCAGCGTTTCCGGTTTTTCAAGTCCTGTCTCACGGGAGTCTACCGGGTTGATGCAGTGATGTTTGATCGCATCAAATTCTTCGTCTGTTACATTTCCTTCTATTACATAAGTTGTTGCAGAACGGATGATCGGCTGTGCATCCCCGTCAAGGAACTGCACACACTGTACAGCGGAATCTGCTCTCTGGTCGAACTGTCCCGGAAGATATTCTACGGAAAAAATTCTGGCACCTTCTGCTGCCTCGAATTTTTCGAGATATAGATCGTCTACCGGCGGCTCAGCAAATACAGTTCTGCATGCTTTTTCAAAAACTTCATCTGAAATATTTTCTACATCATAACGGATCAGCACTCTTACATTTGTTGCGGATTTAATTCCGAGATAGCTGCTGATCTCATGCTTTAATTCTTTTGCCTGTACGGCGTAGGCTGGTTTCTTTTCTACATAAACGCGTCTTACGTTGCTCATTAGAAACTCCTTTCCTTTGTGCATTATGTTATTATGTACTTGTCGAATTACTGAGTTTATAGTATCATAAGAATCATCATTAGTAAAATTAATATATCTTATATCTTTTATAAGTTATATTAATTTATGCTTGCAACTCTCTTTGAAAAGGAAGTCGGATCCTATGGATATCAATCTTGAATTATATAAAGTTTTTTATTATGTTGCTACTACTCTCAGTTTCTCTGAAGCATCCCGTGAACTTTTTATCTCACAGTCTGCAGTCAGCCAGTCCATCAAAACACTGGAAAAAAAGCTGAATCACACACTTTTTATCCGCAGCACAAAAAAAGTTCTCCTTACCCCGGAAGGAGAACTTCTGTTGCAACATGTAAAACCCGCAATACAGATGCTGGATGAGGGAGAATCCCTTCTTTCCGGTGACAATATGCTCAAAGGCCAGCTCCGCATCGGTGCCAGTGATACGATCTGCCGCTATTATCTAATTCATTACCTCCAAAAATTCCATCAGGAATTCCCGGATGTCCGGATCAAAGTCACCAACAGTACTTCGATCGGCTGTGCAGAACTGCTGGAAAAAGGACAGGTTGACCTGATCGTCTGCAACTCTCCGAATTCCCGTCTTGGCAATCATATGAATGTAAAAGTCCTTCGTGATTTTCGGGATATTTTTGTCGGAAATCCCGACTGTTTTTCTCCCGAAGAGATACCATGTGAACTCAAAACACTATTAAAACAACCTATTCTGATGCTTTCTTCCAAAAGTACCACCAGTGAATACCTGCATCAGATGTTTGCAACACATGGGCTGAATCTGTTGCCGGAAGTCGAACTGAACAGCAATGATCTGTTGATGGATCTTGCCCGCATTGGTCTTGGCATTGCCTGTATTCCGGATTATATGCTAAACCCCGACGATTCACTGAAACCAATTCCTCTTGCAGATCCACTCCCCCCCAGACAGCTTGTCCTCGTTCAGCATGACAGTCTTCCACTTTCCCAGGCTGCTGAACGATTTCTTGATATGTTCTCATAACGTAAAAAAGTCCCGACAATCAGGAAATTTATGATTCCATAACTGTCGGGATTTTCTTGTCTGCGGTTTTATTCTGGCATTACTTCTACTGCTTTTGTGATATATTCGTTATCGATCTGATCAAATGCTCCGCTGTCTGCTTTGGATGCATACTCCATATCGATCGGCATCTTGCCTACGACCGGTACATTCAGTTCTGCTGCAATTTCCTCAATATGGCTTTCACCAAAGATCTTGAGTTCCTTGCCGCAGTCTGGACATTTCACATAACTGTAGTTTTCTACGATTCCAAGTACCGGGATCTTCATCATTTCAGCCATATTATAAGCTTTCTTTACGATCATCTTCACCAAATCCTGCGGGGAGCTTACGATCACGATTCCGTCAACCGGAAGGGACTGGAATACAGTAAGCGGCACATCGCCTGTTCCCGGAGGCATATCTACAAAGAGATAGTCGATCTTGTCCCAGACAACGTCTGTCCAGAACTGTTTTACCATGTTTGCAAGAACCGGTCCTCTCCAGATAACCGGAGTATCTTCCGTTGGAAGAAGAAGGTTGATGGACATAACCTTGATTCCGTTTGCTGTCTCCATCGGATAGATGCCGTTGTCATCTGCCTGGGCAGCGCCTGTGAGGCCGTACATCTTTGGAATGGAAGGTCCGGTGATGTCAGCATCCAGAATACCAACTTTGTATCCTTTGGCTGCCATTGCATTTGCAAGGGAACCTGTAACGAAGGATTTTCCTACGCCGCCCTTACCGCTGACAACGCCGATCACATGTTTTACATCTGAAAAAACATTCTGTTCTGCCATAAAATTCTGCGGATTACTCTTTTCTTTGCTTGCGCATCCCTCGCAGCTTGATTTGCCGCAGGAACCGCTGTTACTGCATTCTGCCATTTCTATATACTCCTTTGATTTCCGGTCATACATGCCTTGTCTGTCCAGACTGTATAACCTGTATTCTTATTTCATAAATCTGTCGATTGCACGTTCCAGTTCTTTGATCGCATCCTTATCGCCATGCTCTACCGCATCTACGATACAGTGCTCAATATGATCCTGAAGAATGATCTTACCTGTATTATTAATAGCAGATTTCACTGCTGAAAGCTGAATCAGTACCTCTGAACAGTCTCTGCCGTCTTCTACCATACGTTTTATTGATTCCAGGTGTCCAATGGCTCTCGACAGACGGTTCAAAACTGCTTTCGTCTGCGCATGGCTGTGATGATGTCCATGTTCTCCATGGGAATGTTCCAGGATCGTCCCATCTTCCAGTACGTGTACATGGGTTTCTTTTGTTTCACTCATGTCTGCTCCTCTCAGGTTTCATCTCGATACGGATTTACAGACTGCATGATTGCAATATAGTATCTGCAGTCCTGAACTTGTATTATACCATACTTTCTAAATTTCTGTAAAGGAACATCTCTGTTTTATCTGCGACGTAACAATGTCAAAGATGATCGTTCCATCGTTAAGAACTGTTTTGTCATAAGAAACCTCTTTTCCCTGGAATTTCTTTTTTATATATTCCTCAGGATCCTCAATTTCCACTTCTTCTACAAATACATCCCTCATCTGGTTTCTGGGACATTTGTTAAAAATCTCCCAGATCACTTCATACTCTTTCATACTCTCTCCAAACGCATCACGGTTATCCATTGTTGCTAATCTAAATATCCAGCAGCCATTTGCCTTCGATCTCATCTTCAAATTCAAGTTCAACCTGAGTCAGACATTTCTCCTGCTCTGCCTCTACCGCCCAGGATAAGCCACAGCTTGCAGAAATTTCTCTCGGCACAGGGATCAGTCTTCCCGGGATCTTATGTTTTTTGCAAAATCTCTCTACAGCTATTGCCCCGCTTGTGCTGTGAAATGTCAGCAAATACCTTGGTATCTTCTGAATCATGGTTTTATAACTTTGGAAGCTTTTGCCATTGTCTCTACAATATCATACATATTGGTAACTTCTCCCACGCAGAGTTTCTCTGTCAGGCCATAGTAATTAAGGCAGGTTCCACAGGTCTTGATCGTCACTCCCTGTGCTTCCAGACTCTTCAGATCCTCCAGTGAATCAGAACCTTCTGTCGTCAGTGTTGCGCCTCCATTATAAAAAAGCATAGTCTTTGGAAGTTCATCCAGCTGTGTCACTGCAAAAAGGAATCCTTTCATCAGAACTTTGCCCAGTTCATCATTTCCTCTTCCCATTGTCGCTGTATCCACTGCGACCACGAAATCTCCTTTCACATCCGGAATGCAGGATACTTCTTCGGCCTTTGTGTCTGTCACCGGCTGACGATCCTTCACACGAATGAACACATGAAATTCTTTGTCACTTTTTTTCTCGGAGAACACTTCTGCACCTGTATTTTTACCCATTCTGGTGAGATTCTGTACCGCTGTTTCATTATCGACCAATACTTCGATCTCGGCATCTCCCTGAATGCTGTCCAGAACTTTTTTTGTCTTTACTACAGGAATCGGGCACTGCTCTCCCATAGCATTGACCGTATATCGCTGTCCGCTCATTTTACTTCCTCCTGTTTTATAATTTTCTGAAATTAATATCATTGTAGCAGACTCTTTTCTCTTTTGCAATGTCCGACCAAAATTGTCCAGTATAAAGGACATTTTCGCCTCCAATATTTTTGTAACTTTACATAAATTTTTGTCGAAAAGAATTGAACTTCTTCGAAGAATAGAGTATCATAGATATAATTTTAGAAAAAACGTTTACAGATCAAAGGAGAGAAATCATGCAGCTTTTAAAGGAGCGTATACTGAAAGATGGAATCGTAAAACCGGGTAATATTTTAAAGGTTGACAGTTTTTTAAATCATCAGATGGATATTACTCTCATCAATGAAATTGGCAAAGAATTCAAGAGACGTTTTGCCGATTGCCCGATTACAAAAATTCTCACAATTGAAGCTTCCGGCATTGGAATTGCCTGTATTGCCGCACAGTATTTTGATGTTCCTGTCGTTTTTGCAAAAAAAGCGCAGAGCCTGAACCTTGATGGAGAAATGTACTGTTCAAAGGTTGAATCCTTCACTCACAAAAAAGTCTATGATGTTATCTTATCCAAGAAATTCCTTGGACCGGAAGATCATGTACTTCTGATTGATGATTTCCTTGCAAACGGATGTGCACTGCTCGGTCTGATCAATATCGTCAAAGAATCCGGTGCAACCCTTGAAGGTGCCGGAATCGTTATCGAAAAAGGCTTTCAGAATGGTGGTCAGAAGATCCGTGATATGGGTGTAAGACTGGAATCTCTTGCAATTGTGGATTCCATGACTGATGATTCTTTGACTTTCCGTGAATGATCCACAGACATAAAAAACTCCGAATTTTGCTTCGGAGTTTTTTTTATGTAATTTTACTGGTTATGATTTCAGTTTTTGCTTTTTTCAGATTTTTTTAATGTCACCTTTGGTTTCGGAGTTGGTGTTGCCTTTTTTTCATCTTTCTGCTCCGGGGTTGGTGTCACAGTCTCTGTTGATTCTGCAGTTTCTGTCGGAGACGGTGTTACTGTCTCTGTTGGTCCTGCTGCATCTGTGGGTGTCGGCGTTACCGGTTCTTCTGTCGGTGTCGGCGTTGCCAACGGTTTCACTTCATCTTCTGTATAGTATCCATTATCAATCAGGATTTCATAATTCTCATCATCGATCAGCTGTGGCTCACAAAGATAGCTGGCTATAATCTTAATTCCATTATCATACTGTTCATAATCATTGACTTCCGGATCATCTTCCCCATGCAGATAAATGTTTACCATCTCTTCACACTGATCGGCAAGCTCTCTTCGATCCATAAAAATGCTGAACGTCTGTTTTCCCTCTGCAATTCTGCGAACACCTTCCTCATTGCATCCGGCACCACTGATCAACGGCCAGTTTTCGGTTCCCGGAACAAATCCAGCTTCTTCCAGAGCTTCTTCCGTTCCCATCGCAGCATCATCAAATCCGGTGCAGATAATATCCGGAACTGCACCATCTGGATAATATTCTGTAAGAATATCTGTCATTCTCGTTTTGGCGATCTCAGAACTCCAACGAAGAATTCCTGTATCATCGAAAGAGGTTTTGCCGGATTTACATATCAGTGTTCCATCATCGATATACGGTTGCAATGTTTCCATTACTCCATTATAGAGGAACAATGCCTGTGTATCATCCAGAGATCCCATAAAGAATTCTATTGTTTTTGATTCTTTCGCCTCCTGTACTTTGTCAAGTTCCTCACTGTCTATAATCTGTTTTGCTATCATCTGGCCCACCTGACGACCGCCAAATGTAACATAATATTTTATTCCGTCCGTATTCATGATCAGATCATCATAGGAAATCACCGGTATCTCTATCTCTGCATCCTTTACATCTGCAAGTACATCTGCCAGACCATAAGGATCTACCGGGGCGATCACCATGGCAGATACCTCTTCGGCTGTCATCTGCTGGATCTGAGTCACCTGTTTGGAGCTGTCATTATCTGCATAAAGAAGAATCGGATCATATCCGTCTTCTTCAAACTGTACTTCCAGTTCTTTTGCATCTCTCGTCCAGTTCTGTTCATCTGGAAGAAGTACTGCAATCTTTTCTCTGTTTTCTTCTGTTTCAGAAGCATCCTCTCCTGTTTCCTCAGCGTCTGTACCCTTCTCTGCTTTTTTATCTGTTTTCGTATCCGCTGTTTCATCAGTCTTCTTCTGGTCATCCTCTGCAGAATCAGCTGTTTTCTCTCCGGTTCCTTCCTTTTCGGTCTGTGCGCTTTCGCTGGCAGCCTCTGTTGCCTTGTTTTTACCACATCCGGTAAGCAATGTTCCCGTCAGAAGCACTCCCAGTAACATACATACTGCTTTTTTTTTCATGTTGTTTTCCTTTCTATACACCCTTATACTCTTTTGCAAGAGTTTTCAGATAATCACGGTAAGATGCTGCCGTTTTCTTTGGTTTCAGAATATGAACATCTTTTCCCATCATTGCCAGCCATCCGTAAAATTTTGGTCCTGCAATATGCGGCACCGTTACATGAAAATAGCCGGATTCTTTTAATTTGTACTCTCCATAACTGCCAAAGTACTCCCGGATCTCTTTTTCTCTGGAAGCATCACACTGCAGTTTCATTGCCTTCTCTGTGTTCTGAATTTCTTCTTTATCAAGTGTATTCTCTTTGTAAATGATCACTGGTTCTGATTTTTTTTCTGTCTCTGCATTTTTTGAAATCCCTGCTTCCTCTTTTGTGTGAACTGACTCCGGTGCCGCAGCAATTTCCTGTCCCCCGGCCAGATAATATCCACCTGGTCTGCCTCTTTTGTACTGAACATCCAGTCCAAATTCTCGAAGAGCTTCTATATCATCATAGATACTCTTTCTCTCTGCAGTGATTCCATATTCCAGAAGTTTATCAAGGATTTCCTGCATCGTCACTATCCGGCTTTCTCCTGTTCCCTGGAGAAGATGTTCAAGCACCAGGATCTTCCCTTTCTGATTACGTGATTTTGCCATATTCATTCCCTCATTCTCTGTTTCCTGATCAGTTATTTATGCTTTTGTTACTTCAGGTATCTGCTTTACTTTTATTTATTTTCGTGCACAAAGCGATGCACGATATAATCATTGGCTTCCTTTTCCTGGCTGTCATCCAATGGGGTCAGCACAGTCTCTTTGCCATATTTTTTCTTAAGTGCATGCTCAATGAGCCAGTCGGCAAGCTGTGGGTTCTTCGGAAGGAGGGGACCATGAAGATAAGTTCCGATCACATTCTTGTAAACAACACCCTCATATCCGGATTTGCCATCATTTCCTGAACCATAGAGTACCTTACCCAATGGTTTGTTGTTATTGATACAGGTCCTGCCGCCATGATTCTCAAATCCTACGACCGGCATATCAAAAAGATCACTTTGCAGTACAATATTACTGATAAGACGTCCTTCTTCCTGTTCCGTATACATATCAACCAGATCAAGTCCTGTGATCATTCCCTGCTCGGTCTTGTAATATTTTCCCAAAAGCTGGTATCCACCGCAGATTGCGATCACGACACCATTATCCTCAACATATGCCTTAAAGTCTTTCTGAATAGTCTTCAGTTTTTCACAGACCAACATCTGTTCCCGGTCAGATCCGCCTCCGAGAAGTACGATATCCAGCTTGGAAAAATCGATTGTATCATCGATTTCATAGGCAATAGTTTCCGCCTCAATACCACGCCATTGACAACGTTTCATTAAACATTGGATATTTCCTCTGTCGCCATACAGATTCAGAAGATCCGGATATAAATGACCTATTGTAAGTTTCATTTGTGTTCTCCCTCCAGTTTCTTCAGAATATTTCTGGTACTGAACAATGCGGTGTAGTTGACCAGTACATAAAGGTTTCCGGTTCCATCTTCTACACGGTCACGGATTGCCTTTTCTACATCAGCTTCCAGCACAGACGGGATATCCACATATTTCATTCGCAGACGCATATCCTGACAACGGATACCACTGACGGTAATAGAACGTACACTTTCATCGCTGAAACGGTCAAAATCGACATCCCAAAGCCAGGATATATCGATTCCATCCTGTGCATTATCATTGATCGCGATGATCACATCTTTTGGACTACGATCCTGCATGACTGCGGAAATATTCTGGTTAAATCCAGCCGGGTTCTTGGCAAGATTCAGTATTACACTGGTTCCTTTGATGCGGAACTGCTCCATTCTTCCATTCTCCGGATTAAATTTTTTCAGCATATCACTAAAATGTTCAGCCTTAAGTCCGGCTGTCCGGATTCCTGCATAAGCCGCCAGAATATTATATACATTATAAAATCCCTTATAATTTGCTACAATACGTCTGTTCTCAACAGAAAAAGAAAGCTGATCTCCTACTTTTACATCCTCTGCATCAAAGTCAGGTGTTGGACGCTTGAATCCGCATTTAGGACACCTGTAATCACCAAGCTGACTGTAATGATAAAAGCTGTACTGAAGTCTTTCCCCGCAGCATTTACAGAAACGTCCTTCCCGGATTTCGTTTGTTTCATTTTTCATGACCGGATGACTGATTCCGTAATAAATACATGCATTGCCACTGTCCTTGGCAAGATATGCCGACAGTGCATCATCACCATTTACGATCAGTTTCATGTCCGGAACTTTGCGGATCATTTCTTCGAGGATATTCATGGTAATATCAATCTCACCATAACGGTCCAGCTGATCTCGAAAAAGATTCGTCATAACCATATAATTCGGTTTGATCTTTGTAAAAATATGTCTGGTAGATGCCTCATCTACTTCAATACAGGCATAATCCGCATCAATATGTCCATTCATTCCGGCACTAAGTGCAAACGCAGCCACAACACCGTTCAGCATATTGGATCCGGTGTGATTGCAGATAACTTTGTTCCCTTCTTCCTCCAGAGCTGCACAGAGCATATTATTGGTAGTTGTCTTACCATTGGTTCCACAGACTACAAAAATGTCTTTCCGTACTTCTGCAGCAAGCTCCTGCAAAATCGGTGGATATATTTTTAATGCAATCTTTCCTGCCCAGGTAACACCCTGACGTCCCAGTAGCTTACAGCCGGCACCGGCAGCTTTTGCTGCCCAGATTGCTGCTATTCTTCGTATGTTCATAGTTTGTATCCTTTTGTTGCTGTATCTTCCGCCACAGCAATTCCTTTTTCTATAAATAGTGTTTGTAAATGATTTTACGCTAAAATGCGAAATTTATCAACCTTATGGAATAAATTAACGGGAATAAAAAAAGAGATGCCTCCGAAGAGACATCCCTTGATCATCATAAAGATTATACTAACTCAATGAGTACTTCCATTGCAGCGTCACCTTTACGCGGTCCAATCTTAACGATTCTTGTGTAACCACCGTTACGTCCAGCGTATTTAGGTGCGATTTCCTCGAACATCTTCTTAGTCATATCGATGTCTTTGGTATTTTTCTTTCTGCCAGCACCTTTTGCAGGTACTTCTTTAACAGAATAGAAAACTTTTGCCATCTGACGACGAGCGTGCAGTCTGGACGGAGCATCTTTAGTGATTTCTTTCTGAACTTCATCGTATACAGTAACTTTCTTACCGTCTACAACTTCTTTTACTCTCTTACCATCAGCATCTTTACGTGCAACTTTTGCAGTTACTGTAACTGTCTCAAAATTGTCTTTTTCACGTACTGCCATAGCGATAAGGCTTTCGGCGATCTTGCGAATTTCTTTTGCTTTTGCTTCAGTGGTAACGATTTTTCCGTGGTACAGAAGATTTGTCACCTGGTTTCTTAACAGAGCTTTTCTCTGATCAGAAGTTCTGCTTAATTTTCTATATTTTGCCATTTTATTTTCCTCCATCTACGGGACATCCATACATGCTTGTTCGGTCTTACTGTATAAATGCTTAGGCATCCCCGCTCATATTTGCTGAATGAAATTACTCTTCAGTCGGCTGAAGCTGTAATCCCAGTTCTTTCAGTTTAGCAAGTACTTCTTCTAAGGACTTACGACCAAGGTTACGAACCTTCATCATGTCATCAGAAGTTTTGTTGCAAAGTTCTTCTACTGTATTGATACCGGCTCTCTTCAGGCAGTTGTAAGAACGAACGGAAAGTTCAAGCTCATCAATGCTCATTTCAAGAACTTTTTCTTTTTCATTGTCTTCTTTCTCGATCATGACTTCTGCAGTCTTAGCATTCTCAGAAAGATCAATGAAAAGGCTGAGATGTTCGCTCAGTACCTTAGCAGCAAGGCTGACAGCCTCATCCGGATCCAATGTACCATTGGTATATACATCCAATGTAAGTTTATCGTAATCAGTGATCTGTCCAACACGGGTGTTCTGAACAATCATGTTTACTCGGTCAACCGGAGTATAGATTGCATCTACAGCGAGTACACCGATCGGCATATCGTCTGTTTTTCCCTTGTCAGCACTTACATATCCACGTCCACGTGTAATTGTAAGCTCCATAGCCAGTCTGCAGTCTTTGCCACCGTTCAGAGTAGCAATGACCTGATCTGGATTCATGATTTCGATATCCTGATCTGCCTGAATATCAGCAGCAGTTACGACACCCTTGCCCTCACACTCAATGTATGCGGTCTTTGGTTCATTGTCGGCACTGTTATTCTTGATAGCAAGGCTTTTCAGATTCATGATGATTTCTGAAACGTCCTCTTTCACGCCCGGAATAGAGCTGAATTCATGAAGGACTCCATCAATCTTAACCTGGCTGACTGCTGCTCCCGGGAGGGATGACAGCATAATTCTTCTGAGAGAATTACCAAGTGTAGTTCCATATCCTCTTTCCAGAGGTTCTACTACAAATCTGCCAAATTTTTTATCTTCGGAAATTTCCGTAATTTCGATTTTTGGTTTATTAAAATCAAACACTATAAGTCCCTCCTTCTGGGTTTGTCAACATTTGAGGGTATTTAATTTAAAATGCATTATTTGGAGTACAACTCGACGATAAGCATTTCGTTAACCGGAACATCAATAGCTTCTCTTCTTGGAAGTTCTTTTACAGTTCCGCTTAAAGCTTCCTGATTTACATCAAGCCATTCCGGAACAAGTCTTCCACCTGTTACTTCCAGAATTCCTTTGTATCTTTCAGAACCTTTGCATTTTTCTTTGATTTCGATTGTGTCACCAGCTTTTACAAGGTAAGACGGAATGTTTACACATTTTCCGTTTACAAGTACATGCTTGTGGTCAACGATCTGACGAGCTTCACGTCTGGTTCTAGCAAGTCCCATACGGAATACTACGTTGTCAAGTCTGCTTTCCAGAAGAACCATAAGGTTTTCACCAGTCTGTCCTGGCATTCTGTCAGCTTTGTTGTAGTAGTTGTGGAAAGGTTTTTCCAGAACTCCGTAGATGAATTTTGCTTTCTGTTTTTCTC
>OIWP01002326.1_pt1 | contig 19777 bp, 17 predicted proteins | sample 1587661 | NCBI WGS metagenome assembly OIWP01 (sample SAMEA3888899, study PRJEB22519) | human gut metagenome | biome: human gut; feature: human-associated habitat; material: faeces | place: Denmark | collected 2010 | reverse complement strand
ATATGTATGTGGAAGCGCTGACGCAGGTTTCCGTTCTGATCATGAGCAGCCGGATCTTTACAGACAGGGAAGAAAATAGTTTAAGCCGGAAACTTCGGGAAAATCTTCTTGAGGTTTTTGCCGGGAAGGCTTACAATATGAACCGGAAGCTTCGGATCCTTGGAAGTGGCAGTCTCCGGGAGCGGATCGTTCGTTTCCTTGTGGAATGCCAGGACAGTGAAGGACAGATCCACATGAATCTTTCCAGAGAAGAGATGGCGGATTATTTAAACATTACCAGGCCGTCTCTTTCCAGAGAACTGGGAAAGATGCAGGAAGAAGGAATCCTGGAACTTGACAGGCGTCAGATCCTTGTGAAAGATCAGGAAAGAATGGAGCTATATCTGTAAGGTAACATATGTTACCGAAGAATCTCCGGGATTTTTGTATGATGTCAGTGAAAACAAAAACATTTGCAGAAATATAAAAATCAGGGAGAGATGATATCATGATAAGAAAGATCGTACACATTGACGAAGAGAAATGCAACGGCTGTGGTGCCTGCACAGTTGCCTGCCACGAAGGAGCTATTGTCATGGCTAGTGGCAAGGCAAAACTGATCCGGGATGATTACTGTGACGGACTGGGAGACTGTCTGCCGACCTGCCCAACCGGAGCGATCACGTTTGTTGAGCGGGAAGCAGCGGCATATGACGAAGCAGCTGTGGAAGCAAATAAGAGAAAAAAGAACAGGCAGTGGCCGATCCAGATTCAGCTTACGCCGGTCAATGCCCCTTATTTTGACGGGGCAGATCTTTTAATCGCAGCAGACTGTACTGCGTTTGCATACGCAAATTTTGCAAAAGAGATCCAGAAGGGAAAAATCACGCTGATCGGATGTCCGAAACTGGATCCGGTTGATTACAGTGAGAAACTTACGGCAATCCTGGAACAGAATGATGTGAAAAGTGTGACAATCATAAGGATGGAAGTGCCATGCTGCGGCGGAATTCAAAATGCAGCTGTGACAGCAATGAAAAAAAGTGGTAAATTTATACCATGGCAGGTGCTTACAGTGTCGGTAGAGGGAGAAGTTTTATGAAAAGAGCAGTTTAAAATGTTGCTGGTCGTTGTGGTCTAGGCATCGTCTTCATCGTGAGATTTGCTGCCGATTACACCGGCAACCACAGCAACCACGCAGGAAACGATCACAGCCGCAAGGACGGCGATAGAGATAATAGCAATGATCATATAAATTCCACCTTTCTTTTCGGTTTGAGAATGGTAATGCCAGAGATAAAGTACCTGATCGTCTTTTGACCCTGTCATCAGTGGAATTATTATAGCACAAAATCAGAAAAAAAACAGTGAAAACTTTACAGGAAAGAAAGAGAAGTGCTATAATGAGCAAAAATGACAATGGGATAAAAAGTTTTATCCAGGAATGATGGGAGGATTTAAAAATGCAGTTAGAAGCATTAAGAAAAGACATGGTAGCAGCTATGAAGGCAAAAGATAAAGAACGCAAGGAAGCAATTTCTTCTCTGGTTTCTGCAGTAAAAAAAGCAGCGATCGATGCCGGATGCAGAGATGATATTCCGGAAAGCATGGTTGATCAGGTAATTCTGAAAGAGCTGAAAACAGCAAAAGAACAGATCGATACCTGTCCGGACTCCAGACAGGATCTTAAAGCAGAATATCAGTTCCGTTACGATGTGATCAAAGAATATGCACCGGCTCAGATGAGTGCAGAAGAGGTTAAAGCTTACATTCAGGAAAAATTTGCCGAGGTCGTTGCTACAAAAAATAAAGGCATGATCATGAAAAATGTAATGGCAGATATGAAAGGAAAAGCAGACGGAAAAGTCATCAACCAGGTGGTTGCAGAACTCTGCAAATAATCATTCATGGAAAAAAACAAAACAAAAAAAGCAGCAGTCTGTCCGGTGGCGAAAAAATGTGGCGGCTGTGAATTTCAGGGAATGCCTTATGCAGAACAGCTCAGGCACAAAGAAAAACGTGTGCGGATCCTTCTGGATTCTTTTGGAAAAGTACATCCGATCATCGGAATGAAAGATCCGTATCATTACCGCAATAAAGTGCATGCTGTGTTTGACCGTGACCGCAGAGGCAATGCGATTTCCGGTGTTTACCAGAAAGGCACACACAAGGTTGTTCCGGTGGACTCCTGCATGATCGAGGATCAGAAAGCAGATGAGATCATCGTCACGATCCGAGGACTTCTGAAATCTTTTAAAATCAAAACTTACGATGAAGATACACAGTATGGGCTTTTGCGTCATGTGCTGATCCGGCACGGATTTTCTACCGGAGAGATCATGGTCGTGCTCGTCACGGCATCGCCGGTATTTCCATCCAAGAACAATTTTGTCAAAGCACTGCGAAAAGTTCATCCGGAGATTACGACGGTCGTTCAGAATATCAACGACCGGGGAACCAGCATGGTACTTGGAACACGAGACGTCGTTCTCTATGGAAAAGGATTTATCGAAGATAAACTCTGTGGCTGCACGTTCCGCATTTCTGCACAGTCGTTCTATCAGGTCAATCCGGTACAGACGGAGATCCTCTATCAGAAAGCAATCGAAGCGGCGGGGCTGACCGGAAAAGAAACCGTGCTCGATGCGTACTGTGGGATCGGCACAATCGGTCTGATCGCAGCATCAAAGGCAAAACAGGTGACCGGCGTAGAACTTAATAAAGAAGCTGTCCGTGATGCCATTAAAAATGCAAAGCGAAATCAGACAAAAAATATCACTTTCTACTGCGAAGATGCCGGAGAATTTATGCTGAAAATGGCTGCAGAAGATCAGCAGCTGGATGTTGTTTTCATGGATCCGCCACGCAGTGGCAGCAGTGAAGTATTTCTGGATTGCCTTGCAAAACTGGCACCGAAAAAGGTGGTTTATGTTTCCTGTAATCCGGAAACGCTGGCAAGAGATCTTCGTATTTTAAAGAAAAAAGGCTATCAGATGCAGGAGGCCTGGCCGGTTGATATGTTTCCGTTTTGTGATCATGTGGAAAGTGTCGTAAAACTTGTGAGGGAATAAGGGGATATACAGGGTTTTAAGTGAAAAGTTCAGTCATTTTGCCACCCTGAAAAATAAATATTGTAATTAAACAGAAAAACGGTTGAACACTCTGGATTTAGTCGGGGTGTTCAGCCGCTTTTTTTGCTTGTGAGTAAAAATACATAAAAATACGCATGTAAATCTGGAGGGGGTGTGCATAATGCACTATAAATATTTGACTTTGCAAAAATAATTATGTATAATGTGCTTAAACTGATAACGGAAAGAAATAGTAAAAGTACACAATATAAAAGGCAGTATAGACATATTGTGTCTGTTAGAATTTGATAAAATAATTGTCAAATGAAAGAAATCAGAGAGGAATAATGAAATGGAAAAATTGCAGTTGGTAAATCTCGAACAAACGGAAATCACTTCCTGGGATTTTGGAGCTCTAAAAGAAGAACTTTCCAGGGCGTTATCTGTCTATAAAACAGCGACATATACAGATGACACGATCAAGTTTGCAAAAGAGGATAAGGCAAAGCTTGCTAAGACTAAGAAAATCTTGGAAGATCAGCGTAAAGCGTTTAAAGCAAAATGCATGGAGCCATATAATGCATTGGAACCGGAGATAAAAGATCTTGTTTCTATGATTGAAGAACAACGTGTTGCGATAGACGAAGTAGTAAAAGACTATACGGAAAGAAAGAAGGCTGAAAAAGAAAAGGAAATCAGAGCTTACTATGATAAGAAGGCACATGTCCTCGGAGATTTAGCGGCACCTTTGTATGAAAAAATTTTAAATCCAAAGTGGCTCAATGCTTCATCACGCAAAAAATATCAGGAAGAAATGCAGACTAAGATTAACGAGGTATCTCATGATATTCAAACCCTTATGGCACAGGAGTCACCTTTTGAGGAGACTGTGATTGAGAAGTATGTAGCTACATTATCAGTCGAAGAAGCAAAGGCAAAACAGGAAGAACTTATGTTGGCTGCAAGTAAGGCGGGGTTATGTCAGTCGAAGGAAAATTCTCCAGTTGTTCCTGAGACGCAAAAAGAAATAATTATTGATTCAGAGGATGGAATTCTTGTAAAAATGTATGGAAGTAAAAATCAGATTACACAGATGATGGATTTTGCCAAGGCAATTGGTGTAAAGATTGTGATTCAGCAGGTGAGCTAAGTGTTTGAATTTGGAAGTGCAAATGAAGAACAAAAAAAGGCAATCATGACTACAGATGGTCCTGTTCTTATTATTGCCGGACCTGGTACAGGGAAAACGTATACATTAGTAAAAAGAATATCTTATTTGATTTTTGAAAAAGGAGTTACACCATCCTCCATTATGGCTGTAACTTTTACAGAAAAAGCGGCGAAAGAACTGCTTACCAGAATATCCGATGAGTTTCTTAAAATAGATGAAAATTGTAAGATAAATATCAATGAGATGTATATTGGTACTTTTCATTCGGTATGTTTACGATTGCTGAAGGAACATTCAGAAGAAATATCCGGCAATCAGCAGAGTCGTATGTTGGATGCATTTGAGCAGGTTTATCTGGTTTGTCAGAATATGGAGAAATTTCGATATCTGCATGGATTTAAAGAACATATTCCACAGCATTTAGGAGTGTGGAGACAGGCCGAAGAAATTTGCAGATATGTAAATCAGATGATGGAAGAACTTGTTGACGTTGAGAAGATGGCAGATGATATCGATAAAGATATGAGATTTCTTGGAAAACTTGTGATGCGATACAGGGAGCTTCTTGAGAAACAGAATGTTATGGATTTTTCTTCTATTCAGACAGATATATGGAATCTTTTTTCTGAAAATGAAGAAGTTTGTAAGGCAGTTCATGATAAGATTCATTATGTGATGGTAGATGAATATCAGGATACAAACTACATCCAGGAGCAGCTTGTATTTAAAATTATCGGCGATCGCAAAAACATCTGTGTAGTTGGAGATGATGATCAGGGGATGTACCGATTCAGAGGTGCTACGATCAGAAACATTCTGGAGTTTCCGAATAAGTTTGAAAAAAATGAATGTCAGATTATTCATTTAAATGGAAATTACAGATCAGAACCTGGAATTATTATTTTTTATAACAGATGGATGGAAAACGCAGCGGGGATTAATCTTTTCAACTGGGATAAGTATCGATATCCGAAACAAATTCAGGCAAAAAAGAGCAATGTTCGTCCGGGATCATCGGTGTATTTCTGCGGCGGTGATTCAATCGATACCGAAAAGAAAGAACTTTTGGAGATGATTCAAAGATTACAGGCCAATGGTAATATCAGTAATCTGAATCAGATAGCGTTTCTGTTTAAGTCCGTAAAAAGCAAAGAAGCAGTCGAGACAGCAGAATATTTAGAAACAAATGGCATTCCAGTCTATTCACCTCGTTCCGATATGTTTTTTGAAAGAAAAGAAGTGAAGCAGATTTTGGGCTGTCTTATGTTTTGCTTTAATCAATATATGATGGATCTGAAGAATAACATCTTTCGATATCTGATCTCTAAAGAACTGCGGGAATATTATATAGGATGCAGGGTAGAAGCAGTTGCACTTTTAAAGAAAAATGCAGATCTGAAAGCATATATATCAGATCAGGCGTTGGAAATCATGAAGCTTAAAGAGAATAAAGACAGTGGATTATTAGCGATCTTTTACAGAATTCTTTCTTTTGAACCGTTTAAGGAATATTTGCAGGCAGATCTGCATCAGAATGTGATTCAAACCAGAGCAGCAAGAAATTTATCCGAGATTTCAAGAATGATTGCCAAGTACAGTTTTCTTCATGATATGCATTTGATCACAGCAGATAATAAGAATGAGATCGCAGAACAGTGGTTTAATATATATATCAGATATCTGTATACGGATGGTATTGGAGAATATGAGGATGAATCAGAATATGCACCAAGCGGCTGCGTTTCCTTTATGACCATTCATCAGTCAAAAGGACTGGAGTTTCCTGTTGTTGTGGTCGGTTCTCTTGGCAGTGTACCGAGAAGAAAAATGGATGTTTTGATGTATACCGCAGAAAGCAGATTTTTTCATCGAGAGCCGTATGAGCCAATGGCAAATATCAAATTCTTTGATTTCTGGCGACTTTATTATGTGGCGTTTTCAAGAGCACAGAATCTCCTGGTGTTAGCTGTGAAGAAAGAAGATGGAGGATATTTTGGAGAGCTGTTACATAATCTCCCGAGAGTCAATGAATTTAAAGATAAGACGAAATTCGAAACGGTGAAGTCAGTTAAGTATAAGCATGTGTATTCCTTTACATCACATATCAGTTTATATGACGGCTGCCCGATGCAGTATAAATATTATAAAGAATATGGTTTTGCACAAAATAAAATGTTCCACACATCCGTTGGCACGTTAGTTCATGCTCTCGAGGTGAGACAATGGATGTGAAAATATTATCGATCGATACGATTGGATTATCGGTTCGTGCCGCAAATGCCTTGCATCGTGCCAAAATACATACAGTGGGAGATATGCTGGAATATTCGGAAGAGACGCTGGGTGAGATCAGAAATTTAGGAAAGAAATCCATCGGGGAAATTATTGAGAAAATCAAAGAATATAAGAGAATAGATGAAGAAGGAAGATTGCCAGACAAAACGGAGAATAATGTAGATTTTTCAATTCCGGAAGATTTTGAAGAATGGATTATGGATTTGGAGAATCAGAAGCTGGTTGGTGATTGGCTGAGAGAAAAAGAAATTAGAATAGAAATATTGGAATTGTTGCCAGTAAAGGCATTTAATTTACTGATGTTTGCAGGATATGATTTTATTTATCAGATTGCATTTATGTCACAGAATAAATTGATGGAGATTCCAAGAATGGATGTGGTATCTGCATCGGAGATAGAAAAAAATACAGCACATTATATCAGAGAAATAAAAGATGAGATTTTCAGTTCCATAGAGAAAAAGTGTAACATTCATTCTGAACCAAAACCAATCTCAATTTATGAATTACTGAGCATTGGGGAGTATAAAGATAGTATTCTTCAGTATGTTAAAGCAAATGATATGGAAATCGAAAAAATGTATCTTTCCAATCGCCCGAAAAACAGATTACTTGCGAATGGATATAGCCGTCTTAGTGATATAGTATTTATAACACGTTCAGAACTGCAAAAGATTCCGTGTATGGGTGTTGCATCTGTAGAAGAAATTATAGAAAAAGTTGAAGAATATTTCGCAAAGAACGAAAAAAGAATTATGGCTGTTATCCGTGGGGATGAAAATGCTCTTTGGGATGATGAGGCAATTAAAAAAATGATTCTTGATCAGTATACTGAGATTGGCTTTCAAGGTTTAAGTTTAAATGATTTTGTATCAAGATTGAAATTGTCTGAACAGATTTCTGTAGACAGGCTAAAAGCCGTGATTGGTCAGTTGATTGCTGATGAGAAATTGGAATATGTGGACTATCGTTGTTATCGTATATATGGAAAATTTGAAAAGTATTTAAATATATGTCCTGCTATTAGTGAACGCAACAGAGAATTTATCAGCAGACGTTTGAAGGGAGAAACACTGGAATCGATTGCCAAGGATAATAATCTTACCAGAGAACGTGTTCGTCAGATTGTGAAAAAAGATATCGAAAAAGTAAGAAATTATTATTTTGCAAAAACAGGAATGAGCCTGTTTGATGAGGATTATTTTAAATATTTGTATGAAACGTATGCATTTGAAAAAGAGGATGCAGCGGAATGGCTTGGTGTGCCTGTATATGTGTGGAATTATCTTGATTTAAACGATGTTAAACGAGGAAAAACGGATTTACAAAAAGCACTTGAGGATTATCATGAATTAGATCTCGGGTTGCGTTTGAAGATAAAGAATTATCTGAACAGAAACAAGTTGTATGTAGATGGCAGATGGGTTGAAAAGAAACGTAGCGATTTGGAGCAGGTAGTGGTCAGAAAATTCTGCACTGAAGATGTTTGCTTTGATGAATTTTGTCAGCTTTATAATTCTTTTTTGGAGCAAAAAGAAATTCCTTACGATGATAATATATATTACACGAATGCAGTTTATAGGACGAGAAAAAATCGTTTAGCAGATGCCAGATTTTTATTGTGGAAGCAGAATGAGCAGATGAGATACTATGATATTGATGGTCGTGATTATACGGAACTCTTGGATACTCTGAATATGGATTCGTATGAGAACATTGAATTTTCTACGGCAAAGTTTATGCGAAATTTTCCTGAAATAATGGAAAAGTATGATGTTCGGGATCAGTATGAACTGCATAATCTTCTTAGAAAAATAGTTCCGGAAGGAAGTTATCATGACTTTCATTGTGGCAGAATGCCGGAAATCAGATTTGGAACTTTTGACAGAGATGGAGCTATTCTTGATATTCTTATTGATAATGCACCTATCAGTGGAAATGATTTAGCAAAGCTAATCAATGAAGAGTATGGTTATGATACGAGTATAATAATGGCGGGTTATCTGAAAAATTTTTCAGAGTATAAGCATCAAGGGATATATTCGATTGATCAGAAACAGATGAGTGCTGAAAATAAGTCTGCATTGAAAGCGGCACTTACAGAAGATTTTTATTATATGGATGAAATTAGGCATATATACAGGGAATTGTTTCCTAGAGCAGACATTGAAGAAGTTAACCCATATAACTTGAAAATGATGGGTATCTCTGTTTATTCAAGATATGTGCTTCAAAATCATGCATCAATGGAAGATTTTTTTCAAGATTTACTTACCAGAGAAGATATTATTGATATTTCTGCATACAGAAAAAGATTTGTTTACGTGCAGAAGTTTTCACAGACATTATTGACATTAAAACGCAATCTTCAGATTGTAGAATTTGAACCGAATCAAATTATTAGCTTTGCAAAATTAGAACAATCGGGTGTTTCCCATGAGATGATTCGGGATTTTTGTGATGCAGTATATGACTATGTTGAAGAGGGAGAATATTTTAGTGCCAAGTCACTTAGGAGAGCTGGTTTTGAGTTTGAGTTGTATGATCTTGGCTTTTCAGATTGGTTTTATGCAAACCTTCTGGTTTCAGATGACAGATTTTCTTTTGGAATCTTTTTTGGCAATCTGATTTTATATAAAGGTAAATGTAATGTTACAATAAAATCTTTTGAGACGAATCTGATTCGAAGACATGGTTGCGTAGACACATACGATCTACTGAGTGAACTTGTTGATGAGTATGGATGTAAAGTTACAGAAAGAAATGATGTAATATATAAGGTTCAGGATACAGAGATTTACTATGATAGAATCCTTGATAGATTGTATGCTAATAAAGATTTATATTACAAAGAACTTGAAGAAGGAGGCTTTTAGAAATGTATGATGAAAGAAAAGAAAACCTTCTTAAGGAATTGGAAAAGCTTCATAAGAGAAATGGATTGTCAAAGTCTGTTGGCCCTGCTTATTTTGAACCAGGAATGATGGAATATCTGGAACAGTCTGAAGGCTTGTATGATGCTCTTACAGGAGAAGTTCTTATTCGTTTTGAATCAAAGGGAACTCGATATGATGGAAGAACGGAGCAAATTGAAAAAGTAAAAGTTGGAAATCGGATTATGGTTATCAGGGAAAAAGATAATCCATATAATGCAAACAATTTTGTGTTGCATACAGAAAAAGGACAGGATGTTGGTAATATGCCGGCAGAACTTTGCAATGCAATCGCTCCTTTGTTTGACAGTGGCGAGCTGGTTTTTGAAAATGCTTCAGTGAGCTTTGTTGAGCCAATATCGAAGAGAAGCAGACATGCGAAACAGGCGATGTTGTTTGTGGAGTTGAAGGCAAAATTGAAAACGACTGTGATAAATTGTAGTTATAACGGTAGCAACTGGTAGGATATAATCAATTTATTACAGAAAAGCAGGAAAGGACGAGGTAAAAAGTATGAGAGCAGAAGATGATCTTACGTATCAGGAATATAAAGAAGGTGTCGAAGATGCTATGCGTTACATCAAAAATCATGGTTGGACAGCAAGACAAGTTACGGATAGAATGACGGACGAGGATAACGACCTGCTCATCGGCACGTCAGAAGCACTCTGGATCATTTCTATCGGAGCTTATGAAGTGGAGCATGACATTCTGGAGAAGAGAGTACTGGAACAGTTGTCGTACCATATCCCACGCTATGAGATGGGAAAATACAACGACATCACGCCGGAAGAGCGGGAGCTTCTGGAAAAGGATATCGCATTTATCCGATCAAAGGTGGAACTGTGGAAACTGAAGAGCTATGAGGATTAAAGAGCAGTAATTATTGAAGAAATGAAAATGAACACAAGGACAATAAAAGAACGGATTTTTTTGTTAACAGCCTGATTTTTCAGATATACATTTAGGAAGTCATTTGTCTTCGAAAAGAATAAGGCTTTATTTAACGGATTATTCTTCATAAGCCACAGCGGAAATCATCGAGCACGATGAAACCGGATGGACCATCAAGGCGGAGGTTTATGGAGATGGTGTGGATATTTGGCTTAGAGGGCAAGGCGACATCATCGAGGTAATAGACGGAGGCAAAAAGTAATGTTTGATGATAACGGATTTATGGAATTTATGGGCTACCGGAATATGGTAGTTGAGGACAAAATCGAAGAGTGTCTGTCTGCTGCAAGGAGGGGCGAGACAGAAATCAGCATCGATCGAGGTGATTTGACAGATGACGAGGCAGAATATCTGCAGAAAGAAGTCAAACGTAGGATAGAGAAAGGTAACTATTAAAATTTCGAATGCACTATAATGTATAAGGAGAATAAAAATGAGTTTATCAGAAAGTTTAGTTTGGGCGCTAGAATCATACGACATTTCGGGCGTTAAAGTTATGTGTGAGGAAGCTATTAGAGATGAAGCTTCAAAATTTTTTCTCAATGTGTTTAAATCCAAATGGAATGAGGCTTTAGACAGGGTAGAAGAAGAAAATGGAAACTGCGAAACCAAAGAGGAAGAATATTTTCCTGTTTCTGTTAGAAAGACAGAGTATGGATTTTTCATTGAAGTAGGTGCATTGGAAATCAGATATTGTTATGGTGATTATTATCAGCCAAAATATGGAGCGGATGCATTTGAACAATCGTTAAAGGAAATGAAAGGAAAATATTCAGGTATTGAATATGAAGGATATATTGGGTATCCGGTTTCAGATGTACATGGAGGTGAAGCATCTCAATGGGAATTTTTTTCCACAAAACATAAGAAAAATGAAGACGTTGTTTATGATTTCGTCGGTAATGTTTTAAACGGTGTTTTAAATTATGAGGAGTATGCGCCTGAGGAACCAGTTGAAGCAGAAGATTTAGTTTTTGTTGTAACTGGAAAGCTTAAGTATTTTGAAAATAGAAAAGAAATAACTGAGTATATTGAAGATTTGGGCGCTTCAGTTAGTGGAAGCGTTTCAAAGAAAACAAGCTATCTTATTAACAATGATGCTAATTCATCTTCATCCAAAAATCAGAAAGCAAAAGAACTGGGTGTGCCAATTATTACTGAAAGAGAATTTATTTTAAAATTTGGCGATCCGGGAGAATATGACATTGAAGTTCCTGAATCTGACTTTTGGCGTGCTATGGCATACACACTGGAATATTACGATGATTTTGAGGAGACAATTGAGACCTTATATGCATACTCACAATTTATTGACAAGACTGCTTTAGATCGAGGCATTCGGTCAATTATCGATATAGCAGATACTATTGATGAAGACATGCATGAAGAGTTAACCGATCTTGTGAAAAAATTGGAAGCCGGTGAGACTATAGTACACGAAGATGATTAACAGAGAAGTTAAAACAATTAAAGAGAGCTGTACAACTTCCTGTTTTCCTGAAAAAGAAGAATGGACTGGTTCCGGTATCTCACAGGCTTTTTGACGGAGTCTCCGTATCTGGTAATAAAAGTTGCTTGTATGGATGTGATGTTCCTGACACCAGCATTTATCAGAAAGACCACTGGAACGGCATTCCTGGATAAGATCCAGCCATTCTTTATCGGTACGTCTTGGATTTCTTTTAGGCATAAAATTCAACTCCTGTTGAATATTCTTGAGTCAGGGGTTCTTCCGCAATTATCCGTTTTAGCTCTTTTAGCATGAGCAGATATATAGTATAATGTTTGTATTAGGATGTATGAGGAGAATTATTTATGGCAAAGTCTAATAATACATTATGCTTAGATAAATTTTACCCGGAAAAGGATTTGATGATAACAGATATTGATCAGCAAAGTGATAAAATTATAATTCAGATGAAATCAACTTCAAGCAGCTGTAAATGTCCAAAGTGTAATCGTATAACACAAAAATATCATGGAACATATACTCGTAAAGTACAGGATTTACCTATTTTAGGAAAAAATGTTCAACTTGAAATTTGTTCACATGAGTATGCATGTTTGAATGACGAATGTGAGATTGTTTCTATTGCTGAGACTTTTGATGGATTCCTTAATAATTATAGTCGTATGACAGAAAGATGTGCTGATTTTATCTGTACATTGGCTCTTGAAACCAGTTGTGAAGGCTGTGCCCGTGTCTGCCACACATTAGGGATAAAAACTAGTGGTGATACCGTAATACGATTACTTTTAAAAAGATATGAATCTCTTCCCCAACCGGAAGTTAGTGATGTAATAGGTGTGGATGATTTTGCATATAAAAAGCGCCATACATATGGGACTATCATAGTAAATGAAAAAACGCACGAGCCTATAACATTGTTGAATGGAAGAAATGGGGATACATTGCGGGAATGGCTTAAGAATAATAAAAATGTTAAAGTGGTTACAAGAGATAGGGCAAGTGCATATGCGAAAGTAATATCAGAAGAATTACCCGATGCAATGCAGGTGGCAGACCGATTTCATTTACATCAGAACCTACTGGAAACAATAAAAAAAGCTCTGAATCAAGAAATCCCTGCAACAATAAGTATCCCACACAATGATACATCTATCGATGCAGAAGAACATTGTAAAAAAAATCTCATCTGATGTGGATAATTATGCTGCTTTTTCAGAAAAACGTTATCAAATGATCTGCCAAATACAAAATTTTTTAAAAGAAGGCTGTAGTTACCGTGAAATTGCCAAACGTATGGGAATAGGTCGCAACACAATTGCAAAATATCGTAAAGGTGATCCAAAAGAATTAAGTATGTATGGAATTCATCAAAGCAAACTTGATCCATTTCATGATTTTATTATAGATTGTCTTAAAGAAGGATGGAGTAAAAGCAAAACTGTAAAGGCAATATACGAAAAAGGATATTCTGGATCCAAAAGCAATGTTTTTGATTATTTGTGCAAAATAGAGCAAAAAGAAAATAAATGTTTTGAGCCACAGCCATATGTCAGAACAATGACGGAGTGTTTAAAATACAAAACCGGCAGTAAGGGAAAAGATAAAGATTATATTACACGAGAAGGTGTGTTTAGGTACATGTGGATGAATACTGAGCTTTCAGATAATCATAAGGAATATATTTATGAAAAGTATCCAAATATTTGGGAACTTCAATGCTGCATAAGAGAGTTTAGAAATATTTTTAAAAATCATAATGTGCCAATGCTCTATTTATTTGTTGAAAAATATAGTAAAAATCTTCTTAAACCCTTAAGAAGTTTTGCTGAGGGATTAAAAAGAGATATAGATGCAGTTGAAAATGCTGTAGCATATGATTACAGTAATGGATTTGTGGAAGGAACTAATAGCAGATTAAAAATGATAAAACGTACAATGTATGGAAGATGTGGCAGGCAGTTGCTTGAAGCAAAGTTGAGGTACATGGGATATAACAATAATAACGGATAATTGCGGAAGAACCTACCGCACGGGAATATTCAGTCATTTGTCTTTCCGAATGGAGAACAGATAAAAACAAGTAACGAATAGGAAAGTTAGGAGGACTTAAATAATGGCAGATGAACTACAGCCACTTTCTTTACTTTTTCAAAACAGACTTTTCAGAATTCCAGACTATCAGAGAGGTTATGCTTGGCAGCAGTCACAGCTTATTGATTTTTGGGATGATTTAGTTAATTTGCAAGATGGAAGATATCACTATACGGGTTTGCTGTCTCTTAAGAATCTGAAATCTTCTGAAACGACATCATGGGGAAGTGACCTTTGGATGGTATCAAAAGGATTTAAGCCGTGTCATATTGTTGATGGGCAGCAGAGACTGACAACCTTTATTATTCTTTTGAATGAAATCGTAGAGTATTCCAGAACATTAGAAGAGAATGAAGATCTATCCGACCAGAACATTGTGCTAGGATATGAAACGCTGGAAGATGTAGTTTCCAAATACATCTGTCAGCATAGACCGCCTAATAAACAGATAACTACATACCTGTTCGGCTATGAGGTGGATAACCCTAGTTCGGACTATTTACAGTACAGGATTTTTAATGAACCATATTCCGGGACTGTTAATGAAACATATTACACAAGAAATCTGAAGTTTGCTAAGAACTTCTTTAGAGATAATCTTACCGCCCTTTATGAGAGCGAAGGTCTGGATGGTATCAATGAGCTTTATCTTAAACTGACACAGCGGTTGATGTTTAACATTCATGAAATTGATGATGATTATGATGTGTTTGTAGCATTTGAAACCATGAACAACCGCGGTAAGAAACTCACAAACCTAGAATTATTGAAGAATCGACTGATTTACCTGACAACTCTTTATCCAGACAGTAAGTTCGATAAGATGGATAAAGAGAATTTGCGTAAACAGATTAATGATACATGGAAGGAAGTGTACTTCCAACTTGGCAGAAATGATAAAACCCCACTCTCGGACGATGATTTTTTGAGGGCACATTGGATTGTGTATTTCGCTTATTCCAGAAGAAAAGGTGATGACTATATCCATTTCCTTTTGAATAAATTCTCTGCCAAGAATATTTTTGAAAAGAAAACGGTGGCTGTTACCGATGACTTTTTGACATTTGCTAGTGATACGGACTATGATTCGGATACTGATATTGAAGATGAATCTAATGAAATAGAAACTGTTGCGGTTTCCAAACTTGAACCTAGGGAAATCCTTGAATATGTAAACAGCCTGAAAGATATGGCAAAGTATTGGTATGATACTTTTTTTCCATTCCAGAGCGAGAACCTTTCTGATGATGAAAAAGTATGGGTTGATCGTTTGAATCGTATCGGCATTGGACATTTCAGACCTTTGATTATGGTTGTTATTAGCCGAAAGGATTTGAAACCAGAAAAGAGAATTGAACTGTATACGGCTGTTGAGAGATTTATCTTTATTTGTTTCCGTCTTGGCTACTTTAATGCCACATTCAGAAGTAGTGAGTATTATCGTGCATCTCGCAGCATTTACCGCAAGGAAATGGATATTGATGATTTAATCAATAATATCAATGAAACTACGGATGCAAACATTGAATATGCACTTCCGAACTTTATAACCAAGATAGAAAAGCACTTCGATAACAAGGGTGGTTTCTATTACTGGAACTCAATCAAGTACTTTTTATATGAGTATGAGTACCAACTTGCAAAGAAAAACAATCTGGATAAGGTGAGTTGGGAGATGTTTACAAAGACTGAAAAGGACAAAGTTTCTATTGAACATATTCTTCCACAGACTCCTACAAAATATTATTGGCGTAATCAGTTCAGACAGTTTAGCAATGAGGAGATTGAGCTACTTTCTTGTGCTATAGGAAACCTTCTTCCTCTTTCACAGAGCATCAACTCTGCATTACAGAATGATAGTTTTGAGGACAAAAAGGCATCCAAGAATGGCGGACGAAGAGGATATCAGAACGGTTCGCATTCCGAAATCGAGGTTGCCCAGGAAAACGATTGGACTGCAGAATGTATCTATCAAAGAAGTAAAAAACTTCTGGAATTCATGGAAAACAGGTGGAAGTTTAGTTTTACATCGGATCAGCTGAATAAACTTATCTATGTGACTTGGGTAAATGATGATAGGCCTATGCCGGCTTCATTACCGAAAGAAAGTGAAGAATCAGTAATTTCATTAAGTAAAGATAAAATGCCCGAAAAACCTATTGGAAATTTAGAGAGACTTCAGCTAAAGTTCTGGACAGAATTTGTAGAGTACTGTAAAGCAGAAGGTAGAGAGTGTGATATTGCACTTCGTAAGCCTTTGGCACAAAACTGGTATGATGTTCCAGTGAACGGTGCCGATTATCATCTGTCCTATACCGTAACTCGGAGCAAATATTTATCCTTGTTGATTTATGCGTATAATAAAGAAGTATTTGAAAGACTTGAAAGCAAGAAAAGTAAAATTGAAGAAATCTTTGGTGATAAGCTGGATTGGTATTCTAGCCGTGAAGGTAGCGAAGCAAAACGAATTATTTATAAGCGTGAAGCAGACGTGTTCAATCCATCCAAGCAAGAAGAGTATTTTGCTTGGATGATTGATAAATGTGATGAACTCAGCAATGCTCTTGTGCAAGTTGGAGAAATGGACGAAGAACCACAAGAGAAAGATAAGTTTTCAAAGTTGAAACAGTATCTTGAAAACTGTGGAAAGACCGAACTGACATTGACCTTTGCTGATATTGAAGCTATTATTGGCTGTACCCTTTGTAAGTCTGCATATAACTATTCTGCATACTGGAATCCATCACCGACCCATACGATGCCGAATACTATCTTGGCAGCAGGTTTTAAAGTAGTATCGGTTGATTTGGTTTCGAAGTCATTGTTATTGCAAAAAATAATAGAAACTTCTGGGAAGTTATCTAATTTGTAGGAGGCGTTGACATGAGAGTGTTGGATTTGGATATGGATTATTTCATGACTGAAATAGCTAATACACCATTTTCTTGTAAGGAAAGACTTGCTGAAGAGGATTATGGCAATTCAGTATGGTCTGCAGAAGAAGTTCGAGAATTTTTAGAACATAATTTAGGATTATCAAAAACACACAAAATACCGGGAAAGATTGTGAGTGGGCATAATGAAGCACTGTTCTTCTGGGAAGAACTTATTAATGGCAAAAAGCTTTCAGATCCCTTTGATGTTGTTCATGTTGATTCTCATGCTGATTTAGGCTTGGGTGATGCATCATGGAGTTTTTTGCAAAGTGCGTTTCTTACACTTCCGATTGATTCGAGAAGAAAAATAAGTGAGTATGAATTTTGCGATAAAATAAAAAGAATTAGTATAGGTGACTATTTGCTTTGGGCAGTTGCCTATAAAATGGTTTCATCTATCACATATTGTGCAAATCCTCATGGTGACAAGAACGATTATGTGCTTGACACGTTAAAGGATTTTCATGAAGAGTACATTTGGGATAAGCCTGTAAAAAATTATATACAGTTAAAGTATAATAAAACGATGGAAATTCCTGATTATGATTCGTCTGACGCATATAAGAAAAAATATCTCGAGGGTGCAATAAAAGATCCAGAAGTGGAACTGTTAATAATTCCAACGATTGAGGATGTGAAATTTGACGGAAAATTTGATTATGCAGTTATGGCACAATCACCCAATTATACCCCGGCAAGTGCAGATTTCATACTTGATATTTTCAGAGAATATATTGAAGAAATATAATAGCTGCTAATTTGCCTATACAAATTATAGGACAATTCAAGGTTATCACAGGCTCGAACCACTAGATTTTAAGGGAAAAGGTGCGTGGTGCTAGAATATAAATAGTACAAGCCAAAATGAGAAATTCCAAATACACATAAGCATGATACAATAGAGGCATGCTGAAGGAGGATCTCATATGGCAAAGCAACATGACAAACAATTTAAACTTGATGCAGTCCAGTACTATCAGGATCACAAAGATCTCGGAGTACGTGGATGTGCAGAAAATCTTGGCATCGGATACAGCACATTAACAAAATGACTGAAAGACTTCCGGGAATCAGGTGATATTCCTGTTCGTGGTTCTGGTAATTATGCATCTGATGAGCAGAAGGAAAAAAGCCAGACTTATCGCTTAGAGAAAAGGAAAAGTTGCTGGAGCGTGACTTGGCAAATGGTATTTCTTTGTCCGGTGGAGATATGACAGTATTAGAACTGGTAGAGAAATATTTGGAGCAAAAGCGCAATGTCAGACCAACCACAGCCGCTGGATATAAAACAGTGGTTAATGTATTAAAACGAGACATCTTTGGAAGTCAGAAGATTAATCATATCAACACAATAGATGCAAAGGCTTGGTTAATAAAATTACAGTCGGAGGATGGAAAGAGCTATAGCAGTATCCATACAATACGTGGGGTAATAAGACCAGCTTTTCAGATGGCTTATGAGGCAGACCTAATCAGAAAAAATCCTTTTGATTTTGAACTGCATAATTTTCTAATTGATGATTCAGTAAAAAGAGATGCAGTGACATCGAAACAGAAAAAGGAGTTTTTAAGGTTTGTTCAACAGGATGAACATTTCAGTGAGTGCTACGATGGGATGTTTATATTATTTAGAACAGGCTTGAGAATAGGCGAGTTTTGCGGACTTACGTTAAAGGATATAGACTTGGAGAAAAGAACAATCAACGTGAACCATCAATTACAGTATGTTGGCAATAGGGGAAGGTACATAGAAAAAACAAAAACTGAAGCTGGGACACGAGTATTGCCAATGTCGGATGAAGTTTATGCAGCATTCAAGAGGGTGGTACAGAATAGAAAGAAACCTAAAGTCGAGGAAATGATAGATGGTTATACAGGTTTTCTGTTCTTGGATAAGCGTGGAAAACCAATGATGCCCTATCAATGGGAAAAACGCTTTCAGCATGTGGTTGAGAAGTACAATAGAATTTATCGAGTGCAACTTCCAAAGATAACACCACATGTGTGCCGTCATACATTTTGTACGAATGCGGCAAAGCGAGGAATATCTGTAGAAACATTGAAATATTTAATGGGACATACAGATATAAGTGTTACCTCAAATATGTATACACACCTTAAGTTGGAAGATGCACAGAGAGAAATGGAGCGACTTGAAAGAATAGAAAAAGAAATGAAAAAGTGTGCCAAGTAAGGAAATAAAGGGCATAGGGAAAAAGTACTGATGAGTACGAATCGGGTTTATACCTAGATTTGTACTCATTTTACTTACCGAGATATGGTAAAATATGCGATTTTATGCTAGGATAAGACCATTGGGTTAGATGTCGTGAAAGTGCGATAAAACCTAGGAAAAATAAGGATATACAAGGAAAAACGAAGATATGCAAGATAAAATAAAAGTACTATTCATCTGCCACGGCACTCCAGTTTTACTATAATGCAGGGCTTTGCAAAGTGGGGCAGAGTACGGCATAATATGGCGGAAAGCATTGGAATTACTACGGTTTAGACTACTAAGGCTCATGGGTGGAAGTGGGATAAAGGCAAAGGTGTTGGGAGGATTCTTTAGTAGTAAGGGACTACTTACAGGCAATGTAGTAGAGCTTGTACCGATGGAAATTCCAAAAAAATGTAAAAATTATTGCATGTTTATTGAGGGGTGGATATACTGAATGCAACAGAGTTGCCCGGTGTTCTTTTGACATTGGGGACCAAGCTGAGTCGTGTGCTCAGCTTTTTTATATTAAGACTTTTGTTATAGATAATGAAAATAATAACATTTGATAAACGAAACTTCTCAAGTGCTGGCTCATGATTAGTAAGCGCCAAATAATCCCGCGGCTAGCCAACAACCGCCTCTAACTTCATAATCG
>OIWP01002306.1_pt1 | contig 19909 bp, 18 predicted proteins | sample 1587661 | NCBI WGS metagenome assembly OIWP01 (sample SAMEA3888899, study PRJEB22519) | human gut metagenome | biome: human gut; feature: human-associated habitat; material: faeces | place: Denmark | collected 2010 | reverse complement strand
CTTGTCCCGGCCTGTCCCGGCGCTTTACCGGGACAGGAGCGGGACATCCCGCCGTGTATCGGGACAATTTTTACGATATTTGAGGTAATATTATGTTCTCTATCTGGTGGCCCGCATATGTCTTTCCGTGTATCATGGTGCTGTGCGGCCTTGCGGGGCGGCTGCTGCCGGGCCGCAAGTACCGCAGCCCCCTGGGTCCGCTGACGAAAGAACGCCAGGAATTTGCCGACCGTCTGCTGCTGAAGCTGCTGTGGCAGTTCGGCCTTGCCTTTGCGGCCCTGTCGTTTATGATCATGCGTTCCGTGCGGCTGATGGGAAGCAGCGGCCAGCAGATCCTGCTGTACATCGCCATTATTCTGCAAATAATCGGGGCATTTGCCTTGATTTTGCCGGTGGAACGCAATATAAAGGCATATTTTGACGAACAGGAGGACGAATGATGGGCATCACCGAGCTGGCTCCGGCCAAGCTGAACCTGACCCTGGACGTGGGAGCCCGCCGCCCGGACGGGTACCACGACATCACCTCCATCATGCAGAGCGCCGCCCTGTATGACGTTGTGGCGCTGGATTTCTCCGAAGCAGGCGGTATTGCGATAGAATGCCCGGGCACGGATCTGCCCACCGGCCCCGACAACCTGGCCTGGAAAGCGGCGGATGTCTTTTTCCAGGAGACGAATATCCCTCGCACAGGGATTTCTATCCGATTGGAGAAAAAAATCCCCTCCCAGGCCGGTCTTGGCGGCGGCAGCAGCGACGCAGCCGCTGTGCTGCGGGGAATGCGTCGTTTATGTCACGTGGATGTGTCCGACGAGTCGTTAGAGGCCATGGCCGCCCGGGTGGGCAGTGATGTTCCCTACTGCATCCGGGGCGGTACGGCTCTGGCCCAGGGCCGGGGCGAACGGCTTACCGTTCTTCCGGCACTGCCTATGTGCTGGTTCGTTATCGTGAAGCCCCCGGTGGCCAACTCTACCGCCGCCATGTATCGGAAGCTGGACGAAATTTCCATCTCTGGACGCCCAGATTCCGATAAAATGGTGGACGCACTGAAAAACGGCGACCTGACGCAAATCTGCCGCCTGGTGGGGAATGTATTTGAACAGGCCCTGCCGCCGGGCAGTGAGGTTTTCGCCATCCGCCGCCAGATTTCGGAGCTGGGTGCCGACGCAGCGTGTATGACTGGCTCCGGCTCGGCGGTCATGGGCCTGTTCCGCCAGGAGGAAACCGCCCGTCTGGCGGCCCGGGAGCTGCAAAAGGCCTATCCCCTGACCTTTTTTTGCCCCCCGGCTGTAAATCCCGGTATAAAAATAAAAAACGCCGTCTAAACTGTAGGAAACCAAAGAAAAATCTACAGTCTGGACGGTGTTTACTTATGAAAAATGCGAAAAATACAAGACTCCACGTCTGGGAGCTGGCGCTGCTGCTGGCATTGGCCGCCGCCATTCTGTGGGGCGCGGCGTCCCTGAGCCGCCAGGAGGACCTGGGGCGAAAGGTCATCCGGCTCCATGTGATCGCCAATTCCGACAGCCCGGAGGATCAGGCCCTGAAGCTGCGGGTCCGGGACCGGGTGCTGGCCCGGGCCCAGGAGCTCCTGGAGCAGTCGGCGGACATGGCCCAGGCCCAGGAGGTCCTGACCTCCGCCCTGCCGGAGCTGACCCGGGAAGCCCAACAGGTCCTGGCGGCGGCGGGCTGCGGCGACGGCGTCCGGGCCCGGCTGGAGCCGGCGGAATTCCCCACCAAGGACTATGACGGCTTCTCTCTGCCCGCCGGGAAATACCTGGCCCTGCGGGTCATCATCGGGGAGGGCCGGGGACAGAACTGGTGGTGCGTGGTGTTTCCGCCGCTGTGCACCGCCGCCGCCTGCGATTGGCAGGACGCCGGACGGGACGCCGGGCTGGCGGAGGACGACCTGTCCCTGATGGCGGAGGAGGACCAGGGCTATCAGCTCCGGTTCCGGTCCGTGGAGCTGTGGGAAAAGCTGCGCCAATGGCTGGGAAAATAAGCGGAATCCTGAACAAGGCCCGCAGGCTTTTGCCTGCGGGCCTTGTTCGCTTGTCAAAAAAGGCAATGCCTTTTTTGACAAGCTGAAGGTCATTCTGCGAAAATTTCTCCCGCCAGGCTCAGCACGGCCCGGCCGCCTACCCGAACGGCGGCGTTTCCGTTCTGCACCGTCAGGCGGCTGCGTATTTCCGAGGGGCGGCGCATATGCTCCCCCTGGAGGAACACGTTTTCCCGGTCCGGCTGCACCAGGCCGCAGCGGTACAGATAATACGTCAGGGCTCCGTTGGAGGTGCCAGTGGCGCACTCCTCCGGAATGTCATACAGCGGGGCGAAATTGCTGCACCAGGCGGTGCAGGTGTCGTCCCCCAGGCAGAACATGTGCACCCCCGTGACCTTCTGCCGCCGGGACAGCTCCGCCACCAGCGTCTCGTTCTGCCGGGCCCGCAGCAGCGTCTCCCGGTCCCGCACCGGCATCATGATATCCGCCAGGCCCGTGGACACGATCTGGGGCGTCAGGTCCCGGGGCCGGTCCGCACCGGTCAGTCCGAAGGCCCGGTACAGGGGTTCCCACTCCACCCGGGTCAGCTCCCCCAGCCACCGGGGCGGGGCCATGTCCATCCACACCACGTCGCCGTCCACGGAGATCTGCAGCTCCCCGGCCTTGGTGCGGGCAATGTGGCGTCCGTCGGACAGCCGCCCCAGCCGCCGCAGCAGGGCAAAGGCGGCAATGGTGGCGTGGCCGCACAGCTCCACCTCTCCTGCCGGGGTGAAATAGCGCAGGTCCACGCTGCCGTCCTCCCGCAGGCGGACGAAGGCCGTCTCCGAATGCTTCAGCTCGGCGGCGATCAGGCGCATGGTCTCGTCGCTGACGTCCCCCTCCGGCAGGGCTACCCCTGCCTGGTTGCCTCCAAACAGCTTGGCGGCGAATGCATCCATGACATATATTTTCACGGCAAAAACCTCCCCAAACTCTCTTTTTATTTATTATACTAAACTCTGCGCCGGTTTTCAAGCGTCCCGGGACTTGACTGGCTGGAAAATTTAGGATATAATGGCAGTAGAATTTGCGGTACGCCGCTGAAAGGAAAGGAAAATCATCCAAAATGCTGAACAAGCGCAGTCTGCTCTCCCAGTTCCTCCACTTCTCCGCCGCCACGGTGGCCTCTCTGATGGTGTTCTCCCTGTACTCCATTGTAGACGGCCTGTTCGTGGCCAAGGGCGTGGGCGAATACGCCATGAGCGCTGTCAATCTGGCCGTTCCCTTTATGAATGTCATGTTCTCCATTGCCGTGCTGTTCGCCGTGGGCACCAGCACCATCATCGCCATCTATCTGGGCGAGGGCCGCCGGGAAAACGCCAACCGTCTGTTTTCCCAGAATCTGGCGGTGCTGGTGGTTATCGGCCTGGTGATCACCGGGCTGGTGCTGGTGTTTCTGGAGCCCTTCGCCATGCTGCTGGGCGCCAAGGACGTAACGCTGGAGTACACCAAGGACTATTTGCGGGGACTGGCGCCCTTCGCCGTGTGCTTCATCGTGTCGTACAACATGGAGATCCTGGTGAAAACCGACGGACGGCCTGCCCTGGCCATCGTCACGGTGATCACCGGGTGCCTGACCAACTGTGTGCTGGACTATGTGGCCATCTTCGTGCTGGACTGGGGCGCCTGGGGCGCGGCCTTTGCCACGGGCCTTTCCCAGCTGCTGACCTGCGTCATGTATCTGACCCACTTTCTGGGAAAGCACACCACCTTCCACCTGGTGCGCTTCCGGCCGGACCGGCATATTTACCGCCGGCTGCTGCCCATCGGCGTGGCCGACGGGGCCACGGAGCTGTGCAACGGCCTGATGATCTTCCTGTTCAACCGCACCATCCTGCGCTGCATCGGCCAGGACGGTCTGGTGAGCTATACCATCATTGCTTACATCAATACACTGATCCTGAACATCATGCTGGGCGTGTCCCAGGGGTCTCAGCCGCTGGTCAGCTATCACTACGGGCAGCGGGACCGGAAGGGCTGCCGCCGCCTGCTGCAATACGGCCTGGTAACGCTGGCGGGTATGACGGTGCTGTGCTTCGGCGCGGTGCAGCTGTTCGCCCCGCAGATCGTCCACATCTTCCTGGGCGACAACAACGCCGCTCTCAGCGACGTGTCCGTGGGTGCTCTGCGGCGGTACGGCCTGTGCTATCTGCTGGTTGGCTTCAACGTGCTGATGGGCGGATTCCTGACGGCGGTGGAGCAGCCCCGTCCGGCTATCTGCATCTCCACCGGCCGGGGGCTGGTGCTGCAGGCCGGAGCCCTGCTGGCGCTGGCCGCCCTGTGGGGCGGCGAGGCCATCTGGTTTGCACCGGTGATCTCCGAGGTGGTGTGTCTGGTCATGGCGCTGGCGTTCATGGGTCGCTTCTGGAAATCCAACCGGACGCTGGCTGCGGCGTGATACAATTTATCAAATGAGCGAGGCCGCCGGGAAAATATCCTCCCGGCGGCCTCTTTTGTTGCATTTGCAGCTGCAAACTGTCTTGTCATACTATATATTGTAGGTGACAGAGGGGTCAATACTCCCATATCTTGTGTCCATTGTACAGAATGGACAAAATATCCCGGGGATTTTCGTCAGGCATTTTCCCCATATTTAGGGCTTTGGGCTTGCATCAGCACAGGATATGGTATATGATTAAGAGGCTGATTGACCGCTGCCCATTGAGGCAGCTTTTCCTGTGGAGAGAGAAAAAATCTGAGGAGAGGGAGGACGTTACACATGAAGATCATCAAGCGCAACGGAGCGGAGGTTGCTTTTGACATTCAGAAGATCGAGCGGGCCATCACCAAGGCCAACAACTCTGTGACCGAGGCGGACCGCATGACTCCCGTGCAGATCGGGCGCATCGCCGAGTCCGTGGAGCTGCAGTGCCAGAAGATGAACCGCGCTCCCACGGTGGAGGAGATCCAGGATATGGTGGAGCACCACATCATGGCCCATGGGGCCTTTGAGGTGGCCAAGCACTACATCACCTACCGCTATACCCGGTCCCTGGTGCGCAGGGCCAACACCACCGACGACAAGATCCTCTCCCTCATCGAGTGCAACAATGAGGAGGCCAAGCAGGAGAACTCCAATAAGAATCCCGTGGTGAACTCCACCCAGCGGGATTATATGGCCGGCGAGGTGTCCCGGGATATCACCAACCGTCTGCTGCTGCCCCAGGATATTGTGGAGGCCCATGAGGAGGGCATCATCCATTTCCACGACACCGACTATTTCGCCCAGCATATGCACAACTGCGACCTGGTGAACCTGGAGGACATGCTGCAAAACGGCACCGTTATCACCGGCACCATGATCGAAAAGCCCCATTCCTTCGCCACCGCCTGCAACATCGCCACCCAGATCGTGGCCCAGGTGGCCTCCAACCAATACGGCGGCCAGTCCATCAGTCTGACCCACCTGGCCCCCTTTGTGGAGGTCAGCCGCCAGAAGATCCGCCGCATCGTCCTGGCGGAGATGGCGTCCATCGGCGTGGATCCCGGCGAGGAGAAAATCCATGAGCTGGTGGAGGCCCGTCTGCGGGAGGAGATCCGCCGGGGCGTGCAGACCATCCAGTATCAGGTAGTGACCCTGCTGACCACCAACGGTCAGGCCCCCTTCATCACCGTGTTCATGTACCTGAACGAGGCCCGGAACGAGCGGGAGAAGAAGGACCTGGCCATGATCATCGAGGAGATGCTGCTGCAGCGCTATCAGGGCGTGAAGAATGAGCAGGGCGTGTGGGTGACCCCCGCCTTCCCCAAGCTGATCTATACCCTGGAGGAGGACAACATCCATGAGGACTCCCCCTATTGGTACCTGACGGAGCTGGCCGCCAAATGCACCGCCCGCCGCATGGTGCCGGACTATATCTCCGAAAAGAAGATGAAGGAGCTCAAGGGCGATGTGTACACCTGCATGGGGTGCCGCTCCTTCCTGACCCCGGACCGTTTTACCGACGCCGGGATCGGCAACGTTGCCAACGCCGGGAACTACGAGCCCGGCAAGCACAAATACTATGGCCGGTTCAATCAGGGCGTGGTCACCATCAATCTGCCGGACGTGGCCCTGTCCTCCGGCGGAAATATGGACAGGTTCTGGCAGATCTTCGAGGAGCGGCTGGAGCTGTGCCACCGGGCGCTGCGGTGCCGCCACGAGCGTCTGCTGGGCACCACGTCGGACGCCGCCCCCATCCTGTGGCAATACGGCGCGCTGGCCCGGCTGAAAAAGGGCGAAACCATCGACAAGCTGCTGTATAACGGCTATTCCACCATCTCCCTGGGCTATGCGGGCCTGTATGAGTGCGTGAAATACATGACCGGCAAGAGCCACACGGACCCCGCCGCCACCCCCTTCGCCCTGGACATCATGCAGAAGATGAACGACAAGTGCAAGGAGTGGAAAACCGCCGAGAACATCGACTATTCCCTGTACGGCACGCCTCTGGAGTCCACCACCTATAAGTTTGCCAAGTGCCTGCAAAAGCGCTTCGGCGTCATCAAGGGCATCACCGACAAGGGCTATATCACCAACAGCTATCATGTCAATGTCACCGAGGAGATCGACGCCTTCACCAAGCTGGAGTTTGAGGCCCAGTTCCAGCACCTGTCCCCCGGCGGCGCCATCAGCTATGTGGAGGTGCCGGACATGCAGGACAACATCCCCGCGGTGCTGGAGGTCATGAAGTTCATTTATGACCACATCATCTACGCCGAGCTGAACACCAAAAGCGACTATTGCCAGGTCTGCGGCTGGGACGGTGAGATCCAGATCGTGGAGGAGGACGGCAAGCTCATCTGGAAGTGTCCCCAGTGCGGCAATACCGACCAGGACAAGATGAACGTCGCCCGCCGCACCTGCGGCTATATCGGGACCCAGTTCTGGAATCAGGGCCGGACCCAGGAGATCAAGGACCGGGTGCTGCACCTGTAAGAGGTTCCCGCTTCGGCCGCTGTTTGGTAGTATATATTACCCAAAAGGAGCAATATCGTGTACTATGGCAACCTGAAAAAATGTGATATTGCCAACGGCATCGGGGTGCGGGTGACGCTGTTTGTGTCCGGCTGCACCAACCACTGCCCGGACTGCTTCCAGCCCCAGACCTGGGACTTCCACTTCGGCAGGCCCTTCACCGCCGACACGGAGCGGGAGATTTTCGCTGAGCTGGACAAGTCCTATGTGGACGGGCTGACGGTGCTGGGGGGCGAGCCCTTCGAGCCGGAAAACCAGAGGGACCTGCTGCCCTTTCTGCGGGAGGTCCGGCGGCGGTACCCGGGAAAGACCATCTGGTGCTTCACCGGCTTCCGGCTGGAGGATGAGCTGCTGCGGGAGGGGTCCCATCCCCGGTGTGCCGTGACGGACGACCTGCTCTCCTGCATCGACGTGCTGGTGGACGGACGGTTCGTGGCGGCGGAAAAGGACATCAGTCTGCAATTCCGGGGCAGCCGGAACCAGCGGGTGCTGGACCTGCCGAAAACCCTGGCCGCCGGGCAGCCGGTGATCTGGGAAAAGCTGAAAAAATGACAAGAGCATGCCCTGGGCGTTGTGCCCAGGGCATGCTTTATTATGGGGAAGCTACAGCTTTTCGGCCAGGCGCTCCAGCGCCTCGGTCATGGCCTCCTCGAAGGAGGGGTGGGGACGCATAACGGCCAGCAGCTGGCGCACCGTCAGACCGTTGACCAGGGCGGCGCTGAGCTGGCTGATGATGTCGCTGGCGTGCTGGCACATCAGCTGCGCGCCGATGAGTCGTCCGGTATCCCGGTCGGCCACCAGCTTCATGAAGCAGCGGCCCGGGTCCTCAATGACCGTGCGGGCATTGCCGAACATGGTGCACTTGCCGGACACGGCGTTGATGCCCTGCTCCTTGGCCTCGGCCTCGGTGAGGCCCACCACGGCGATCTCGGGGCTGCTGTAAATGCAGCTGGGCACCACGTTCAGATCCGTGGCGGAGGCCGCGCCGCACAGGCGGTCCACGCAGGCAATGCCCTGGGCGGCGGCCACATGGGCCAGCTGGATCACGGCGGACACATCGCCGATGGCGTATACGCCGGGGATGCTGGTCTGGAAATCCTCGTCCACCCGGAGGCTGCGGCCCCGGGTCTCAGGCGTCAGGTCCGGGGCAAACAGCCCGTCCCAGCAGGGACGGCGGCCAATGGCGCACAGGACCTTTTCGCCGGAGACGGCCTTTTCCTTGCCCTTCTGGTCAATATGGACGGTCAGGCCCTGGGGAGCCTGCTCCACGCTTTGGACCATGGCGGAGGTCAGCACCTCCACCCCCTGCTTTTTCAGGATCTGGCCCAGATTCTGGCCCAGCTCCCGGTCCATGGTGGGCAGCAGCCGGTCCATGCCTTCGATGAGGGTGACCCGGCAGCCCAGGTTGGCATAAAACGTGGCAAACTCCACGCCGATGACGCCCCCGCCCATGATGACCAGGGACTCATACAGGGTGTCGCTGCCCTCCAGCAGCCGGTCGGAGGTCATGACCCCCGGCAGGTCCAGCCCCGGAATCGGCGGGCGCACCGGCACGGAGCCGGTGGCGATCAGGAGGCGGTCGGCGGTGTAGGCAGTCTCCCCTGCCGGGCCGGTGACGGTGACCCGGCCCGGAGCGTCGATGCGGGCGGTCCCCTCCAGCAGGTCCACCCTGGCCCCCTTCAGCAGGGCGTGGATACCCCCCCGAAGCTTTTCGGAGACGCCGCGCTTATAGGCGAACATCTCCGCCAGGTCAAAGGTGATGTCTCCGGCGTGGACCCCGGCAGGGGCTCCGTCCACGGCGTCCCGGTACACCTGGGAGGCGTGGAGCAGAGTCTTGGTGGGGATGCAGCCCCGGTTGAGGCAGGTGCCGCCCACCTCCCGGCGCTCCACCACGGCGGTGTGCAGGCCGCGCTTGGCCGCCTGCAGGGCGGCGGTGTAGCCCCCGGGCCCCGCGCCGATGACAATGAGCTGATAATCGGACATTGGTCCATCCTCCGTTATTCGTTATAGGTTTTGGCTGCGGATCAGGCCGCAGAGATCCCCGGCTACGTCCGCAGGCAGGTCCGCAGACTCCGCCGCGCCGCACAACGCCGCGCCGGAGAAGGCGCAGCCCTCCATCTTCCGGGTCAGAACGTCGAACAGGTGGGCGTCCATGGCGTCGGTATACACCGCCGCCTGGCGGCAAATGCCCTGCTCCACCCGCATCCGGATGCTGACCTCGCCCCAGGGGAACTTTTCGGTGCAGGAAAAATCAAAGGGGAAGGTAGCCCCGTATACCCAGTCGCGGCTGCTGAACTGCCTGTACAGCTTCTCCAGGGCCTCTTGGTCAAAATCCTTCTCCTCCAGAGGCTGGGCCGTCAGGCCGTATACCTGCTGGAAGGCCCGGTTCATGGCGTCGGTCATGCCCGCCACCGTCAGACCGGGGCACAGCTCCCGCAGATTCACCACCCGGGACGCCACGGACGCCACGCCCTTGCTGGCGATCTTGGCCGGGGACGGGCTGAGATAGCGGCCCATTTTGGTCATGTCCGCGTCGATGAGCAGGGTGCCGTTGTGGAAGGAGCGGCCGCCATGATTGTAGAAGGAGTTGCCGGAGAATTTCCGGCCCTGGGCCAGCAGGTCGTTGCGGCCGGACAGCTCCGCCTGGATGCCCAGCAGACGGCAGGCCTCCAGGATCACCCGCTGCTGGCGGGGCAGGTCATAATTCCCGGTGGACACGGAGAAGGTGAAGTTCAGATTCCCCATGTCGTGGAACACCGCACCGCCGCCGGACAGACGGCGGGCCAGGGTGCCTCCCTCCTGCTCCAGCAGGCCGGTGCGGCACTCCTGCCAGGCGTTCTGGTTGCGGCCGATGACCACGGTGTTCTGGTTCTGCCACAGGTAGAGGATGCAGGCGTCGTCCGCCACATGCTCCGTCAGGTATTGCTCCAGGGCCAGGTTGCGATAGGGATCGGTTCCGCTGCCGGAATAGGTATACAGGTGCTTAATCATGGTTTCCTCCAACGCAGAATCGGGTGTCGGGCGGCCTTTACCTCGTCGGGACGGCCGATGGGCATATGGTGGGGTGCATCGTGCATGGCTTCGGGGTCATCGTAGGCCCGCTGGTACAGCATCCGCAGCACCTCCGCCGCCTGGTCCAGGACCTCGGGTCCCTCGGTCTCCGTGGGCTCCAGCATCAGGGCCTCATGGACGATCAGGGGGAAGTACATGGTGGGCGGATGAATGCCCTCGTCAATCAGGGACTTGGCCACGTCCAGGGCGGAGACGCCGGTCTCCTTCTTCAGGCCGCTGAGATCCAGCACGAACTCGTGCATACAGATGCGGTCATAGGCCGGCTGGAAGGTGCCCCGGAGCTTCTCCTGCAGGTAGTTGGCATTGAGCACGGCGTTCTGCGCCGCCTCGGGGATGCCCTGGCGGCCCAGGGTCAGCAGGTACGTCAGCGCCCGGACCACCACCAGGAAGTTGCCCATGAAGCTGCGGACCTGGATATGGCCGGGCTCCTCCGCCAGGGCGGAATGAGGCAGATAGGGGATCAGGAAATCCTTGCAGCCCACGGCGCCTGCGCCGGGACCGCCGCCGCCATGAGGCGTGGCGAAGGTCTTGTGCAGGTTCATGTGGATGCAGTCAAAGCCCATGTCGCCGGGGCGGACGATGCCCATAACGGCATTGAGGTTGGCCCCGTCGTAGTAGCACAGGCCGCCGGCCTCATGGACCAGACGCGTGATCTCCAGGATGTTTTTGTCGAAGATGCCCACGGTGTTGGGGTTGGTGAGCATCAGACCGGCGGTATCGTCCCCCAGGGCAGAGCGCAGGCTGTCCAGGTCCACGCAGCCGTCGGGGCCGGAGGCGATGTTCACCACCTCATAGCCGCACATGGCCGCCGTGGCGGGGTTGGTGCCATGGGCCGAGTCGGGCACGATGATCTTGGTGCGCTTGTGGTCGCCCCGGGCATCGTGATACTGCTTGATCAGCAGGACGCCGGTGAACTCGCCGTGGGCTCCGGCGGCAGGCTGGAAGGTCATGCCGTCCATGCCGGTGATCTGGCACAGGTACTCCTGCGCGGTGTCCAGCACATGGCGCATACCCGCCAGGGACTCCCGGGAGGCCAGGGGGTGGCAGCCGGTGAAGCCCGGCAGAGCTGCCATCTCCTCGTCGATGCGGGGATTGTACTTCATGGTGCAGGAGCCCAGGGGGTAGAAGCCGCAGTTGACGCCGTGTACCTGGTGGCACAGCTCCGTATAGTGGCGGGAGATGTCGGTCTCGCTGAGCTGGGGCAGGTCGGGCTTCGTCTCCCGGCGCAGGGACTCCGGCAGGGAGACGGCGTCCACGTCGCAGGGAGGCAGGATGGTGCACCGGCGGCCGGGCACGCTCTTTTCAAAAATCAGCTTCATTTGTCCAGCACCTCCTTGACGATGGATACGGCTTCGTCCAGCTCCCGGCGGCTGACCTTCTCCGTGGCGCACCACAGGACCCGGTCGTCGCCCAGAGGCAGGCCGCCCAGGATTCCCCGGCGGTCCAGGGCCTCCAGCAGCTCCTGGCTGCGGGGCATTTTCAGGACAAACTCGTGGAAATACGCACCGCCGTATACCGGCTCCACCCCGGGCAGGGCGCACAGGGCCTTTTCCAGATAATGAGCCTTGGCCATGGACTGCTCCGCCGCCTGGGCCATGCCGTCGGGACCCATGGTGGCCATGTACAGCCCGGCGGTCAGGGCGCACAGCGCCTCGTTGGAGCAGATGTTGCTGCTGGCCTTCTCCCGGCGGATGTGTTGCTCCCGGGCCTGGAGACTCAGGACGTAGGCCCGGCGGCCCTGATGGTCGGTGGTCTCGCCCACGATGCGGCCGGGGAGCTTGCGCATGAGCTTATCGGTGGCGGCCATATAGCCCAGATACGGGCCGCCGCAGCCCAGAGGCAGACCCAAGGGCTGCCCCTCGCCCACGGCGATGTCCGCTCCGCAGTCCCGGGGCGTTTTCATAACGGCCAGGGCAATGGGGTTGCAGCCCATGATGTACCTGGCCCCGGCCTGGTGGACGGCCTGGCCCAGGGCCTCGGCGTCCTCGAACAGGCCGAAGAAGTTGGGCTGCTGGACGTAGAAGGAGGCAACCTCCTCATTCAGCATGGAGGCCAGGGCCTCCAGGTCGGTTTTGCCGTCCTTGGCCGGCACCACGCGCAGCTCGTCGCCGGTGCCGTAGCAATAGGTGCGGACGGTGTTGATGGTGTCGGGGTGGGCCGCGCCGGAAATGAGGGTCACCCGGCGCTTGCGCTCGCGGCACATGGCCGCCGCCTCGGCGGCGGCAGTGGCCCCATCGTACACAGAGGCGTTGGACACGTCCATGCCGGTGAGCTCACAGATCATGGTCTGATACTCGAAGATGGATTGCAGCAGACCCTGGCTCATTTCCGCCTGATAGGGGGTGTAGGCCGTGAGGAACTCCTCCTTGGCGGGGATATATTTGACGATGGAGGGGATGTAGTGGTCATAGGCCCCTGCGCCCCGGAGAACGGTGGCGTAGGTGCGGTTTTCGGCGGCCATGGCGGACACCGCCCGGCTTGCCTCCAGCTCGCTCATGCCGTCGGGAATGTTCAGGGGCTTCCGCAGGAGCATCTGCTCCGGCACATCCCGGTACAGATCCATGATGTTTTCCAGCCCCACGGCCCGGAGCATCTGCTCCCGCTGGGCCTGGGTGGAGGGGACATAGCTGCCCATGCTCAGCCCTCCTCGGCGCAGAATGCCTCGTAAGCGGCGGCGTCCAGCAGCTCCTCGGTGTCGGTGATGTTCTCCACCTTGATGATCCAGGCGTCATAGGGCTCCTTGTTCAGCAGCTCGGGCTGGTCCAGCAGGTCCTCGTTGACGGCGCAGACGGCGCCGGTGACGGGGCACACCAGGTCGGACACGGCCTTGACGGACTCCACATCGCCGAAGGCCTCGCCGCAGGTGACGTCGTCGCCCTCGCCGGGCAGGTTCACGAACACCACATCGCCCAGAGCGTCCTGTGCAAAGTCGGAAATGCCGATGACGGCCACGCCGTCCTCCATCTTCACCCACTCGTGGGACTTGGAATACTTCAGATCAGTCGGATACAGCATTGTGATTTACCTCCAAATTTAATATGTTTTGTTGTTTGTTCAAATGTCCAGCTTGCCGGCCAGCTGCTCCAGCGCGTCGTTGATGGCGGCGTCGTCGAAGCAGTAGCGCATTTCGGTGTGACGGGCCCGGAGCTGCTCCACATCGGCCTTGATCCCGCGGCCCCGGAGGATGCAGTCGGCCATCAGGGAGGCCAGCTGGTCGAAGTCCTTCTCCTCGAAGCCGAAGCGGGTCATCTCGCTGACGCCCATACGCAGGGCGCCGGAGGCGGTGAAGCCCTCCTCATCGGGGGTGGCCTGGTAGTTGACGATGACGTTGTTCTGCTCCAGGCGCTCGGCGATCTCCGCGCCCTCGCCGTAGCCCACGGAGACGATGACCTGGTGGGTCTCGGTGTAGTCGATGGCGGGATCGCCCACCACGTCCAGGCCATAGCTCCTGAGGCTGCGGGCGAAGGACTTGGCGTTGCGGATAATGGCGCTCTGGTACGCGTCGCGGAACTGGTTCATTTCATAGGCCGCCATGAGCATACCCAGCTGGGTGCCCAGGTGGTGGTTGGAGACGCTGCCGGGGAAGGTGCGGCTTTCGATGGTCTTCCACAGGCCGTATTTCAGGTCCTCCTCCTTATAGTTGACGCCGATGACGCCCCGCTGGGGGCCGAAGAAGGTCTTGTGGGTGGAGCCGGTGACGATCTCCGCGCCCTCCTGGAAGGGGTTCTGGAAATGGTCGCCGATGAGGCCCAGCACATGGGCCATATCGTACATAATGGTGGTGGGAATCTTCTGCTCGTCCACAAAGCGGCGGATCTGGGCCACAGGCTCCTTATGCAGAACCATGGACTTGCCGAAGATGATCAGCTCGGGACGGTAGCGGTCGATGAGCTTCTTGGTCTCCTCCACGTCCATCTTATAGGGGTTGTCCCGGCAGACGGGGAAGTTTACCACGGCGGGCTTTTCGGTGACGGGGTCCACGGCGATATAGTCGTGGAGGGCACCCATGGGCTGGGCGGACAGGTGGCCGCCCTTGATGATGTGGTTGTTCATGACATAGCCCAGGCGCTTGGCATCCTTCTTGCGGTCGAAGCGGTTCTTCCAGTCCGTCAGGGCGGAGAACACCGCCATGTTGGACATCTGGCCGCTGAGGGTGCGGGTCTCCACCTCGGTGCAGCCGAAGTAGGCGCGCATTTCCTCGGTGAGCATACGCTCCACCTGGTCGATGAACTTGGTGCCCTGGTAATAGAACACCTCCTTCTCATAAAAGGCCAGGATCTTCTTGTGCTCGGCATAGCGGCAGGCCGGGTCGCTGCCGGACAGCAGGCGCACGGCCCGGCTGGGGGTATTCTCGGAGGGAATCAGGTTCACGCACTGCTCCTGACGCCAGACGTGGTTCTCGATGGCCTTGTGCAGCAGGGCCAGGGCCTTGCCGGTGCGGTCGCCGCCAGCCACGGTGCGGACCTCCTCCTGCTCACCGTACAGCAGGGGGCGGGCGAAGGGAGGCGCGCCCACGCTCATGTGGCGGGCGGGGATCACGGCCTTCAGGCGCTTGCCGCGGATATCCACCTCCACGGTGTCGTCCACCAGAACGTCGCTGTCGATATAGCACAGGCCGATGGCACGCTTGCCGCTGGCCTCCAGGATCACGGTGGACAGGCCCTCACCCTGGGTCTTGAAATAGGGCACCATGGTGCCGCTGGTGACCCAACCCACCAGCTTATCGCCCTTGTAGATCTCCATTCCGGCCCGCATGACGCCGCGGTCCAGCAGGGCGATGGGGGCGATTCTCCGGGGCAGGGCGGACATGTCGGAGAAGTCCCGGTCCATGTGGCGGATAAATGCCTGGTGCTGACGCTCCAGAGCGGCGCGGCCGATGAAATCCCCCTTCTGGGCGGAGAAGCTCACGGCAAACTTGGCCAGAGGCACGGCGAAGATGGGGATCTCGGTGCCGTCGGGGGCAATGCCCATCTCGTGGCCGTACAGGGGGAAGGATGCCTCCATCCGCAGGGTATCCCGTGCGCCCAGGCCGGCAGGCCGCGCGCCCAGCTCCACCAGACGGTTCCACAGCCACACCACGTCCTCGCTGCGGACGTATACCTCGTAGCCCAGAGGCTCGCCGGTGTAGCCGGTCTTGGCGATGCGGGCCTGGCGGCCCTCCAGGGACACGGTGCCCAGGGAGTTCTTGGTGGGCTCCTTGGTGGGGGACTCGCCGCCGGAGAGGGTCATGAGCATTTCCTTGCTCTTGGGGCCCTGGACGGCGATGGAGGCCCATTCGGCGCTGATGTTGGTGATGGTGCAGTCGAAGCCGGACAGGGCCCGGTTCAGATGCTCCAGATCCTTGTCGATGTTGGCGGCGTTGACCACCAGCAGATAGCTGTCCTCCTGGAACAGGTACAGATACGCGTCGTCCACGGCGCCGCCGTTCTCGTTGGGGATGATGCAGTACTGGGCCATGTTCAGGTCCAGAGCGCTGACGTTGCTGGTCAGCACATGCTGGAGAAATTCCTTGCGCTGGGGCCCCTCAATCAGCAGGCGGCCCATGTGGGACACGTCGAACAGGCCGCACACCTGGCGGGTGTACAGATGCTCGGCGATGATGCCGGACGGATACTGGATGGGCATTTCCCACCCGCCGAAGTCCACCATGGTGGCCCCGGCGGAAACATGCACGTCGTACAGCTGCGTGCGCTTCAGTTCGCTCATTTTCTAAGCTCCTCCTTCAAAGTTGTTCCTTCCTGTTTTTGGGCAGCAAAAAAGGGCGCAAAGCCGTTGCCTTGCGCCCCCGTATCCTAACCTGAGAGATTCCCCGCCCCGGATGAGGCGAGTTGCACCTTCGGTGGCCGGACATATCCGGCCTTTTCGGAGTATCGTCCGGACCCGGTCCCTTTTGCCTGAGAGCTTCTGCGTTCCCCTTCGGCGCCGCGCAGAGCACGGTCTCTCCCGAGTCCATCCACCGATGATCCCTATTCCGTTGTCGTGTCCATTCTATCACGGGGCGGGAAATGGTGTCAACGCGAAACATCGGGCCCGGGTAACATTTGGATAAATGGTAAAAAACGGAGGTCCGTCTTTGGGCTATCTGACCAAGTGGAGGTCGTGAAGCACGGCGTCCGCCATGACGCGGCTGCCCAGGCGGCTGGGGTGCATGCCGTCGCGCTGGTACAGGTCCGCCGTGTTCCCGGCGGCGTCGAAGGCCGCGCCGAAATCCACCCGCCGCAGGGAGATGGCGTCCGTCAGCCTGCGCAGCCACCGGACGTATTCCGCCGAGGCCTCAAGAGCCCGGTCCATGTCGCACACCGGCTGCCACTGGGCCGGGATGGTGCGCACGGGATATGGAATGCCCACCACCGGCCGGACCCCGGCGGCCACGCACTGGTGGACCATGGCCATGACGGCAGACTTGGCCTGGTCGGCGGAGCCGGTGAGCATAATGTCGTTGTCGCCGCCCATAAACAGGACCATATCCGGCTTCTGGGGCAGGGCCTGGCTCTGGAGCCGGACCAGGAGGCCGGTGGAGGTATCGCCGGCCACGCCGGCGTTGACCCACAGATGGGGCGTCTCCCGGTTCAGCAGGTCCACCCAGCCTTCTCCGGGGGCCAGGTTGTATCCCGTGGTCAGGCTGTCGCCCAGGCATACGATCTTCATGGCTTCCTCCTTTGTTATACGGAAATCTTGCGGACGCCGGGGTTTTCCCTGAGAAAACGCAGGGCCTCCTCATGGGTAATGGGGTCCGGCAGTCGGATGGACACCTCCAGGCAGAGCATGCTGTCCTCCCGGGTCAGGGTGCTGTCGGTGATCTTGCCCCGGTGCTCCCGGACCAGGCAGTCAAAGGCCTGCATCAGGCCGTCGCTGTCCGTCATGTGCACCGTGACCTCCTGGGTGATCTCCGCATCGCCGCCCACCCGGAACCGGTGCAGCACCAGCTGGATCACCACCAGTACCACAGCCTCCATCAGGCCCAGCCAGTACATACCCGCGCCGATGGCCATGCCCACGGCGGCGGTGCCCCACATACCGGCGGCAGTGGTCAGGCCCCGGATGGAGCTGCCGTTTTTGAAGATGACGCCGGCGCCCAGAAAGGAAATGCCGCTGACCACCTGGGCGGCAATGCGGGCGGTGTCCGCCCCCCGGGAGCCGGCCAGAGCGGCAGTGTCGATGAATGCGTATTTGGACAGGATCATGAACACCGCCGAGGCGCAGGCAATGATGCAGTGGGTCCGCACCCCCGCCTCCTTCTGGCGCTTGGTGCGCTCCAGGCCAATGGCCGCGCCCAGGGCAGCGGACAGCAGGATCCGGAACAGAAATTCCAGGTTATCGTATAGGGTCAAGGTTGACTCCGGCAAAAAGCCCGTCAGACCGGTCAGCATAGAATTCTCCCCCTTTTATCACATTTTCTCCAGCTCCGGCCGGAGCATAGCCCGGGCCTTTTTCCGGGCCCGGGTCAGGGCCATGCGGACGCTGGTGGGCTTTACGCCCATCTCCCGGGCCAGCTCGCTGTCCGAATAATCCAGAATGTACCGGGCCTCCAGCAGCCAGCGGGTGTCCTCATCCAGCCGGGGCCACACCCGGGCCAGGGCATTCAGCTCCACCCGGCGGGACAGCAGCTCATCCATGTCCGGCGCGTCCTCCAGCGGCACCTGGGGGTGGCGGCGGTTATGGCGGAGCACGTTGTACGCCGTGTGGCGGCAGGCGGCTGCGATATACCCCGGCAGCTTGCTCTCGTCCAGCTGCCGCACAACGTCTATCCGGTCGATGAGCCGCAGCAGCGTCGTCTGGACGGCATCCTCCGTGGCCCATTTGTCGTCCAGCACCTCATATGTACACTGATACATCAGGCGATGATACTGCACAAACAGGCGGGACATATACGCGCGGTCGTCCTCATCCTGGATGGTAAGGATGCAAATCGGCAGCATATGGTCCCCCCTTTCGCGCAGTCGGCAAGATGTTCAAAGGATTCAACATTTTATATTATAATAGTTTTTTTGAAAAAAACAAGAAAAACGAAAAAAATCGGTTGCATTTTGCGGATTACGGTGTTACGTATATAGATACGTCTGTAAAAAGGACAAAATTGCGAAAAGGAGGGGTGCACCGTGCAGGAGAGGAATAGCAAGCAGGAGGAGGCTCTGTTTACGCTGCTGATGGACCAGGTCGCGCGGCAGGAAAACCAACAGGCCCGGGAGGCCATGGAGCGCCTGGCCCGTGACCCGTCGGCTGCGGTGCCTGCGCTTTCGCAGCGGCGGTGCATGCAGACCATTCAGCGGGGCCTTCTGCGCCGGGATCTGCGCTCCGCCGGACGGGTGCTGCGGCGGCTGGCGGGCCGGGCAGCGGTGATTCTGGCAGTGGCGGCGCTGTGCTTCTCGGTAGCCTTTGCCGTGTCCCCGACCCTGCGGTCCCAGACGGTTCGCTGGGTGGTGGAAACCTTCGACACCCATACCCTGCTGCGCCCCGGGTCCCGGACGGACCGCAGCGGCGGGTCCTCCCTTCCCTCCGGGCTGACGGTGGGCCGGCTGCCTACCGGGGTGACCCTGACGGAAACAAACCTGAGCCAGGGGATCTGGTTTTACCGCTATGCCGACGGCGACGGCTGCTGGCTGGAGATCAGGCTGATGGCTTTCAGCGGCGACGGCGTCATGTGCGTGGACACGGAGGACGCCGATATGCACCGGCTGACCATCAACGGCTATCCCGCATTCACCACCCACAAAAACGGGATGTCCACCGTCGTGTGCACGCTGGATGACTGGAGCTCCGTTCTGACCGTCACCGGCAAGGGCTTCTCCGTGGACGACCTGGCCCAGGTGGCGGAGGGTGTTCAGGTGCGGTAAGGAGGGGCGCTTTTCCTACCGGACCGGTGCGTTTATATCTTGACAAAGATCGCCGGGCATGATAAAATCTTATCACAATCCAAGGGGTGCTGGCGCAAGCCGGCTGAGATGCGACGTATTGCCGTCCGGTCCCTCAGACCTGATCCGGGTAATGCCGGCGTAGGAATGCGACCATACCGCTTTGTATCCGCATTGCGACGCCTGCGCGGCCCGCGATGCGGATATTTTTTTCACGGAGGAGAAAAACACATGAAAGTCAGCAAAACACGCATGATCTGTGAGGCTGCCATCTTCATCGCCATGGCGGAGATCCTCAGCCTCATCAAGCTCTATGAGTTCCCCAACGGCGGCTCCATCACCCTGGAGATGCTGCCCATCATCCTGTTCGCCGCCCGGTACGGCTGCGGCTGGGGCTCTCTGACGGGCCTGGTGTACGGCACCATCACCTACCTCATCGGCAACAAGTTCTCCATTGACTGGACCACCATCATCTGCGACTACTTCATCGCCTTTGTGGCACTGGGCTTCGGCGCGGGCCTGCTGTCCCGCCGCAAGTGGAGCGTTTACTATGGCACGCTCATCGGCGGCGTGCTGCGCTTTTTGGTGCATTTCCTCATCGGCGTCTTTGTGTGGGGCAAGTGGATGCCCGACACGTTCCTCGGCAAGCCCATGACCAGCCCCTGGATCTACTCCCTGATCTATAACGGAAGCTACATGCTGCCCAGCATCATCCTGTGCCTGGTGGTGTTCGCTCTGCTGTATAAGCCCCTGCGCAAGTATTTCACGTCGGCCGACCTGCTGGCGGCTTGACGCTGTCCCCTCCCCTTTCCCTCCAGGGCCGGCGTGTGCCGGCCCTGGAAAATTTTTTCCAGGAGCACAAAAAAAGTGTTGACAAACGCCGGAAAGCGAGTATAATAAATCTTGTTCGTCAGGAACATAGCGGGATTGTGTAAAGGTAGCACAGCGGACTCTGACTCCGTATGTGAGGGTTCGAATCCTTCTCCCGCTG
>OIWP01002300.1_pt1 | contig 19957 bp, 18 predicted proteins | sample 1587661 | NCBI WGS metagenome assembly OIWP01 (sample SAMEA3888899, study PRJEB22519) | human gut metagenome | biome: human gut; feature: human-associated habitat; material: faeces | place: Denmark | collected 2010 | reverse complement strand
TCCCGTTAGAGCAGTCATATGGAGTTCCCTCCGTCGTCCCTACATCGTGGGGAAGGTGAGGTAGCTGCCTCCGACCAGGCCGATTGCGGCCATTGCGCCGCCGAGGGCGATGACCCAGACCGCGCCCTCCTGGGCCTGCGCGTCGTGGGCCTTGCCGCCGGAGACCCAGCGGAAGACGCCCACGGCGGCGGTGATTCCGCCGACGAAGGTGAGGATCTGCCAGAGGTAGTTCAGGAGCTGGTTGAAGAAAGCCATGTTGGGGTTTTCCCTTCTGTTGTCGCGGCGCCGCCCGTATGGCGTTGGCGCCCTGTTGACCCGCCGCGGCGGGTGAGATATGTCGACCGCCGGGGTCTCCCCCGCCGGGGGTCTCCTACATGAAGAACTCGGGGTCGAAGAACGCGCGGGCCTCCTCGATGCGCCGGCGCATCTCCTCGACCTCGGCGCGGTGCGCGCGCTCGCGCTCGCACTTGCGGTCCCAGTTCCAGTCGTCCAGGTTGAACTCGCCGACCTCGCGCAGCTCGTGGTAGCGCGGGTGGTCGATCGTCCTGTACTTCTTGTCGAGGAACGGGAAGGCGTTCTTGATGAACACGATGCAGTCGTCGCCGCTGAACTTCTCGGGGTTGTTGCCGAGGTCGGCCGCGGCCATGAGCTCCTTGCCGATCTTGTTCTCGCTCTCAGACCAGCTGCCCTGGCGGCCGTGCGACTCGCTGCGGTTGCGGACCGTGGCGGTGAACTTGCCCAGGCGCTCGGAGATCTTCTTGTTGGTCTCGAGGTCGCAGCGCCCGAGGAACAGCGTCGTGTCGCAGTTGCCCTCGATGATGTCGGCGTTGTCCTTGTACATCTTCTTGAGCTGCGTGACCGATTGCAGGATGGCCGTGATGTAGATCCAGCGCGAGCGCAGGGTCGCGATCTTGACGTCGAGGTCGGGGATGCGGCCGATGTTGGCGAGCTCGTCGAGGATGCAGTTCACGGGGATCTTGCAGTGCGAGCCGGGGTTCTTGTCGGCGATGGCCGTGTTGACGTCGAACAGCTGGTAGAGCAGCATCGCCAGGATGAAGTTGAACGTCTTGTCGGTATCGGACATGACCAGGAAGAACGCCGTGGGCTCCTGGCCGATCATCTCCAGCTCCAGCTCGTCCTCGCTGAAGAACTCGCGGACCGCGGAGACGGCGAACGGCGCCAGGCGGACGTTGCACGACGCGATGACCGAGGCCTCGGTCTCCGGCGAGCCGGAGGTGGACTTGAAGCCCTTGTACTGCTTGATGACGAAGTACTCCTCGGAGGCCTGCGCGGCGGCCTCGTCGCCGCCGTGGTTGGCGACGATCCACTCCTCGAAGCCCTGGAAGCCGTCCTCGGCGGTCGTGCCGAGCATGATGATGTCAAGCGGCGTCTTGGTCTGGCTGGGGTTGTCCTTGCCGGCGAGCTGGAGCAGGTCGAGCATCTGCGGGAACGTCTGGTACTGCGGCTGGTCGGCGTAGAAGTAGAAGAGGTATCCCATGAGCGCCATGTAAAGCTGCCTCTCGGCCTTGACGAAGAAGTCCTCCTTCTCGGCCTCGGCGTTGCCCGACGTGTTCTCCACCAGCAGGTTGACGATCTGCATGATCGAGGTGGAGTCCTGGAGGTAGAGCAGAGGGTTGTAGTGCATCGATTGGTTGATCTGGTCGGGCTTGGTGTTGACGACCTTGAGCTTGTAGCCGTGGCGCAGGAAGAAGTTGCCGTACTGCTTGAGCGTGTCGCCCTTGGGGTCGGTCGTCACGATCGAGCTGTTGAGCTGGAGCAGGTTGGGGCCGACGAAGTTGAAGGTCTTGCCCGATCCGGAGCCTCCGAGCACGTAGACGTGCTTGTTGCGCTCGAGCGCCGGGTCCGGGATCTTGGACATCTGGAGCTCGGCGCGCTCGGACAGGATGATGTTGTCGTCCTCGATCTTCTCGACGTAGTCGGGCTTGGGGTTTGCCACCTTGTTCGTCATGCCGAGCCTGGCCTTGATGAAGTCCTTCGGGTTGTTGCGGGCGAAGCGCAGCGCGTCGCGGGTGCGCTGCGGGATGCGGATGGGAACGCGCTTCACGGTCGAGGTGTGCGCGAACTGCTGCATCTCGTCGTCGCGCGCCCAGCGCTGGTTGCCGTACTCCTCGCCGCGCAGCTTCTTCTGCTCCTCGCGCTCGCCGGTCCAGTCGTATTTGGTCATGGCAACCAGCGCGATGGCGCCGAAGGCCAGGAAGAAGAACGGCATCGTGCGGGAGTCGAGGTAGAACGGGTCCTGCAGGATCACGGCCCACTCGGCGACGGTGTGGTTGGAGCCGACGGTGAGCGGGTTGTCGATGAACCAGGCGGCGATGCGGTTGAACATCCAGCCGCACAGCGTCCCGCCGAGGACGAGGTACAGAAATCCCTTGAGGGTGCGCATGGCCTACTCCTCTTCCGCGGCGCGGGCGCCATCGTCGGGCGCCGCGGCGCGGTGGTAGTGCTTGCCGCCCTCGGCCTCGTCGCCGGGCAGCCCGGTCGCGGCGTCGGCCATGGGCATCGACAGGGCGAAGAACGTCTTGAGTCGCATCGAGGCGCTGTCGAGCACGCGGTCCGCGATGGGCCCCTGCTCGGAGCGGGCGGGCGGGAACATGGCGAGGAACCCGTCGAGCTCGGCGATGGGGTAGGACCAGCGCGATCCCGCGAGCTTGGCGTAGTTGTAGTCCATGTGGGCCATCGCGCGGTCGAGGTAGCTTTCCTCGCCGTCCACGTACCTGTTGCCCTTGATGGCGCCCGCGAGCGCCGCGCATCCGCGCGGGTCGGACGGGGCGGTGCGGGCGCACAGCAGGACCTCATGGACGTCGAGCGGGTTGACGCGGAAGCCGTCGCGGTCCTCGCCGCCGTAGCGGATGGACGCGAGCTCGCCGTCGAGCGCGCAGTACCCGATGACGCAGGCGAGCAGGCGGCGCTCAGCCTGCTCGAGGTATTCCCTCGTGTAGCCGTACTCGCGGGCCGTCTCGGGGAACGCGCTGCGGGTGACGGCCGACGAGAGCGGCGAATAGTATTCAGGGTTGTCGCCGAACTCGAGGACGCCGTCGGCGTCGTATCTGAACGTGTCGGAGCTGCCGCGCGCGACGATCTCGTCGGCCATCGTCGCGCAGGAGGCGGCCAGGGTCTCAAGGTCGATCATCGGTGCATCCCCTCGTTGCGCGCGGGCATGGAGGGCTGCATCTTGCTCTCGGCGATCTTCTTGGCCGCCTTCGTCTGTCCGACGGGGGACTCAGGCGAGGCGGCCCGGGAGTTTCCCAAGGCCTCGCTGAGCAGCGCGGCGTTTTTCTCGGCGGCCGCGGCCTGCTTCGGGTCGATCTTCTTCTTGTTCTCGGAGATGAAGCAGCCGCGGTCGATGGCGGCCTCGAGCACCATGCCGGGCGCGGCCGCGAACGCGGCCCCCTCGGCCTTCATCTCGTTGTAGAACTCCTTGCTGCCGTCCGAGCCGGTCTTCCAGAGCTCGGGTCCCTGGGTGGCATCGACTTCGGCGCTGGCGACGGGGCGGCCGTTGCGGGTGCATTCGAAGGAGGCCTTGTTCTCGTTGTCCGGGTCGAGGGTCACGCGATACTGCTCTCGGGAGTGGCCGCCGGCCGACCCGACCCAGCTGTTGCGGCCGTCGCCGGTGCGCTCGAACTCCCAGTTGATGCCGTTGCGCTTGAAGGCGCGGGGATAGCGGTTCTGGTCGTCGCGCTCGATGCCGCGCGCGCACTCCTCGAGCTCCTTGCGGTCCATGCCGAAGGACTCGACGCCGATGTTGACGAGCGCCTGGGTCATGATGTCCATGTCCCGGCCCTGGATGCCGATGGAGACCGCGGGACTTCCGTCCATGGGGTTGACGGTGTCGAATACGGAGAACTTCACTCCGTGGTTCATGAGTTCGCGCTTGAGCTTCTGGATGTCCTCGCGATTGTCGGCGACCGCCCCGGGGAAGACCATGGCCTCGCGGTACTGGTCCGGGTTCTGGGCGCGCACGGTCTCGGCGGAGACGATGCCCTTCTCGCCGCGGCCGTCGATCGCGTTCGCGGCCCCGTGCGTGAGGGCGCGGGCGAATCTCGCCGGTATGCGGTCGTTCCTGTTGCCGGCCGCGCGGGCTCGCCGCGCCTGAGCCAGGCCCTCGAGCAGGTACTTGATGATTTCTGAGGCTGATTGCACGGCTGCCGTGCCGGTCCTGAACGCGAGCTGTACCGCCTCGTCTTCTGCTGCCATTTCTTCTGACCCCTTCTGTAGAGCAGGTATGGATATGGGCCTGCTGGGGTCAGGTGGCGTGGCCGGGGTCGGCGGAAGGTCAGGTGGTGAGGTCGATGCAGTCGGCAGGCCGGACCATCGACGGTGGCATTATAACCGTTTGCGGGCGTTCCTATTCAGTCGATTTCCGCCGGTTCGGGATGACGGCGGGGTCGACCCCGACGAGCCTGGCGACGGAGTCGCGCGTTATCTTGCGGTGCCCCCGCTCGGGGGTCCATTGCCTGAGGTCCCCCGACTTGACGAACCTCTTGACGGTCGACGCGCTGACGCCCAGGAAGGCGCACGTCTCCTTGACGGTCAGGAATCTCGGCAGAGCCGCCAGGTCCTCGATGACTGAGCTCATTGCCCCTCCTCGGCATCCATGACGGCGGACAGCGGGAGCTCCGCGTAGAGGCAGAGCTGGACGATCTCGAGCCCGTCGAGCGCGGGCGCGGCGCGCGACGCCGTGGAGAGCCCGAGCAGCCTCAGGATCTTGGGCAGCGAAATCCCCGTGCCGCGGACGATGTCGAGAGCCGTGTCGCCGGTCTCCCCGAGCGCCGCGGCGAGGGCGTCCAGGTGTATGCCGTCTTGTCTGTTCATGTCGGAAGCCTTCCGTTCCATATTCCGATACCGAAAGTATCGGGGCCGTATCGACCCCCGACGGGAACAGTATAGGAACGGGTGGATGGCGCGCGGTGCGATACTTGCCAGCACGGGGTAGAAATGCCCCGTGCGTTTCGACATGGAGGGAAGTGATGCGTTCGATGAGGTCGAGGATTCCGGAGAAGTCCGAGCTGGCGGCGCAGCTCAAGCGCTACCGCTACGATGCGGGGCTGAAGGGCGATGAGGCGGGCGCCGTCATCGGCAAGAAGGCCACGACGGTGTACAAGTACGAGGCCGGGACCCTGTGGGTGTCGCCGGGGGACCTTCGGGCGCTGCTCAACGAGTACGGCGTGAACATGGTCACGGCCTTCACCGAGATCGGCGACCCGAGGGCGGGCGGCAGGAAGAAGGACGAGTCGGCCCTGCGCTGGCGCAAGATGCGGACCTACTACGACATGATGAACCCGGCCAAGCAGAGGACCCTGCTCGACGTCGCGAGGGCGATGGCCGAGGACTTCTGAGCCGTGCGCGCGCACATCAGCACACCGGCATATATGCGCATGCGCATATATCTATAGCTGCGCATCTGCGCAGTTAGGAATCTGGGCATCTGCGCGAATCAGCCCTTGCGCGGGAGCGCGCGGGCGCACGACGGCGCCTCCGCCTGCACAGGCTCGTCCTCGGCGATGGACGGCGCCCTCATGGCATGGGCGTCGGTGTCGATCCAATGCTCCCCGGTCTCGGGGTCGTCGCGCTCGGCGAAGCGGTGGGCGGCATGCCCGACGTCCTCGAACGGGCTGCGGGTGCTGACGAGGTAGCGGCGGCGCGCCTGGGTGCCTATATGCCCCATGGGCGACTCGATATCGAACCAGGGCTGGAACATCTTCGGCATCGTGACGCAGCACACGTTGTCCTGCGGGTCGTAGAGGTGCAGCCGGCCGTCCTGCCCGAGCGCGACGGAATATCCCTCGGGCACGGCGACGTAATTCACGACGCTGCAGTGCGTGCGCGACGTGTCGACCTCGTCCATGGTGTAGCCGAGCTGGTGGGGCGGGATGAACGCGTTGTACGTGACGTATTCGGGGTGCTCGCGGATCTGCTCGGGCGTGAAGCACATCTCGACGGCGCCGGGCACGTCGATGTCGCCCGTCATGTAGAAGGTGTCGTAGAGCGTGCCGACTACGGCGATCTCCGCGGTGTAGCCCTCCTCGACTACATGGGTCGAGGCCTCATGTGCGTTGTAGAGGTCCGACCAGCGCCTCATGAGGTCGCTGGACTTGATGAGCTCGGGGTCGAAGTACCTGTCCCCGGGGCGGTAGATCTCCTCGTCGGGGATGTCGCGCTTCGATTTGAAAAGGCCCATGGTGGTCGCTCCTTGGATGGTGGCGCGGCGGGATGCCGCGCCCTGCCGATTATCCGCCCGCGCCGCGCTGAGCGCAATGCGCCCTTCCCGCACGGGAAGCCGAACGCGGTGCGGTTTCATATTCGCACATATACCCAAACGCGTACATGCGCATACGCACATTCGCGCATTTTCTTATTTACGCATGTACGCACGGGCGCGGAAACGCGCCCGTGCATCTGCGAATCCCCGGGCTAGCCGCACGCGAGCGATTCCCATGAGATGATCTTCACCGGCCGCGGCGCCTTGGGATCGGGCGCGGGCTCTTCCGCCTCCTCTTTCTTCTCGTCGCCCCGGATGCGCGCCGGCAGCTCGGAGCCCTGCCCGTCATATCCTTCCGGCAGCGCCATGACCTCGTTGACGGTATCGACGCTCGCGCGCAGGTTCTCCGGGCTGGAGCTCACGTAGATCTTAAGCGTGAAGGAGGGGTCCGTGTGCCCGAGCCAGTTGGACACGGTCTTAGGGTTGACCCCGGACATGATGAGCTCGGTGGCGAAGGTGTGCCGCAGGCGGTGCAGGCCGCACTTTCCGCCGCCGATGTCGAACGTCCGCACGAACGTCCTGAACAGCTGGTTGGCATATTTCGGCACCATGAACGCGCCGTCGATGTCGCCGACGACGAAGATTTCGTCCGTGAACGGGACGCCGGCATCGCGGCAGCGGGCCTCCTGCACCGCCCGTCGGCGCTCCAGCCCCTCCATGAGCCCGTCCGCGATGGGCAGCGCCCTCATGCCGGCCGGGCTCTTCGGCCCCTTGAGGTAGCCGTTGGAGGAGGGCAGCGCGCCGATGGCGTTCGTGATGCGCAACATGCGGCGCTTGAAATCGACGTTCGTCCAGCGCAGGGCGCAGATCTCGCCGCATCTGAGGCCTGCGAACAGGGCGAGCCGCACTATCGCGTCGAGCGGGCCGTGGATGCATGGGAGGGCGGCGAGCAGCGCGTTCTTCTCTTCGGCGGAGAGCGCCCGGGGAAGCGGGCGGTCGTGTTTGGGCGCGCGGATCCTGCGCAGGTCGAGCGGGGTCCGGAGCATTCGGAAGCTGGCGAGCTCGAGGGTTTCCCTGACCGTCCAGAGCATGAGGTTCACGGTCTCGGAGCAGTACCCGTCCTCGACGAGCGAGTCGATGTAGAGCTGCACGTCCTGGGCGGTGACCCTGTCCACGGGGATCTCCCCCAGGTCGCCCAGCCGCCTGACGTGCTGGCAGTAGCCGGTATAGGTCGACTTCTCGATGGCGCCGACGGAGAGCGCATGGTCGATGTCGTCCTGCCTGAGCTCGCCGACCGTGGGCATATGGCCCTCCGTCGCCTCGATGGCGGCGGCCCGCCGCTCGTCTTCCGGGTCGCGGGGGAGGTTGTAGAGGTATTCGGCCGCAAGGTGCTCGGCTTCCGCGCGGCTCGCCGCGGCGCCGATCGTGACCCACTTGCGATCGCCCTTGTGCTCGGCATCGTAGACCGCGCGGTAGCTCATCCTCCAGGAACCGCCGCGGCGGGCGAGGGAGACCCTTTCGTAGTGCATGTTCCTCAATCCTCCTCTTCATCATGGGCGAGCCTGAGCCCGTAGAGCGTGCATCCGGCGCCCACGATGCGCAACAGCTCGTTCGTATCGCTTCTGAGGTGCTCCACGTCGCGGCGGCGGCCGTTCTTCTCGAGCAGCAGCCTGGATCCGGCCGAGGCGGCCCAGGAGCGCGGCGCGCCGCCGAGCCATGCCGGCAGCCGCATCACGGAGGGCTCGGGATATGCGACGAAGAAGTTCGGCTCGCCGATGCTCTCCCGCCAGATTCCGCGGACGGTGACGGTCATGCGCTCCGCATCGAGGTCGTCGGCGAGTATCCCGCAGATCTCGCCGGGCTTGAGGCCGCATCCGAGGGTGAGGCCGATGGCCGCGGCGGAATGCCCCGATCCGGATGCGCCGAGCGCTCGCGCGGCCTTGAGGCCTGAAGGGGAGATCGGGCGCTTCTTCCTGGGCGGACGGGGCACGTCGAACGGGACCTCCGAGAACGGGTTGGAGGCGCACAGCCCGTCGGCGAGCGCATGTCTGCCCGCGGCGGCGCAGATGGTCTTGAGCCGATAGCAGCGGACGCGCGATATGCCGCGGGATTCGGCCGACTCGAGCGAACATGCCGCCGCGGCGGGGCTTATCGAGTCGACGGCGCAGCCCGCTATCGCTCCGAGGGCCCTGCATTCCTTTCGATAGTTCGCGATGGTTTTCCTGGCGGTCCCCTTGACCGCGATGATCTCGAAGTAGTGGTCCAGCGCCTCGGCGAGCGTGCACGCCTTCGGCCCCGGCAGGGATGCGAGCGCCGCCGCGCGTGCGCCGTCCTCGCTTTCCGCCCGGAACCTCCTGCGGAGCCTCTTGCGCGACGCGTCGATGATGTCAACCTCCCACACGCCGCATCTGAGCTCCCTGACCGACCTGATCCTCGCTTCCGGCAACGTCCGGCCTCCTTTCTGGTGATGTGGAAACATGCCTCCCGAATGGCTCGAGATGGCTCCGGGGGCGGTTCTTTCGATGGAGACAGGGTAATCCGACCTATCTCCGTCTGGAAGGACGATTTATGCTTCTAGCAGCGCAAATGTCGGTATTGGTTTGAGGATTTGATACAGGGTTGGAACGAAATGGCTAGAAAAGAAACCGCAAGTCGCCCGAACCTCTTATCGCTTGATGGAATATAATTGCTACAACGCATTTGTATTGCATTTCGAGTGATGGGAGCACGGATGCCGAAGACCTACAAGCAGCTCATAGAGTCCGGTCCTAGCGAGACCGAGATTCGAAGCTTTCTGGTGGAGGGTAATCAAATTTCCGTTACGCTTCGTATTCCCGATACGCTGCGCGACGCCGCGAAAGAAGAGGCCGCCCTTCGTGGCATGAGCTTCTCTGCTTTCGTGCGCACCTGCATGATTGAAGAGCTTTCGAAGAAGGGGGTGTAGGCGTGATTCGAGTTAAGACCCTCACGATTCAGCTTATCGATGCGCAGCCTGACCGCATTCGTATTTGTCGCGTTGAGGGAGAGTCCCTGGTCACCATCGTCATTCCAAGGGAAGATCTCGCCGAGGCGAAGGCGCTGCCGAATATCCCCCAGCGCGGTATCTACTACCTTCTCGACGAAGACCACGGCAATGTGAGCCGTGTTTATGCGGGCCAAACTACCCAAGGCATTGCGCGCCTTGACGCCCATAAGGCTAGGAAAGAGTTCTGGAATAAAGCTGTCATGTTCCTTGATGATGACCAGAACATTAGCAAAGATGCCTTGGATGTTTTGGAGGCTAAGGCCATCGATTATGTTCGCACTCACGGTTCATATGAGACCGACAATTCGGTTACGCCCAAGCCCTATATTGATCCGTACAAGGAGGAATCGGTCGAGCGCCTTCATGGGCGAATCCTCTTTAGAATGGCGGCTCTGGGATATGACCTGGATAGGGTAGATCAAGGCCCTGCGGGTGCCCCAATCATCTTTCACACGAAGAAAAAACGGAATACGCGGAACGGGGCGATATGACAAGGCAACTGGGCACTTCACGGTGCTTGCCGGTTCGGAGGTGAACCTTTCGAAGCCCGTGCTGAAGAATGCGAGCGTCGCCTCGGCACGCAGTGAAATTTTCAGTGGTATTACCGGCGTCGCAAAACTTTCCGAGGACCTCGAATTTCCGACGCCTAGTGCTGCTGCGGTGTTCGTGCTCGGCGGCAGCCAGAATGGCTGGACTGAATGGGTGGACAACGACGGCGAAACGCTTAACCAAGTTTACAGAAGCGAGGATGAATAGATGAACAAGCAACAATTGGCCTCCAAGATATGGGAATCCGCCAACAAGATGCGCTCGAAAATCGAGGCGAACGAATACAAGGATTACATCCTGGGCTTCATTTTCTACAAGTTCCTTTCCGAGACTGAAGTTGCTCGCCTGAAGGCGCGCGACTTTGCCGAAGAGGATTTGCCGAGCCTCGTGGAGGACGACGAGGAAACGGTTGATTTCGTTAAGGGTGAGTGCGGCTACTTCATCGCTTACGAGAATCTCTTCTCGACTTGGGTGGCTAAGGGTGCCGATTTCGACATTTCTGACGTGCGCGTTGCCCTCTCGGCCTTTAGTCGCAATATCGACCCGGCGCGCAAGCGTGTTTTCGACGGTATCTTTGAGACGTTGCAGACAGGCCTTTCCAAACTTGGCACCGATGCGCGTAGCCAGTCAAAAGCTGCCCGCGACCTCATCTACCTCATCAAAGATATCCCGATGGACGGTCGCCAGGACTACGACGTGCTCGGCTTCATCTACGAGTACCTCATCAGCAACTTTGCTGCCAATGCGGGTAAGAAGGCCGGCGAGTTCTACACCCCGCACGAGGTGTCTATGCTCATGAGCGAGATAGTCTCGTGGCACCTGGCGGGACGCGAGAACATCACTATCTACGATCCTACAAGCGGTTCGGGCTCGCTGCTTATCAATATTGGCAAGGCCGTTGCGCGACGCAACGGCGATCCAGACTCCATCAAATATTATGCGCAGGAGCTTAAAGAAAATACGTTCAACCTCACGCGTATGAATTTGGTTATGCGCGGAATACTTCCTGACAACATCGTGGCACGCAATGGCGACACGCTTGAAGATGACTGGCCCTGGTTCGACACCGTTGAGAACAAGAATGAGACCTACGATCCGCTGTTCGTCGATGCTGTGGTGTCGAATCCACCTTACTCCCAGAATTGGGATCCGGAGGACAAGGAGCTCGACCCTCGCTTCAAGTTTGGCGTTGCTCCTAAATCCAAGGCTGATTACGCCTTCCTTTTGCATGATTTGTACCACTTGCGCCCCGACGGCATTATGTGCATCGTTCTGCCCCACGGTGTGCTGTTCCGTGGTGGCGAGGAGGGCGCCATTCGCAAAAACTTGGTGGAGAATCGTCATATCCAGGCCATCATCGGGCTCCCTGCCAACATCTTCTTCGGTACGGGCATTCCGACCATCGTCATGGTGCTTCGAAAGCAGCGCGAGAGCAGTGACGTGTTGATCGTGGATGCCTCAAGGCATTTTGTGAAGGAAGGCAAAAACAACAAGCTGCGTGCGAGCGATATTCGCCGCATTGCGGATGCAGTTACGACTGGAGCGACTGTCGATAAGTTCAGCCGCCTGGTGACCATCGACGAGATACGCGCTAACGATTACAACCTCAATATTCCGCGTTATGTGGATTCGTCCGAAGCCGCTGAGGGCTGGGATTTGTACGCCACTATGTTCGGCGGGGTTCCGAAAGTTGAGGTTGACGCTCTCGACCGCTACTGGAAGGTGTGGCCGAGTCTGAAGGGTCAGCTTTACAGCGACGGCGGCGGGTCTTGCTTCGCGGCTGTGGCGGACGACGTGGCGGCAACGGTGAAGGCAAACGCCGACGTTGTTTCTTTTTTGGCCGACTATCGGCGCGCGCTGGCTCATCTGCCCGCAGAGCTGCGGAAGAGACTGGTGGACGGTGCATTGCAGGTCGACGCTGTGGCTGAAGAAGAGCATATTGCAGCGCAACTTCACGATGCCCTTTCCGGCGTCGCGCTTGTTGACGGCTACGATGCCTACCAGGCTCTTGATGATGTATGGACGGGCATTTCCGGTGACCTTGAGGTTATTCAAACCGAAGGCAGGGAGGCCATACGTAAAGTCGATCCGAATATGGTGGTAAAGAAGAAGGGCGGCAAAGACGTCGAGGTGCAGGATGGCTGGACGGGTCGCATTTTGCCGTTCTCGCTTGTCCAAGAGCAGCTGCTTGCCGATGACGTCAAGGAAATCGCCGCGTGCGACTCCCGTTTGAATGAGATCTCTCAAGAACTCGATGAGATTCTTGAGAATCTTGATGAGGAGGAGAAAAGCTCGAGCGATGCTTTTGACGATGATGGCGTGTTTGTGGCGGCATCCCTCAAAAAAGTCGTGAAAAGTATCGGTAAGCATCCGAACGGCGACTTCGAGGAGGCGCTTGTGTGTGCTCAGACTCTGCTCGATGAAGAGAAAAACCTCAAAAAGGCAAGCAAGGAGGCGTTTGCCGCGCTTGAAGAGAATACCAAAAAGGTTATCGAGGGCCTGACCGATGCTCAGTGCGACGAATTGCTGGCTGCGAAATGGATAGGGCCGCTGCAGTCTGATTTGCTCGAATTGCCTAATGTCGTTGTCAGCGATTTCATCGCGAAGATTGTGGCGTTGAATGCGAAGTATGCGACAACCTATTCAGACGTGTGTAATCAGATTAACGAGGCGGAAAACGAGCTAGCGGCGATGTTGGGCCAGCTCACGGGCAATGAATACGATATGGCGGGCATTGCTGAACTGCGGAAACTGTTGGGAGGTGAATAGTATGGCGAAAAGAACAAATGTGCCCGAGATCCGCTTCGCCGGTTTTACGGACCCTTGGGAACAGCGTAAGTTGGGAGATTGCTTCGACTTCCTGCAAAATAACACGCTGTCTCGTGCCGATTTGAATCTAGAAAGCGGTAGCGCCCGTAATATCCATTATGGAGACATCCTCATTAAGTTTGGCGATTGCCTTGGGCTCGGTTCGGACAAATTACCCTTCGTCGATGACGAGTCGATACTGTCGAAATACGTGAACTCAACGCTTCGTGTAGGCGACGTTATTTTTGCCGACACGGCTGAAGACGAATCTGCGGGAAAATGCGTTGAACTGGTTAAACTACCAAATGAGCCCGTTATTTCCGGCCTGCATACAATACCTGCGCGCCCCAAATTTCCCTTTGGATCTGGTTATTTGGGCCATTACTTGAACGCCCCCGCGTACCATGATCAGCTATTGCCCTTGTTGCAGGGAATTAAAGTCGTTTCCATCTCAAAGACGGCTCTGCAGGATACGCAAATTTGCTTCCCGACAGCATTGGAGCAATCCGCGATAGGCGCTTCTTTGAACGCACTTGATTCTCTCATCACCCTTCATCAGCGTAAGCATGACAAGCTCGTTCAGCTGAAGAAATCGATGCTTGATAAGATGTTCCCCAAGCCGGGTGAAACTGAGCCCGAAATTCGTTTTGCCGGTTTTACGGACCCTTGGGAACAGCGTAAGTTGGGGGAATTCAGCAAGAAGATAACCACCAAGAACGCTGACGGCGGTCTTTCGGAGACGTTTACAAATTCTGCCGAGCAAGGCGTCATCAGTCAGCTCGACTACTTCGACCATGACATTACTAACGACGCGAATATTAGTGGTTACTATGTAGTTCAACCCGACAACTTCGTCTACAACCCACGGATTTCTGTAACGGCGCCTTGCGGTCCAATCAACAGAAACCGCCTGAACAGAGCGGGTGTCATGTCTCCGTTGTATACAGTTTTTTCGGTAGATGGGAGCGTTGACAAAACCTACTTAGAGCACTATTTCAAAACGTCCAGGTGGCATGATTTTATGTTCCTCGAAGGCAATTCGGGGGCGAGGTCTGACAGGTTTTCAATCTCCGATGCAACGTTTTTCGAGATGCCAATTTGGTGCCCAAAAATCCCGGAACAAAGGGCGATAGCGAAGCAGCTTGAAACAATGGATTCCCTCATCACCCTTCATCAGCGTAAGCTTGGGCTGTTGAGGAATACTAAGAAATCGCTGTTGGATAGGATGTTCGTTTAATAACTTTCGCAAGTTGCTTCTAGCCTCGAGCCCCAAAACCGCCGATTTTGCTATGTCGAGTCGGCGGTTTTTCGTTTCAAAAAGGAAAATAGTGTCGTACGATTTGCTGTTGAACTGTCACTGATGAAGGGTGATGAGGGAGTCAAGGTCGGTGAAAAAGCTGCCAAGGTGATTTTGCTCAACTGCATTTGGAACGCGCAGAACTGTTTCGTTAATTGCTTCTTTCGATAGACTCGGCAACCCCGTTGACTCATCTTTAGATTTCCAATCTACATTCAAAAAGGAACAGAGGGCAAACTCAAGGTTGATATCCGGCTTCGGGATTGCATAAAACAGCGTGTCAACCGTCCAAAACGGGGCTTTTAAAAGATAGGGTTTATCGATGGTCCCTTTTCTGCCGATACCGACGGCGTCCCGATTATGCGACAGCGCTTCGCAAACGCTGGTCATGTATCCACCGGTTCCATAAACCGGAATGGGTCCTTCGTTAAGATGCTTGTAATCACGCCCGCTACAGACATCGACGATTTCCGAGAACTTACGCTGTTCCCAGACGAGAGGATGCGTGAATGGCCCATTGCAGCGCTTACGCTGATGAAGGGTGATAAGGCTGTCGAGCCAGTCAAATTGCTCGCCGATAAGTCTCTGTTCATCTACCGAAGGCATACTGATTCCACTCTTCAATAATTTATCGAAGAAGAAATAGAGCCTGACACCACCTTCTTGTAACATTTCGATTTGCTGTGTAAACAACCGCGTTTTGAACCAATGCCAAAGAAAATGATCGTCGCAGGTTTCGTCAGTCCGGAAGACTTCATAGAGAGAGCTAACGATTACATTTCCGCCGGTAGATTGATAGCCAATTGAACCAACATTGATTCTGGCGGGGTTGTACGCAAAGCTATTCGGCTCAACAATCCAATAGCTTGTTTTATCGGCCTCGCGCATCGTTCCGCCGTTTTCGAACTGTTCATCCTGAGGGACGAAGCCGCGATCGTTAGTCACAGAATAGCTAGGTAGATCGAGATTCTCCGAGTTCCTGATTCCAGATGCGGTGACAAAATCAGCAAACTTACGCTGTTCCCAAGCGGTTATTAGAATCGAGCAACTCCATCTTGGGAACAGCGTAAGTTGGGAGAGGTTGCGCTTGTGACAATGGGGCAATCCCCAAATGGGGCTTGTTATACGGACAATCCAAACGATGCGGTTCTCGTCCAGGGAAATGCCGATTTGAAAGATGGCTGGGTTTCTCCTCGAGTCTGGACAACAGAGGTCACGAAAACAGCAAAAGCTGGAGATCTAATTATGAGCGTTCGTGCTCCTGTCGGCGCAATGGGGAAAACCGCTTATGACGTGGTCCTTGGCCGCGGTGTCGCTGGAATTGCCGGCAATGAGTTTCTGTTTCAGGCCCTATCTAAAAAAGAAGCCGAAGGATATTGGTCGACCGTTTCCGCTGGTTCGACTTTTGATTCTATCAATGGAGATGAACTCAGGAATACGCTGGTCGATTGTCCTCGCAGCGAGTTGGAGTGTGAGACGATTGGCGACTGCTTGTCTAAGGTTGACTCCCTCATCACCCTTCATCAGCGTGAGCCTGGGTTTACTGATACAGGTTATATGAGGGTGGAAAGGGCTCTCATGACGATGTCGATGTCCTTGTTTTCGAGCTCTTGAATCACATGAAGGTAGGTTTCCTGGGTGGTAGTCATGCTTGCGTGGCCGAGCCTTCTCGATACGCTTGCTATGGATACGCCGGCAAACAAGAGAAGCGATGCGTGTGTGTGCCGCAGCCCATGGACGGATATAACAGGTACGCCGACGTTTTTACAGTGGCGCGCCAAAACGCTGTTCGCCGTCGAGTTGTACACCTTGCCTTTAACGAATATTGGCTCAGTCGGAGGGAGATTTCTCAATAGGCCGGATAGTTGCATGATAAGCTGCCAGTCGAGCTGGACCTTCCGGACCGATGAGGCGTTCTTCGTGGGAACGAAGCCGCCGCCATTCTTGTAGTCCCAGGTTTTGTTTACGGAAAGCGTTTGATGGGCAAAGTCGAAATCTTCGGGAGTGAGGCCTAGCGCCTCAGAGAAGCGCAGGCCTGTTTTGGCGACGATTAGGATGAGCCAGTCCCAGCTTGGTTCGCTCGTCGACAAATCGAGGTCGCCAAGCATGGCATGGAGCTCGAACTGGTTGAGATACTTGATTTTCTTTGCCCGCGGCGACTTGCCTTTGATGATCGCCTTTCGCGTGGGATCGCGCGGTATGAGCCCCTCATCAACGGCGTCGAGGATCGCACCTTTCAGCTGGTGGTGAAAATCCATGGTCGTTTGCCGTTCGTGATGCTCGGCGTAGCCGTTGATGAGCTGCTGATACGAGGTTCGGTCCAGGTCCTTGATTTTGAGGTTAGGAATAAGCCTGGCGAGCCAAGATTGGGTGAGCCGATATTTCCCCATCGTGACCTCGCGGATGGCTCCCTCTTTATAAACGCTGACCCATTGCGAGTAGTAATCGCAAAAGAGGGAATCTTCGGTAATGGCGATGAGCATTATTTGTCTCCTTCATCATGCGTGGTGGCTCACGCTGATGAAGGTTGATGATGCCGCTTATTCGTCGATATCGATGCCTCCTTCTAGGATAAACCTCTTAAGAAGTGCCGCAGCGCGGGTGTTCACCTTGAACAGCGGCAGGCCCTTGCCTTCCTTCTGCTCGAAAAATGCTTTGGCGCGCGCTTTGTCTATCGAGTCTTTCAGGTTGTCGAAGCGCCCAAACTCGTTAATGTTCGCTTCCGTCAAGTCAAGTGCGGTCATGGCTGTAAGAAGCTCGCCGTTTATGCCGAGGGCCTCGACGACGCGTTCGACCTGTGCGTTTTTGGCTTTGTGGGCGTAAGACGTAATGTAATCCCTTAGCGTCATGCCTTCTTTAAGGGTGGCGTCGCCTCGCTCTACGTCGTGCAGGAATAGCTCGGCGAAGCGTTGATCATCTTGGCTCAAGGAAGCGAACGACCGATGAAGCTCCTCGCGCGCGGCGGCGAGGCCTTCGTCATCTTGCTCCAGGCATTTCAGCCACTTCTCGAAATTCGAGTTCATGTAGTCGCTGTCTATAAGCCCCGTGTCGATTTCCGTGATGTGCCCATCGAGCTCGTAGGGCGCGTCGGGGGCACTGTCCGAGGTGTCGCTTCTGCTAGTGAAGAGCTCCTTGTAGCGTTGTACGAGGGTGAGATAGGTTCGCTCATCGATGATGGGTTGAACGAAGATGGACTCGCTGTGTTGCGCGCCCTCTTTGGGTTCCTTCTTGAATTCGTAGGTGTCCTGCTCCCAGGTAAACCCCTGCACCTTCGCGGCTTCAAGGAATTCATTGAGCTCGACAAATTCTTTCGCGAACTTGCGCCTGGCTTCTTGCGATTCAGGGAGTTTGGAGAGGTCGCCAACGTGTGCGGCGTCGAAGACCATGAGTATCTCCTGTAGGCGTGCATCCATCAACGCGATGTTGTCCGGGAGCTTTTGCACGAACATATCGAGCGGACGGTCGCCCGAGTATAGTTTTACGGCTGCTTCAATATGGCTCTGCATTGTGTGAGGCCGTCGATAGTATCGAATGGTTCCGAAGGGCTTGTCGGGGCCGAACAGGCGGTTTGTGCGGCTGAACGCCTGGATGATGTTTTCGTATTCGATGGTCTTGTCGAGGTAGAGCGTATTGAGCCATTTGGAATCGAAGCCTGTGAGCATCTGATCCACCACGATGAGCAGATCAATGCGGGAATCACGGTTGGAGTCGACGTTGACGTAGGGCTTCTTGTGGGACAGGCGCGCTGAGATATCCTTTTTCATGGCGGGCCACGTGGGAATGGTGAATTCCTGGTCGTAGGCCTTGTTGTAGTCTTCTATGAGCTCGACCAGAGCATCTTCTTTCACCGTGGAACCCGCGTTGTTGTCGACGTTCGGGTCAAAAAGGGCAGTCACTTTCATCTGGGGCGCGCATTCTTTAAAGGATCGGTAATAGTCGATTGCCTCGGGGATGGAACTTGTTGCCAAAATTGCGTGGAACTTGTTGCCATGGGAGAGCACCGGGAAGCGACGCAGGATATCCTCTACGACCTTTTCGTGGTGTGGGGTGTTGGGCCAGTATTGGGCGCGGGTGAGAAAATCTTCGATTCCTTTGATGCGATTGCCTGCGCCGTCGATTGTCGACGCCATGGGGACCTTCGTCGTGTCCATGTAATGGTAGAAGGTTTTGCTCTTTTTCTCGTCGGAGATAGCCTCGCCTACGGTTGCGGCTTTCGCTTCCTCAAGGGCCACCGCTTCGCGCACGTCGTGGTCGTCGAACGTCGTTACCATGTAGGGGTCAAAACCCAGCACATTGCCGTCGCGAATGCCGTCGGCGATGCTGTATCGGTGCAGGCATTCGCCGAACACCATGGCTGTTGTGGAGCCCTTTTTCTGGTTCTCGTCAAGAATCGGCGTTCCCGTGAAGCCGAAGAACAGCGCATTGGGGAATGCTTGACGTATGTCTTGGAGCATGTCGCCAAAGGTGGATCGATGACACTCGTCAATGACGAATACGATGCGCTTGGCGGCGAGGCGGTCGAGCTCGGCTTGGGTAATTCCGCCCTCGCCGGCCTTCACGTTGCTCATTTTCTGAATGGAAGTGACGATAAGGCAATTCTTGGGGTCGTCACTGGCGAGCTTTGACTTGAGGACCTGCGTGTTCTCGGTGCCTTGCACGTTGTCGGCGTCGTCGGCGAAGGCGCGGTACTCGGAAAGCGATTGCGTGCCGAGCTCGATGCGATCCATGAGGAATACGACCTTGTCGGCATCATGTGAATCGGCGATGAGCTGGGCCGATTTAAAGCTGGTCATAGTTTTGCCCGACCCGGTGGTGTGCCAGACGTAACCGCCGGGGCGACCGGGCGTGCTGTCGTGTCGCGGCTCGTCCCACTTGCACCTGCGAACCTTGTCCGAGATGGCTGCGGCTGCGTAGTACTGGTAGCTTCGCATGACCTTAAGGCAGCCGTCTGAGCTGTCGGCTACGGTGTAAAAGCCTATGAGCTGGTGCGCCATGGGGATGGAAAGCAGCGTTGAGGTGAAACGTTTCCATTCGTCGGTGCCGGGCTTGTCTCCTGCGCAAACGGGTTCGTTGTTGAAGTCTTCCCAGTGGAAGAAGAAATTCGGGTTGAACGCGCCTGCGCCGGGGTTGGCGAAGTATCGCGCCTCGTCGGGCGTCATTCCCACGAAGATTTGCACGAGGCGGAAAAGTCCTGTGAATACGCCCTCGTGGGCATACTTTTCAATCTGGCCGGTGGCCTGGCTTACGGGCACGCCGCTGCGTTTGAGTTCGATATGGATGACCGGCATGCCATTGATGAGCAGGCATAAATCGCCGCGGCGATCGTTGAGGATTTTGCTCTTAGCAGGGTAGACTGGCTGCTGGGCGATTTGATAACGGCTTTGGCCTGCGGCGATTTCTTGTCGGTCGTAGATTTTCAGGCTGACTTCCTTGCCCAGATGGAGGGTGTCGTTGGGGTTGTCGCGCGTGATGGCGACGGTTTTGCCGTTGATGAATCCGTTGAGTGCCAGCGGGGTCTTGAGCGTTTCGATTTGTTCGATGACCTGAGCCATCTCGCCCTGTGTGAGTGGACAACCGTTCAGACGGTCTATACCGGCGTTGTTGTTGAATAGGATTTTCGCCCAGTTATCGATGAGGTCTTGCTCGGTGGGGTAGCGAAGGACGCCTTCCGCATCGTCCCAGCCGTGTTGCTTCAATACGGTAACAACTGCCTCTTCGAAGGCGGACTCTTTATCGAAGACCATTGCAAAACCTATCTACGAAACTATGAGAATCTCAGTGTGTAGCTGTGCGCAATCATTATAGGCTACGTCTGCGATTGTCTGGGAATGGGTAGGGGGTTCAGGTGCCTTAGAGACAAAAGTGCGTTAAGGGCGCTTTCGGGCATCAATCCTAGCCTGGGCTACTACGGTCCTATCGGCGGTGCTGTTTGGAGTGCGCAGATGACTGTGAATGCCGAAGGCGAGAGGTTCATGGACAAGAAGTTCTACGGAGATACGCTTGCGCTTCTTGTTGAGCAAACGAATAGCTGCGGGTATGGAATCTATGACGCGTCTAA
>OIWP01002291.1_pt1 | contig 20051 bp, 10 predicted proteins | sample 1587661 | NCBI WGS metagenome assembly OIWP01 (sample SAMEA3888899, study PRJEB22519) | human gut metagenome | biome: human gut; feature: human-associated habitat; material: faeces | place: Denmark | collected 2010 | reverse complement strand
TAATACATCAAGTATTACCGCAAAACTGTGCCTCGTCAGTACGCAAAATTTACTCGCAAATCACTCTTGTTCAATTATGCGGTATTGCCTTAATTATTTTAGGGGAACAAAAATATGATCAAACGCATTATTTCCTGTATTGTAAGCACGGTCATCGTGCTCGGTGCTACCATCGCGTATGACCGCACGCCTGCATGCCGCATTGCCGTGATGGAGCAGGTGCCGACACAGCTGGCTTCCGTTCTGCCGCGTGCTGCCTCCTACGAACTGGAGCTGCGCACGGAGGAAGGCAGCCGCAGCTACACGGTCAACTGCCATGACAAGGACGGCAGCACCTTCCGCTCCTACACCATGCAGACCGTGGAAGGTCAGGAGGAGCCGCTCAACTTCACCTACACAGACTACACCTACGACGAAAACGGCAACTGCACAGATGCTGTCACCACCGACAAGACCAACAACTCCACCTCGGAGTATCGCCGCAGCTATGACGACAAAAACCGCGTTCTGCGTACGGAAAACTACGAGGACGGCGAACTTTCGGCCTCCTCTGAGACGGTTTACACCGAGGTTGACAACGGTCAGTCCTCTGCCGTCAACACGGTTTACGACGCAGACGGCAACGAGCTGATGGTCGTCCGCATGGGCATGAACACCAACGGCGACGTGCTGTCCTCCCGCACCTACGAGGGCGAGGACAATATCACCTCCTCCACCGACAACCGCTACGACAGTCAGGGGCGGCTCATCCAGTCGGTCACCGTAGACGAGAGCGGCGTCGTGTTCGAGGTGCTCACCGTGTACTCGGTGGACGGCAAAACGCAGACCACCCGCTCGACCATCGAAGGCGGCACCCTCTCGACCGATACCCGTACCTTTGATGATAACGGCAATCTGGTCTCCATGCACCAGACCGACAGCGACGGCTACGCAAGCGATACCACTTATACACAGTTTAAGTGACCTGTCGCGGAACTTTAATCCGCAGTGAAAACCACCCGTTCGGGTGGTTTTTCCTTTTTTCGGACATACTATTATCAGCTATACACCGACCATTTCTCCCTATTTGTCGGTTTTCCGCTAAACTCCTGCAAAATTCCTGTCTGGATATTGCTTTTTCCCGGTCAAACAGCTATAATCGCTATATGCGTATCAAGACTGTGTCAACAGAGCACAGCTATAGAGAAATAGATCGGAGGTGCGCTATGCGCATCATTATTGTAGGCTGCGGCAAAGTCGGCTCGGAGCTGGCGGGACAGCTCAGCGCGGCCGGACACGACCTGACACTGATTGACCTGTCCGAACGCCGTCTGGATGAACTTTCCAACACATACGACCTTGCTACAGTAAAGGGCAGCGGCACCAGCTATCACGTTCTGCGTGAAGCCGGCGTGCAGGATACCGACCTGCTAATCGCCGTTACCACCCATGACGAAATCAATCTGCTTTCCTGCCTGATCGCTCGTAAAGCATCCGGCTGCCACGCCATTGCGCGTGTGCGCGATCCGGAATATGTATCCGACCTCGGCTTTATCCGCGATGAGCTGGGTATTTCGATGGTCATCAACCCCGAGCTGTCCACCGCGCGTGTTGTTTCGCGTCTGATCCGCTTCCCGTCGGCCATCCGCGTCAGCACGTTTGCCCGCGGACGCATCGAGCTGCTCGACCTCAAAATCCCGCACGAGTCCCGTCTGGACGGTATGGCGGTCTGCGAGGTCAATCCGCTGCTCCGCACGGACGTGCTGCTGTGTATGGTCCGCCGCGACGGTCAGACCTATATTCCCAAGGGCGACTTCATCCTGCGCGAAAACGACAACATCACGGTTATCATTCCGCCGCACGAGCAGAGCGAATTTTTCGAGAAGGTCGGTTTGCCGGTCAAGCGCATTTCCTCTGCGATGCTGGTCGGCGGCGGCAAAATCTCGTACTTTCTTGCGAAAATCCTGCTGAATTCCGGCATTGCAGTCAAGATTATCGAAAACAAACTCGAACGCTGCGAAGCACTGTCCGAAATGCTCCCGCACGCGACCATCATCTACGGCGACGGCACCGACCGTAACCTGCTCGATGAGGAGGGGCTGGCAACCTGTGAGGCCTTCGCGGCTCTCACCGGCATGGACGAGGAGAACATCCTGCTTGCGCTGCACGCCGGCCGTCATTCCCGTGCGAAGCTGTTCACCAAGGTCAACCGTGTGAACTTCGAGGAAGTCATTGCCAGCATGCCGATCGGCAAGGTGATTCGCCCCAAGCAGACCACCGCCGAGCTGATCAGCCAGTACACCCGCGCGATGCAGAACTCGATGGGCTCCAACGTGGAGACCCTGCATCAGCTGGACGGCGCAGAAGCGCTTGAGTTCCGTGTTGCGGCGCACCATCTCACCGGTGTTCCCCTGCAGTATATGCCGATTCGTCCGGATGTTCTGCTGTGCTGCATCAACCGCAGAGGCAAGCGTATCATTCCGCGTGGCCACGATGTGCTGCATGAAGGCGATACGGTTATCGTCGTTTCCACCTTCGAGGGCATGAACGACCTTCAGGATATCTTCCTGCCGACAGCCGGAGGGCGCGAAAAATGAATTTCGCAATCGTCCGCTATCTGATCGGCTGGCTGATGGGCATTGAGTCCCTGTTCCTGCTGCTGCCCGCGTTTACCGCGGTCATTTACCGTGAACCCGAGCTGCCTGCCTATATCGCTACCGCACTGATTTGTATGGTCGGCGCAGGCATTCTGTGTGAATACAAGCCGAAAAACACCAAGTTCTACGCACGCGAAGGCTTTGTGGCAGTCGCGCTGTGCTGGCTGGTGCTGGCCGTGACCGGTGCCCTGCCGTTCGTGCTCAGCCGCGAGATTCCGTTCGCAGTAGATGCGATTTTCGAGGCCGCATCTGGCTTTACCACCACCGGCGCTACCATTCTCGGCGATGTGGAGGCGCTTTCGCATGCCTCTATGCTATGGCGCTGCCTGATGCACTGGGTCGGCGGCATGGGCATTCTGGTGTTCATGCTGATCGTCCTGCCGCTGGCAGGCGGTCAGACCATTTATCTGATGCGCGCGGAAAGCCCGGGACCCTCGGTCTCCAAAATATCGCCGCACATGCGCGATACCGCGCTTATCCTGTATGCGATTTACTTTGGACTGACCGTTCTGCAGATTATTCTGCTGCTGTTCGGCGGCATGCCGATGTTCGACGCCATCTGCGTTTCGCTCGGCACGGCAGGCACCGGCGGCTTCGGCAACTGGAATAATTCCATCGCGCATTACAACAGCGCCTACCTGCAGAATGTTATCTCGGTCTTTATGATCCTTTTCGGCATCAATTTCAACGCGTATTTTCTGCTTTTGACCCGTAAATTCAAGCAATTGTTCAAAATCGAGGAGATTCGCGTGTACCTCGGCGTGATTGCCGTATTTACCACGCTGATCGCCTTCAACGTGCGCGGCTGCTTCGGTTCGCTGCGCGAGAGCTTCCACCATTCCCTGTTTCAGGTTGCGTCTATCATCACGACCACCGGTTTTTCAACCGTGGACTTTAACCAGTGGCCTGCATTCAGCAAGCTGCTACTTGTGCTGCTGATGTTCATCGGCGCGTGTGCCGGTTCGACCGGCGGCGGCATGAAATGCTCGCGCATCCTGCTGCTGTTCAAGGGCGTAAAGAAGGAAATGATGTCGCTGATTCATCCGCGTCTGGTGCGCGTGCATAAAATGGACGGACAGCGCGTCCAGCATGAGGTCATGCGCTCGGTCAACGCCTTTCTTGTGGCATATCTGATCGTCATTGCCACTTCCATCCTCATTGTCAGTCTGCACTGTGAGGATATGGTAACCAGCTTCACCTCGGTCGTTACCTGCATCAATAACGTCGGTCCGGGACTCAATCAGGTCGGTCCTGCAGCCAACTTCGGTGCACTGCACCCGCTGAGTAAAATCGTGCTGACTTTTGATATGCTCGCCGGTCGTCTGGAGCTGTTCCCCATGCTTCTGCTGTTTGCGCCGGAAACGTGGCGAAGAAACCGATAAAAAACTGCCGCTAAACGTATACCGTTTAGCGGCTTTTGCGATATCGAACGACCACGAATCGTTCCGGTGCTCCACCGACACACCCGAATCGCGGTGTTGCCTTAATCTATCGACAGATGCTTTTTCAGTGCCTTCACATAGGAGTCCGCATAGCGGCTGAATACCACGTTTTTCTTGCGGATGAGACCGATGCGCATGCTGCCTTCCATCTCGAGCGGCCGCGCGATAATGCTCGGACTGTTCAGCTTACGGTCGATAATGCCCGAGCTGACCGTAAAGCCGTTCAGTCCGATTACCAGACTGAACAGTGTTGCGCGGTCGCGGACCTGAATGGTTTTCGGCATGTCGAGCATGCTGAGCAGTTCCTCGGAAAAATAAAAGGAATTGCGGTCTCCCTGCTCAAAAATCAGATACGGATAGGGCTTCAGTTCATCGAGCGTGATGCACTTCCGGTCTGCGAGCGGATGGTCCTTATTGATGAACACATGCGGTGCGGCAGTGAACAGTTCCTCGAACACGAGCTCACTTTTGCGCAGCAGCTTGGAGAGCACGGTTTCGTTGCTCTCGGACAAATACAGCAGACCCAGCTCGCTTTTACCCGACGCCACATCATCAATGATCTCACCGGTCTGTGTTTCCCGCAGGATAAAACCGTACTGGTCCGCGTCGTACTCCTTGACAACCTCGACGAATGCGTTCACCGCGAACGAATAGTGCTGACATGACACGCAGAACTTGGGCACGCGCTTTTTGCCCACGCCGAAGTGCTCCTGCATGATGTCTGCCTGCTCGAGCAGCATGCGCGCAAACGAAAGCAGCTCCTCGCCCTCCTGCGTGACGGTTACGCCCTTGTTTGAGCGCACAAAGGCGGTAACGCCCATCTCCTTCTCTAAATTGTGAATCGCGGCGCTCAAACTCGGCTGCGAGAGAAACAGCCGCTCGGCGGCGTCCGTGATGTTGCCGCATTCGGCCACAGTGACAAGATAGGTCAGCTGCTGCAGAGTCATAGGAAAAACCTCCGGGAAATAATCTGTATCTATTGTAGCATGTCTGTGCGGAAATACAATGCGGTTTCCCTATCTATTCCCTCAATTTCATGCTATGATAGAGACAAAGGAGAGCGTAAAAATGAAAAATGTACTGTTTTACGGCGATTCCAACACCTGGGGTTATCAGGGCGACGATCCCATGCACCGCCTGGACGCGGACAAGCGTTACACCGGTGTGGTTGCGGCTCAGTTCCCGGACGTGCACTTTATCGAGGAAGGTCTGTGCGGACGCACCATCTGCAGCACCGACCCGATTGATTACGGCCGAAACGGCATGGCAATGCTGCCTGCCTTGCTGGCAACGCACGATCCGCTCGACGTGATCGTTATTATGCTCGGCACAAACGACAGCAAGGCAATGTACGGCCACTCGCCGTTCACCATCAGCGATGCCATGGACCGCACGATCAAGCTGATGCAAAGTCCGCTTTTATGGTCAAATACTATGCAGAAACCGCAGATCCTTCTGGTTGCACCGCCGAAAATGGGCGAAAACCTTGCAGACAGCGTCTACTACGGCATGTTTGACGAAAGCAGTGCCGCACTCATCCGTGCTCTGCCCGCACGGTTCCGCACGCTGGCAGAAAAATACGGCTGCGCCTTCGTGGACGGCTCGGCTGTCACGGCGGCAAAGTGCTCGGACCAGATTCATCTGACCGCAGAGGAGCACGCCGTGCTCGGCAGGCTCATTGCGGACAAGCTGCGCGAGCTGCTTTAACCCCCTGCCCGAAAGCATTCGTCATCTTTTCCCCCGGTTTTGTCACCTGACAAAACCGGGGTGTTTTTTACTGCATTTTATCCACAGCCTGTTGATAACTTCTGTGGATTGTGTGTTATTTTTTGCAGAATTTACGCGTGTTTCACGCTGTTTTTCCTATCGGTGTATTTCGTGTCGAAAATCGGACATTTCGTGTATCCGGCCGCACAACGGGCTGCAAAGCTGCTATGATAAATGCAGGCAATTTTTAGTCTCTTTTCTGCAGGCGCGGCTCGTTCCACTGCACCGCAGAATGAGAAAAGGAGGAATATACCATGAAATTCAAACGCGGCATAAGCCTTGCTCTGGCACTGGCGATCATCTCCGGCATGGGCGGCCCGCTTGATATCCGCGCAGCGGCGGCGGATACCGGCAGCTCGGACGCGCTTGCGGCGCTCGGCATAGATTCGAGCAAAGCGCCCGATGGCTTTAATGCCAACGACCCCAGCAACCCGTATGGCCGCAATACCATCAAGGTTACGCCGGTGTACGAGCTGTATACCGTTGGTCTGACGAGTGATGTTCTGCCGTCGGATAAAATCGATCTGGACAAGCGTGAAAGCGCAGAGCAATGCGATACAAGCATTTCCAAGTCCAACCAGAAGGACAATATCCTTCAAAGCACGCTGTACGGCAATGATGATAACACATCTACCAAGGCTGAACAGTTTCTGACGGCTAAAACCGATTCCAAGAAAATCTCCAAGGGTAAAACCACCTCTACCGGCACATACGCACAGTTCCCGGTGGGCAGCAAGGACAATGGCGGCTATGCCACCAAGGGCTATCTGACCGGCATGACCAATGCTACTACCGATTTGCAGGATGGTACCGATTACGCCATGGCAGACGTGGCCGCAGGCCATTTCACCTCGAGCAGTGACGCCAAGTCCTCGCAGACGGTCATGGTTTACGCCGGTGACCTGAGCGCGAAAGGCGGTCTGTACCTGCGATTCGGCGATGCTGAATCCGGCAAGTACGGCAATCCGATCGCGCTGCTGGACACCAGCAAGGAAATCGGCAACCCGACCCTCAAGGACAACTCCGAGACGGTTGACGGTAAAACGACCGAAGCCAAGCTGGTCGAAAACTTCGCGGAAAACCCGTATCAGCTGAAAAACTACCTGCAGGTAGCCACCGGCGACTGGGACAACGACGGTAAGGACGAGGTTGCGGTCTATGTGCCGGAGGTCGGCAATTCCCGCATTGAGATTTACGACCTGCAGACTGACGATTACTCCAATCCCTCTAACTGGAGACAGGCGTGGACGTACTTCTTCCGTGAGGGCAGTGTCGTTTCCAATATGATCTCTCTCGTCAGCGGTGACGTCAACCAGGACGGCGTAGACGATCTCGCCTGCACCTGGGGTTACTACTACGGTCCGCAGCAGAACGCAGGCTCGCGTGCCGTTGTAATGTTCGGCTCCACGAGCGCGCACATGCTGCAGAGCTCGCAGGAATTTCCGCTGACCTATGAGGGCAGCAATCTGGTCCGCGCATCCTTCGCCTTCGGCGATATGACCGGCGGCGGCAAAACGCTGATTCTGGCGGCTCAGTCGGATGCCGACCTCAAGGCAAATAAGCAGAACACGCGCTATGTAGGCTTGTACGCATGGAACGGCGTCACCTTCAAGCCGTCTGTCTCGCAGAATTTCGATCTGTTCTCCAAGGATAAGGACAAAAACTATATTTACAGCGCAATGCAGAATCACACCGAAAACGGCACCGACGTTTTCCATTCTCTGCCGCTGTGCCCGGCCAATACGGCGATTATCTCCCGTCCGACCGCAGGCGAAACAAACGATGGCGGCAAAACCAGCGATCTGCTGTACTTTGACAGCCTTGTTATCTCCTGCGATGAGAATGGTCTGAATATCAAGCAGGCGCTCGATAACACGGCCGCTATGCCGGGCGAGGATTATGTCGAGTACGATGCATCCGCAGGCTCTGTGACCACCGCGGTGGATAAAGACAACAACACCGCAGGTTCGGGTACGCTGTTCACCCTGACGCAGACCATGTCCAAGGATGAGAACAAGCAGTCTGAATCCTACAACGTCACCGGTAAAGTACCTAAGTACGAGCGCCGTGCCTACTACAAGAGTTGGTGGCACAAGTTGTTCCGTAAAAAGTCCTATTACAACGCTTTTGTCGGCTATGTAGATGCTACTACATCGCAAACAACACCGTACACCACCCGCACGCCGGGTACAACCAGACTTTCGACCGTCAACCTGTTTGACGGCTCTCAGCCGGTAAAAACCGATGTCAACAGCTCGTACACGCTCTGTCTCGCCAACACGGACGACGATACCAGCTACATGACCTACACCGGCAAGCACTATTACACCTACTCCGACCCGCAGGTTCTGGCGGTACTGGCTTCACCTCCGTACTTCTCCGATCTGCTCGACCGCGATGACCTGTCCGGCAACTATGCCGAGTCCTCCACCACCTACTCGAGCATGAAGGGCACCGAGAATGGCACCAGCTCCTCCTCTACCATCTCGGTCGGCGCGTATGTCTCCTTTGAGCAGGAATTCTCGGTATTCGGCGTTAAGATCGGCAGCGTTGAGGCAGAAGCCGCCTTTACCTCCGGTTTCACCTACGAGACCGAGCACACCTCCTCGCTCGAGCAGTCCATCACCTACGAGACAACCTCCGGCGAGGACAGAGTTGCGTTCTATTCCATCCCGATGGAGATTTACGAGTACACCTCCTACATCCCGGATGGAACAGGCAAATACACGAAAGTAACCTCCACCGTTTCCATCCCGCACGAAGCCTCGATCGGTCTGATCGACCTGTCCGACTACGAAAACATTGCCGAGGATTACAGCGTGCTGCCATCCATTTCGGGCAGCGTGTTGACGCATACGATCGGTGATCCGTCCAGCTATCCGAGCGCACCGAGTGCAGGCTCCAAGGCTTATAACGGTGATCCGGCTAAGGTTGACTTCACCGCGGCAGGCGGCGGCTCCGGCATCACGCAGGAGATCAACTTCTCCACCTCGGACAGCAAAAACTACACCAACACCACCTCGATCGAAACCAAAGCCGGTGCAGGTGCAGGCGGCGTAACCGCAGGCGTTGTGGCAGGTTCGGAACACTCTGCCGGCAAGGTGTCTGTCAACACCGCAGGCGGCTCGTTCTCCGGTTCGCTGCAGAACATGCCGATTGAAGCACAACCGTACGGCTACGGCATGAACTGGAAAATTTTCTGCTATAACTACCGCAGCGGCAATCAGGCGTTCCCGGTTGTCACCTACGCGGTAACCGGGCATAGTGCTCCGTCTCCGCTGCCGAACGATTTTGAGCAGGATGTTGCGAAAACCACCGATGATTCCGTTACCCTGACCTGGACCTACGACAAGATCGTTTCCGGCTTCCAGTTGTACCGCTACTACAACTTCCCGGATGGCTCCGGACGCAAGGAACTCGCATTTGTGCCGTTCACCGATGGTGAGCGTCACGATGACGGCACCTACACCTTCAGCTACACGGATAAGAACCTGTCTCCCTATACCGAGTATGAATATCAGATTCAGACCCGCAACAACAACAAGGCTGAGCAGCAGCGCAACAGCATTTACAGCGAACCGCTGACCTGCCGCACCAAGACCACAGCAGGCTATCCCGATATTTCGGTATACATTGATGGCAAGAAAGATAAAACGGAGCTGCCGATCTATCCGGATTCTCTGGCAACCGCAACGGTTAAGTATAACAAAGACAATCAAAATCCGGCTGGCGGCAAGTACAACAGCGTAAGCTATCAGTGGCAGAAGCTGAACAATGGTTCCTGGACCGAGATTGCCGGCAGCACCTCCGATACGCTGAGCATCGAAAACGCCGGTTCTGCCGACAAGGGCACTTACCGCTGCCGACTGAATGTGCTCTACTTCGACAACACTGCCCAGAAGGAGTTCAGCATTTCCGCTTACTCGCCTGAGATTACCACACAGTACAGCAAGCGCACACCCAAGTGTGAGCTGAATGTTACAACGGAGAATGTTCAGGTTGGCGGTACGTACAACCGTACGCTGCACATCAATGCTACGATGCGTTCTGCGTCTGCTACCTCCACCATCCCGACCGGCACGCTCAGCTTCCTGATTCGCGGCACGGACTTCTCTACCACAGTTGCGGCTGAGATTGACAAAACCGGCAAGGTTACAAAGGATGTTATCGTGCCCGCAGACGGCGCCTACACGGTTACCCCGTATTATCCGGGCAGCTATGTATTCAAGGATATGAGCAACGCGGAAGGCCAGATGGTTCTCGTTGGCGATGCAACCGGCTATCAGCTGACGCTCACCAACGGCAAGGATAACAACAGCGTCACCCGCTTCACCTACGGCGATACGGTAACGCCGTCGCTCTCCCGCATGAGTAAGGATACGCATGGTCTGCAGAAGGTCGATAACGCAACCTTCAAGTATGCAGTTTCCGGTTCCAAGGATTCGCAGCCGCTGACAAAGAACAATAAGCTGAATGTCGGCACTTACACGCTGTATGCTTATGTAACCGGCGAAACCAAACCGGTTGCAGAAACCGAGTTTACCGTTGTTCAGCGTGCCGTTACGCTGCGCGTTGTCACCCCGAAGGACGGCGTTGATCAGACTCTGGTCAATCCGAGCACCCAGCTTTCTCTCACGGCAGACACGAAAAACATGACTACTGATGAGATTGCCGAACTGAAATTTGGCTATACCGCAGTCAACACCGCAGGCAACACGGTGACGCTCGCGCCGAAAATTGCGCCCAGCAACTACACGGTTTCCCCGTGCAAGACCGATGAGACCAACGAAACGCTGTACAACAACTATGAATTTACCTTTATCCCCGGTGTTTACACGGTAAACGGCACGACTTACATCCTTACCCTCAAGGCTGAGGACTTCGGCGAAGGCGCAAATAAGCACTCTGTCGGTTCTGCGTCGATCATTACCGCAGGTCTGAATGCCGGCAAGGCGGATGACGGCAGTGCAATCTCCAGCTTTACCGCAGGCACCGATGTTACCCTGACGGCTGTGCCGGATGCAGGTTATGCAGTCGATTACTGGACCTATGACGGCAAGGAAATCGAGGACAGCAAGGAGAAGAGCTCGGTTACCATCAAGACCTTTGCAAAACCGGCATCTGTTTTGGTTTACTTCAAGACCACCGATACCAAACTGAATGCTTCCGTTCAGAATGAGCAGGGCGGTACACTCAAATGCACGGATGAAAATGGCAATGTAAGCCTCAAGAACTTCCCGGTTTACATTGCCAGCGGTGCAAAGTTCAACTTCACCGCAACGCCGAATACCGGCTGGCACTTCAAGCAGTGGATTCTCGCGAAACGCGGTGCAAACAGTTATCCGTCCGGCACCCCGCACGATAACGGCTCCAACACGCTCTCTGTTGAGGTTGGCGTGCAGGATATTGATCTGGCTGCCGTATTCGAGCGCGACAGCTACACACTGACGCTAGAAGGTGAACTGACCGCAAGCTATCAGACGGTTGATCCGAACGATACCTCCAAGGCGCTCACCAAGTCTCTCAAGAGCGGCGAAAGCGTCACCGGCGATACGAAGATTACGGTAGCGCCCAAGGCAGGCTATGATGCTGCCGCCACGGGCGAGACCTATCAGGTGAACGGCAAGGCTGTTGAAGCAGGAAAGCTCAACGCTGACGGCAGCTATACCTTCCCCATCACCGAGAACACCAAGGTTTCGCTCAAGACCGACCGTGCCGCATTTGCGATTACCACACCGAAAATGGAGCATGGCACGATCATTGCAACCGTAGACGGCGAAGCTGTGGACGATCTGTCCAAGATTCCCGGCGGCAGCAAGGTTGAGCTGCAGGCACGCGCAGACCGCGGCTGGCATTTCAAGAACTGGGTTGTAAACGGTACTGCTCAAGATGAGGCTGCGGCAAAGACCAACGGCACTTACACCATCAGCGAACTGGCCGGCGATCTGTCCATCCACGCTGAATTTGCCCAGAGCGCTTCCTACACCGCCAAGGCCACCGCTGCAGCCGGCAACGGCACCGTAAAATACACGCTGTATGATATCTACGGTGAGGAAGTTGAGACCAAGGCTATGCCCGCAGAAGGCGTAACCATCTATAAGGATGAGGAAATCACCTTCCATGCAGCGCCGAAGACTGGCTATCAGGTCGAACAGTGGGAAGTAAACGGCAAAAAGACTGCCGGAAACTCCAAAACCAATCCGGAAGGCAAAATCCGTGCGGACAAGAATATTACTGCAACCGTATACTTTAAGGTTACGGCAAGCTATCAGCTTACTTTCGGCACCACTGATACGAACGGCCATCTGACCGCCAAGATTGACGACACCGCGATTAACTCTCAGACCAAGCAGCCGAACGGCAGTGTAATCACCTTCACTGCAGCACCAAACACCCAAAAGATGGTTGAAAAGTGGACGGTTACCCAAGGTACTATCTCCACTAAGGAAAACGATGCAGCTGTACAGGTTGATGGTGTAAATCTTGTCGATCCAATTTATATTCACACACTCGATGACAACCAGACCATCCGCGTTCACTTCACCGACCTTGTACAGTACGATGCCAAGATTTCCGGCACGAACGGCACCGGCAAATTCACCTACACCACGCCGATTCAGCCGAACGACACCGGTGCAGTCAACAGCGCATCCGCTCAGGTTCGCAAGAACGGCACGGTCAAGCTGACGCTCACACCGAGCGCAAACTGTGTCGGCACCGCCGAGGAAATCAAGTCCGAACTCCAGAAGGCGGCTCCGAATGCCGTTGTTTCCGTAACCGAGAAGGACGGCAGCTTTGAAGCCGTTATCCGCAACGTAACGGAAGCTCTGGCGGTCAACACCGACAATCTGTTCCACAAAACTTACGCAATTACGGCCGGCAAGGCCGAAAACGGCAGCGTTTCCGCTTCTGCGGCACGCGCCAAGGCTGGCGACAAGGTAACGCTCACCGCTGCACCCGCAAGCGGCTATCAGCTGAAAACCCTGACGCTGACACCGGAGACCGCACTCGACAAGACGGTTTCCGCGTCCACCCTGACCTACACCTTCACCATGCCGACGAATGACGTTACTGTCACCGCGACCTTTGCCGTCAAGCCGAGCAGCGGCGGCGGCGCAGGCGGCGGCGGTGGAGCAGGCGGCGGCGCTGTTGCACCGGCTCCGACCGACAGCGGCTCGTCCTCCATTACCGCGCCGGACGGCACCAAGGTTCCCGCAACGGTTGAGGTAAAGAACGGCACCGCAGCGGTTTCCGCCGACAGCTCCAAGCTGACTGCGGTTTCCGGCAAGGATTCGCTGACGCTTGACCTGTCCGCAGATTCCACCGTACGCACGGTATCGCTCACCGGCGATGTGGTAGCTGCTCTCGCCGGTGCAAAGAACGGCGCAGCGCTTACCCTGCCGAACGGCACGGTTGCACTCGACCGTGAGACGCTGACCGCACTCGGCCGCGCCGCACAGGCCGATGGTATGGCAAGTATTTCGATCGCTTCCGCTGACAAGTCCTCCCTGACGGACGCACAGCGCAAATACCTGCCGAAGAACGGCACCATCCTGAACATTTCTGCGCAGGTGCAGCCGAAAAACGGCACTGCAACCCGCGTTCATGCGCTGAACGGCACGGCTTCGGTTTCTGTAGTATACAGCCTCAAGAGCGGCGAGAACGCCGCGCATCTGGTTGCATACTATCTTGCTGAGGACGGCTCGTTCGAGAAGCTGCCTGTCATTTATGATGCAGCGACCGGAAAGGCTACCTTTAAGACCACCCACTTCTCCACCTTCGTTATCACCCACGAGTACAGCAGCGACTTCTCCGATGTCAACCTGCGCAAGTGGTTCTACAACGAGGTCAACACTGCACTCGAGAACGGCTGGTTCAAGAGCCTGACCGCAACCAGGTTCGGTCCGGATGACGGCATGACCCGCGCAATGCTGGTTCAGGTACTCTACCGCATGAGCGGCAGCAAGGCCGCTTCCACCGCACAGTTCACCGATGTGGCGGACGGCAAGTGGTACGCAGAAGCCATCGCATGGGCCTCCGAAAACGGCATTGTCAACGGCTTCACCGACGGCAGATTCCAGCCGGATACGCTGATCACCCGTCAGCAGCTGGCGGCCATCCTGTACCGCTACGATACCTATCGCGGTCATACGCCGCAGGGCAGCGCAGCACTCGATGGCTACGCAGACGCGGCTTCTGTCGAGTCGTGGGCTGCTGAAGCAATGAGCTGGGCGAACGGCAACGGTCTGGTAACCGGCGTTACCCCGACTACGCTCGTGCCGAACGGCACCGCAACCCGTGCTCAGGTAGCGGTTATCCTCAGCCGCTACACCGACCAGTAATCCCATCTAATCCATACCGCACAACGAATGTGGTATGAACAACCGCCCTGTAAGGGCAGACAATACCGACAGCGCCTGAAAACGCACACAAGCGACACCAATCGAAAAATGGTGTCGCTTGTTTTTTTGCTTCTAACACGGAATACGCTCACGCGAGAACGAATCGAACAGCCGCGGCAGAAATTCCATGCTCCTATGTCAGCTTCTCCGGCGTGATATACTCTGCCAACCAAATCGCAAGTATTTTCAGGCTCGCGGCTCATTATATCGTACATCATGTTCTATATTTGCATAATACTGTGCAAATTCGACTCATTTTGATTTACAACGTCGTTGCAGGGTGATATACTGAAATTACCATATAAGATGCGCCGGATTATGCTTTGAGGAGAATGCTATAATGACCATGAATGACCCGCTGCTCCGCACGGACAGCTATGCAAAAATCTTCCTGTATAACACCCATGAAACCGTCGCCTGTGTGCCGCGCCACACCATCCGCATGCGCGATAAAGTGCGCCCGGACAAGCTGCGCGAAGCCGTCGAACAGGCACTGCTGCGCTTTCCGCACATGATGCTGACCGCCGAGCCGACCGAGACCGCGTTCCGCTACCGCCGCAACGTTCAGCCCGCCGTAGTGCTGCCGTTCGACGGTGTATCCACCCGCTACACCATCGGCTCCAAGGATACGAACGGATACTTATTTCTCGTCGGCTACCACGACAAGACCATCTATATGGAGTATCAGCACTCTATCTCGGATGGACGCGGATTCGAGGAGTTTATCCGCTGTGTACTGTTCCAGTACCTGAAAAACTGCGGTTTCCCGGTTGAGAATGACGGCTCTGTGCGCGGCATGGATACCCGCTGGTCTCCTGAGGAGAGCGCAAACGGCTACGAGCAGCTGGCAGACCGTGAATTTTCGCCGGATGGCATCTGGAAAAAGCCGGAGGCTGTTCATGCCCCCGAGGTACAGTGGGGCGCTGACGGCTCCGAGGTCGTCACCGAGGTGACGTTCCCGTTTTCTCAGCTGCACGATTACGCAAAGTCCATCGGCGTCAGTCCGCTGTCTGTACTGGCTCCGCTGATGATGAAAGCGTTTGATGATAAGTTCGGCGGAACGGACAAGCCGGTTATCGCGGAGATTCCGGTCGATCTGCGTCCGCTGCTGCCGACGCTTACCACGCGGTATTTTATTTGCTTTATCGATCTGCCGTATTTTCCGGAATACCGCGATCTGCCGAATGACGAGGTATTCCGGCGCACGAAGGCGTTTTTGAAGGATCAGATGCAGCGCGAACAGCTGCTCTATCGTGCAAAAGCCGCCGCAGACCGCTGTGAATCGCTGCATGAGGCAGACCTGCCGCTCGCGGAGAAAATGCAGGCGGCACAGAAGGTCACGACTGATTTTGTGCTCGAGGACAGCTTTCTCATTACCAATGTCGGCCGGTTCGCCCTGCCGGAAAGCTGCCGTCCGTATGTACTCGATTACGGCGCAATCCTGCCGTGTGCTGTGCAGCCGTTTGCGCTGCTGATCTCGTCGTATGGAGATAAAATGAAACTGTCCGTCGCGCAGCGCGACCACGATATGCAGGTTGTCGAGGATTTGTGCGCCGGTCTGCGGCAGCTTGGCATCCAACCGGAAACACTCAGCTATCCGTTTGTGGTGACACGGTATAACGGACTTAAGTGCGGGATGTAAGTTCAAAACTGTAATTTCAAAAGCAAAACGCTCAGCTACCAAACGATAGCTGAGCGTTTCGCTTTCTTTATCCAAGCCGCGCGACTGTGTAGCCGACATACAGACCGGCACCGGTCACAAGTGCATTCTCGTCCACATCGAAGCCGCCGTTATGGTTGGTGATCATCGTGTGCGGCAAATCCGGATTACCGGTGCCGAGATACGCATACGCGCCCGGCTTATACAGCTCAAACTCGGCAAAATTATCGCCGCTGAGCGACAGCTCACGGTCTGTGACAACGTGTCCTTCTCCGAGCAGCTCGTCCACGACCCGAGCAGCTTCCTCGCACACCTGCGGGTCATTGACAAGCGCAGCGGCAAAGTCCGTCCACTCGATTTCCGCCGTGCCGCCGTACAGCGCCGCAATGCTCTGCGCGGTCTCACTGACCTGTGCACGGACGCGGTCGCGGCTCTCCTGCGAAATGGTGCGCGTTGTGCCCTCCATTTCAGCAAATGCTGCCACGGCGTTGTAGGTCGTGCCTGCATTCAGCTTGCCGATACCGATGATGACCGGCTCGGTCGGTGAAGTGCGGCGCGTAACCAGTCCCTGCACTGCCACGACAATCTGGCTGGCGATGTACAGCGCATCTACGCCCAGATGCGGCGTGGAAACATGCGTGGACTTACCGTACACGCGAATGCGGAAATGATCGACTGCGGCGTTGTTGATGCCCGGTTTGAGTCCTACCGTGCCTGCCTCCAAATCATACGCGGTGTGCAGACCGAACACGCGCTCGGCACCATCCAGCACACCGGCTGCGACAAACGGCTTTGCACCTTTTCCGATTTCCTCTCCCGGCTGAAACACAAGACGGACCTTTCCGCTGAACGCGTCTCTGTTCTCCGACAGGATTTTCGCGGCACCCAGAAGGCAGGCAGCGTGCGCATCATGGCCGCAGGCGTGCATAACGCCTGCATTCTCCGAGCGATAGACGCACTCGTGCGTCTCCTCAATGGGCAGCGCGTCGATATCCGCACGCAGAACCAGCACTTTTCCGTTGTCCTTTGCGCCCTTCAGCGTGCCGAGCACGCCGGTTTCGCCTACGCGCGTGTGCGGAATGCCGAACTTGTCCAGTTCCTCCTCAATGCGCTGTGCCGTGCGGAATTCCTGCAGGCTCAGCTCTGGGTGCCGGTGAAATTCCCGACGGATGGATACGATGTAGTCCTTCGTTTCCGCTGCGGCTTTCTTTACATCCATGACGGCTTTTCCTCCTGTTTATCGGTGTTTCGGTTTGATCTTATCACGCAGACCTTCCAGACGGTTGAGTGCATCGAGCAGCGTCTCGTCCTTCTTGGCAAAATGCAGGCGAATCAGGTTGTTGACCGGCTCACGGAAGAAGCTCGATCCGGGAACCGCGCCTACGCCGACATAATGCGCCAGATCCTCGCAGAACGCAAGATCGCTCTCGTAGCCGAACTCGGCAATGTCGAGCAGGACATAGTACGCGCCCTGCGGGTCGGTATGGGCGATTTTGAGATCGTCCAGACCTTTCAGGAACAGATCCTTTTTGTGCGTGTACTTGGCCTGCAGATCGTCGTAGTAGTCCTGACCGAACTTCAGGCCGGTAATAACAGCCTCCTGCAGCGGTGCTGCTGCGCCGACGGTCAGGAAGTCATGTCCTTTTTTCGCACGGTCGATAATCTCCGGCGGGGCAATGATATAACCCAGTCGCCAGCCGGTAACCGAGTACGTCTTGGAGAGCGACGAGCACGACAGCGTGCGCTCCCACATGCCCGGCAGGGTGGCAAAATAAGTGTGCTTGTTCGGCGCGAATACGATGTGCTCATACACCTCGTCGGTGATAACGTAGGTATCGTACTTCTCCGCGAGAGACGCGATAATCTCCAGCTCCTCGCGGGTGAACACCTTGCCGCACGGATTGGACGGGTTGCACAGGATGATGGCTTTCGGGTGCTGACGGAATGCATCCTCGAGCACGTTCGCATCAAAGTGGAAATCCGGCGGCACGAGCGGCACATAAATCGGCTCTGCGCCGGACAGGATGGTATCCGCACCGTAGTTCTCGTAAAACGGGGAGAAAATGATAACCTTGTCGCCCGGATTGGTGACTGTCATCATCGCAGCCATCATCGCCTCGGTGCTGCCGCAGGTCGCGACAATTTCGGTGTTCGGGTCGATCCTACGGCCCATGAAATAGGTCTGCTTGGCGGCCAGCGCCTCACGGAAGTTCTGCGAACCCCAGGTAATGGAATACTGGTGGTAATCCTCGTAGGCCACCTGCGCCAGACGGTCGAGCAGCTCCTTCGGCGGCTCGAAGTCCGGGAAACCCTGCGACAGGTTTACCGCGTCATACTGCATGGAAACGCGCGTCATGCGGCGGATGACCGAGTCGGTAAAGCCGGCGGTGCGCTCAGATAAGCTCTGCATGGTTATTTTCCTCCCACAATGTAAGATTTCTGGTCGTTCAGTGTATGTTTCGGGTCGAGAGCGGTCTTGATCGTGTTCATCACGGCGAGATTATCCTCCGCGGTCTCCCGCAGGAAATACGGCCGCTTGGCAATGCCGATGCCGTGCTCTCCCGAGGCTACGCCGCCGTACGAATACGCCTTAGCGTAAGCCTGCTCCATGTTTTCGTGCAGTTCACGCTCCCAGGTCTGCTGGTCGCGGCCGTCACGCACCACGCACAGATGCACGTTGCCGTCACCCGCATGACCGAACGCGATCATACGCATACCCGAGGCGGCCTCCAGCTCGTTGATGTAACGTACAAAGTCCGCCGTGTGGCTGATCGGCACCACGATGTCCACCGGCTCCTGCTCGGACACGGTCTCGACCGCCATGACGAGCGCACCGCGCACCTTCCAGATGTCCGCCGCCTGCTCGGCACTGCGGAGCACGATATAGTCGATGGCGCCGTTGTCGAGCGCAAGGCGGCGCACGCGCTCGATGTTCGCGTTGACCTCGCTCTCGTGACCGTCAAACGTCAGCAGGATGTATGAACCGGCATCCGGGCGCGGATATTTCACCCTGCAAAACTCCTCGCCGAGCGCGACCACCTTGCGCTCCATGAACTCGACTGCGGTCGGGTTGGCGTTCGCCTGCAGGATGGTCAGCACGCTGCGGATGCCCGTGCCGAGGTCAGCAAACGGCACGAGCACGCTCACCGTGGTCTCCGGCTTGGGAAGAAGGCGCAGCAGGCACTTGGTAATAACGGCCAGCGTGCCCTCCGAGCCGATGAGCAGGTGCTTGAGCGACAGTCCGCTCGCGTCCTTCACCTGCTTGCCGCCGACTTGCAGCACCGTGCCGTCCGCAAGAACGACCTCCAGTCCGCGCACATAATCGCGTGTTACGCCGTACTTGACCGCACGCATGCCGCCCGCATTGGTGCTGATGTTGCCGCCGATGCTCGAGGCCTTTTCGCCCGGGTCAGGCGGGTAAAACAGACCGTGCTCCTCAACATAGGCCTGCAGATCTTTGAGCAGCATGCCCGGCTCGACGGTGACCGTCATCGTGTCGCGGTCCAGCTCGAGCACGCGGTTCATGCGGGATACATCCAGAATGATACCACCGAACAGCGGAATTGTCGAGCCTACCAGATTGGTGCCCGCGCCGCGCGGCGTGACCGGGATGGCGTTTTCGTTGGCGTACCGGAGCACGCCGCTAACCTCCTCGGTCGAGCGCGCGAACACGAGCGCGTCTGCCGTGCCGGTGCGGCGGCCGAGCGCATCGCTCAGGTATTCCGCCGGAATATTTTCTGCGAAAAGCAGACGGTCTTCATCCGAAATGATATTCTGCAAAGCCTGTTTGCTTACTTCCATTGCTGTTTCCTCCTGCCGAAAATGCCGCCGGTTGTTTCCGGCGGCATTGGGAACGATTATGAATTACTTGTCTGCCAGCAGATCCTGATCCCAGCCTGCCTTGATGAAGTAGCCGCCGAACTGGTCGTTGAATACCTTCTCGGTCTCATCAGACTGGAACGCTGCTACGACCTTCTTGTAGGTCTCTAGCTTGTCCGCATCCTCGAGGTCAGCAGAACGTGCTGCGATCAGGTTCCAGTACTCCTCGATGTCCAGCTGGTCATCCTTGTAGATGGCGTCCTCAGTCTTAAGGCCGAAATCCAGTGCGTAGTTGCCGTTTACGACAGCTGCGGTAACGTCAGCC
>OIWP01002282.1_pt1 | contig 20113 bp, 17 predicted proteins | sample 1587661 | NCBI WGS metagenome assembly OIWP01 (sample SAMEA3888899, study PRJEB22519) | human gut metagenome | biome: human gut; feature: human-associated habitat; material: faeces | place: Denmark | collected 2010 | reverse complement strand
TTTCCATCAGATTCTTCGCTATAGCCATCGGGGCAGATTCTTTCACTCCATCCCGAACAGCTGTTTCCACTCTTTCCAGAAAAGCATCTTCCTTTTCTCTGGTTTCCAGATACGGATCTGCTTCATTCCTGTACTCTCTGGAAAAATAATCGTTTAAAGCAACTACAACTGCTCTGGTGTACGATTTATATTTTTCCCTGTCCATCGTCTGCAAATATTCCCATGCCTGCCTGTCCTGTTCATCACAAAGATTCAAACGGATATTTGTATTGATGATTTTCCGTTCTTTTCTCATACAAGCATCCCTCCGTTTCTCTGGATTTTCCTTACGGTCATTGCTTCATAGCCTTTCGCTGTGGCACAGATGTCCCGTACAATTGTCACCCGGCTCTTGTCATATTCTCCAAAATTCTGGATCATACAACCGCCACCGCCGACCACATACAGACGCATCAGTTCTGGATTATATTCCCGTTCTCTCAGCTTATGGAAGATTTCTTTCGTATAATCTCCGGCAGCTTTACGAATGACTGTCAGATATTTCTCACCAATATCTGCTGTCCCGGTACGGATCACCTGCTCAATCACCAGATCGTCCACCACTGTTCCCAGTTCTTTCAACAAGGATTCCCTGACTGCAAGCACACACTGATGCGTTCCATATTTCTCTGTAAAGCATTTCTTCTCTAATGGACGAGAATTGTTGATATACATGATGTTCATAGTTCCATTTCCAATATCCACAAGCATGTTGATTCCTTTGAAGTCCTGTAAGCGGTAAAAGGCTGCTGCAAACCCCTGTGGGTAAATATCAGCTCCTGCAAACTCTACATGGTAGTCTTTGTTACGGAATGCAAAATCCACACTTTCATTCTGGAGAAGATATTTCTGAAAGTCTTCTTTCTGTGTAGCTACCCAGGTAAGGGGAAGTCCGGCTGCGATATGTACCGTTGCCCGGTTCATACCTTTCCCATCAAGTTCTCTTGCGATAGCCGCCAGTGTCAACACATAATAGTCCTCATCCTGCGTTTTCTCTGCACAGAACTCCTTGTGTTCCTCTCCGATCTGGTAATACATGCCATTGTAAACAAGAAGATTATTCTGAAAGATTGGCTCCTTGTCATATCTGGCTACACCGGATGGGAAACATCTGGTAGCTGTTTTCATGTTTCCATAACCATGATCAATCCCGATCACCATAACTGTTTCATTTCTGTTATTTTTCATCATTCTCATAATCATACCTCATTCTTTCTTTTCTTATCCAATCCTATTAATACTTACGTGAATTGATAAGATGGATATTTTATTTACTGGTTCTTTAATAATTCATATTTAATAACATGGATTATTAATAGCAACGGTTTGTCCAGTATGGGATTTACCATATCTGGTTTTCCTATTTTCTGATGTCCGGAGATAGAAATTTCCTATGACCTGATTGTCCAAAATTGGACTATCCACCCTTAGGCACTTCTCTTCTCCACTTAATCATTTTCTTCTCCTAATGGAACTTCCCGGATAATATATTCGGTATCGCCATAAAAGCCATACTCATTACGCAATCTATGACGTTCCACATATCCATGATGCTCTAATTCCTTAATTGCAGAACGAACAGAATCAATCCCATCTCTACTCAATGTTGCCAGTCCTTGCATATTGTAATTCCAGTCATCTGGCAAACTTAACATCAGCGATAATAGACCTTTCGCTTTCAATGTCAGATTCTTATTCTTGAAATGGTGATTACTCATTACCGTAAAATTCCTAGTTCTCTCTACACGAAAAATTTGTGCCATGTTCCCCTCCTCCTTTCCAGTTCAAAAGAAAAAGACGCAAGCCATATCTTATGACTCACGCCTTACTTCGCTCACAATATTCTATTTTTATCAGTTACCTGCCAGATTAGTTACTGGCAATCCTTATACATAAATCAATTCTTTCAGGATAATCTCTTCTGCAATCGCTCTGTGCTGATTGGCAGCTCTTACCCATGCCATCTGATCTTTCTCCTTATCCGGCAGTGGTTCTTTTTCTTCCAACTGTTTCAGAATCACTTCTTCCCGTTCCCTGGCTGCCTTGTCCACTTCCAGAAGATGCTCTCCAATGGTATCCTGTAAAAGCATCACCTGATACGTTGAATTCCGATGGTTCTTCAGATAATCTCTGCGTAAGAATCCATATTTGCCAAGTTGCTCCATCTGATTACCGGATTTATAGGTGATGTTCGGAATCAGGTATCCATTTACATTTGTATAAGTCAGTTTTTCCATAGTACTTACCGTCCTTTTCATATTTCCATTTTTATTTTACATTTTGTTTTGCCCAATTCTTTAATAATTTTTCAATCAAATCAACCTGCTGCTTTGGAGTATACGCTGTTGGAAAATATTTACCAATTCTTTCCAATGGCAATTTAATCTGTTCTTTCTGATTCGGTTTGATTTCCTGCAGAATCTCATAAATCTTATTCATATCAAGGCATTTCTGTTGGCTCATACGCTTTAACCGATTTGCTTGAGAAATGTTAGGAATGCTCTGTTCCAGTTCCATGACTGCATGGAGTTCATACTGTTCTTCTTCGCTCAGAAACGATATCTCCACTGCTGACCGGATCGCAAGTATTTCTTTATCAACCATATCCAGTATCTTCGGAATCAGATGGGTTAACCGGATATATCGCTTGATCTGTGTCACACTTTCGCCAACCATACTGGCGAGCTGTTCATTGCTTCGCTTGCCTTCTGCTCCGCCTTTTTTCTGGATTTTTACTTTTCCAAGTTTCTGTAATTCTGCTTCCAGTTCTGATACATTCACCAGTTCTGTCTTACACTTCGGTTCCAGTGGGTCCGAAGTATCTGCTTCTGCTCTTCCCTGGTGCTTCATTGCTTCCAGACGCATTTTATAGGCAAACGCTTTTTCGCTTGGCAGTATCTTCTCTCTTTGGAGGTTACTGTCCACCATCGCTATAACCGACTGATCATCATCCAGTTCCCGGATAATAACCGGCACTTCCATAAGTCCTGCCCATAGTGCAGCTTCTTTTCGTCTGTGTCCGGCTATAATTTCATATCCATCACCATGTGGATTTTTTCTCACCAGAAGTGGAACTAATACGCCTTCCTTCTCAATACTGCATCGCAGTTCAAACAGTTCCTGATTTCTCTCTACTTTAAACGGGTGTCCTTCAAAGCTATGCAGCTCTTCCAATTTCATCAGTACAATACCTGCACCCGGCTCGTGATTCTCTGATGAACACATTTCTTTCTTCCTTGCCATTTTTTATCTGCTCCTTTGCCTTGGGATAAAAGAAAAGGACACTCATCTTCCAGAAGTTCTGAAAACAAGCGTCCTTTTGGCTTTTCTCTATGCTATTAAATAAAAAATGTTAATTCTATCCGAATGTGTTTCCTCATACCAGATGCAATACTACTGACACTTCGATGCCATTCATAATCTGCTTTTTCTTGCCCTGTTTGCCTGTTGGTGTGAAACTCATATGCCTCGCAAAGTGCCTGAAATTAAGGACTTCTACGAATTCACCCGATGTAGACAACACACGACTTCCACATGCACACTCTGCGGGAACTGATCCACACCTCTACACATCCTGATCTCGTATCCATTCGCACACAGATACTTCAGATCTCTCGCCAATGTCGCACTGTCACAGCTTACATACACAACCTTCTCCGGCTGCATCTTCACGATCGTCTCCAGCAGTGTCTCGTCACAGCCCTTTCTCGGTGGATCCACAACGATCACGTCTGCATGAGCTGTCTCGCCATTATGCTCTCGCTCATACTCTGCATAATATTCCGGCAGAACTTCTTCTGCCTTCCCAACGAAAAATTCTGCGTTATCAATCGCATTAATCTTTGCATTTTCTTTGGCATCATCGATTGCCTGCGGCACAATCTCAACTCCGTAAACCTGTTTTGCCTTCTGGGCAAGGAAGAGGGAAATCGTTCCGATTCCGCAGTACAGATCCCACACGGTTTCGTCACCTTTGAGGTCTGCATACTCAAGTGCAAGTCCGTATAGTTTCTCTGTTTGTACCGGATTTACCTGATAGAATGATAATGGGGAAATCTGATATTTTACATTTCCGATATAATCTGTAATATATCCCTGTCCCCAGAGAATTTCATAGGAATCTCCCATAATCACATTATCTCTTCGTGTATTCGGACTGATCGTGATACTTGTCATGCCCTCAATCTGAATAAGCTTTTCAATCAGACGCTCTGCTTTCGGAAGTTTCTTTCCGTTGATCACAAGACAGACCATAATTTCTTTTGTCTTGAAGCCATAGCGGATCAATGCATGCCGGATCAGACCTTTTCCAGTCTTCTCGTCATACGATTTGATCTTGTTTTCACGCATATATTGTAAAATGATCTCGAGAATCTCTTTGTTCTGCTCTACGCCAAGAGCGCAATCTGTGTTTGCAATGATATCATGTGTTCTTCCGGCATAGAATCCCGTGATCGGATTGCCTTCTTTGTCCGTTCCGAACGGGAACTGTGCTTTATTACGATAACCAAACGGATGCTCCATTCCAACAACCGGCTGCATCACTGTATCGATCTGGTCTTTTGTGAACCCACCGATTCGTTCCAGATTGCCACGAATCTTCTGGTCTTTAAACACAAGCTGACGATCATAAGACATTTCCTGGATCTGGCAGCCTCCGCATCTTCTGGCAAATGCACACTTTGGTTCTACGCGATATTCTGACGGTGTGATAACTTTCATCAATCTGGCATAGCCATAATTCTTCTTTGCCTTCATGACTTTCGCTTCAACCACATCACCGATCACTGCGTCTTTGATAAAGAGCGTGTAGCCATCCACATGGCCAATTCCTTCCCCGCTCACTCCGATATCTGTTATTTCAACTGTTACAATATCATTCTTGTTCATTCTTTTCTCTCTTCTATTTTACTCTTAATTATACAAAGATGTTGGGGTCAAAAGGTATTTTGACCCCTATGATACACGGATTGCTTCGCATTTCATGCTCTCGCAATCCTAAAACACCTCAAATCCGCTCATTTTTCTACGAAAAATGGCTACTTTTCGGTGTTTTGCGGGTCAATAAGTCATGCTTTTTCATGCAAGCAAGAAACGCATGACCTTTTGACCCTTGTATCATACAAATAGCCACTGCTCACATAGATTCTGCAAACAGTGACACTTGTTGTTCTCATTGTTAGATTTAATCCTCAGATGCTCTTCTTAAATTAGACTCAAACAGACGGTTATATCCAAGCCATTCTGTTCCTGTTTTTCCTTTGAACAGTTCTGTCAATGTCTGAAGCTTTGCATCTGTTGAATCTGCCATATTCAATGCCACTGCCTCTGCCAGTGCCGGTTTCTTTGGAGAACCGTATTCCAGTTCACCGTGATGTGCCACGATACAATGCTTGAGTTCATGAGCAAGCTTCACCGGAAAGTCCGGGATAGAACGAATCGCATCATCGATCATCTCGACACCGATCACGATATGTCCGATCAGCTGTCCCTCATCTGTATAATCATTGTCCGGAAAATCAGAAAGTTCTTTCACTTTTCCAATATCATGGAGAATTGCAGAGCTAAGGAGCAGATCTCTATTCAAAATAGAGTAGCTTGTTGCAAAATAATCACACATACGAGTTACACTGAGTGTATGTTCAAGCAATCCTCCGGAAAATCCGTGATGTACTGTCTTCGCTGCGGAATGTGCCTTGAATTTTTTGATAAATGCTTCATCTTTTATATAGTAGAATTCCAACACCTGTCTTAAATATTTGTTAGAGATCTGACAAATATAAGCTGTCAGTTCCTCGTACATTCCGTCTACACTCTTATCTGTTGTCGGCATATAGTCTGCCGGATTGTATTCTCCCTCTTCCGCCTTTCTGATCTGGCGGATGTTCAACTGAAGATTTCCGTTATAATTGATCACATCTCCAAAAACTTCGATAAAGTCCTTCTCATCATAATCTGCGATTCCCTGGGAGTTCGGATCCCATACTTTTCCATCTAATGTTCCTGTTTTATCCTGAAGAATCAGATTATCATACGGCTTTCCATTTCTTGTCTCTGCGGAACGTTTTCCTTTACAAAGATATACATTCCTGATTGTTTCTCCCTCGCATAATCCATCTATAAATCTCATTTTCTGCCTCTTTCACTTGTTATTCTTTACTTTCAATCGTAACATCAAATTTAATATCTACATATCCTTCAGATCCTCGGCGTTTCCCTTCCACTTTGATCTGATCTCCTACTTTCAATGTCAGCATCAGTTTACGGTAAGCACTCATGCTTACAATTTTCTCTCCATTCACAGAACAGATCACATCTCCACTCTGTATACCCGCTGCCATTGCAGGTGAATCTGTTGCCACGTCAATCACATAGATTCCTGACGGCATGCCCTCTTCTTTCTGAATTCCACTTGTCACTGCTGTTCCTGACACACCGATATATGGTACACTTGCACCGTTCGCTAACAGCTGGATAACCAACTTCAGATCTGAAATCGCATAAGCATTTGCGGTACGTACTCCCCGGTCTTTCCAAATATCAGAAGAAATCATTCCGATCACTTCTCCATCCAGATTGAATAAAATACCTGTTCCTTCGGATGCACTGCTCATATCGGTCGCAATCACACTATACTCTCCGTCGCGTCCGATTTCTTTATAGTTTGACGAACTGACAATTCCGTAACCGCTTCCTCCGGCATAACCGAATACATTTCCTAATGCGAATACAACGTCTCCCTGTTCTGTCAGATTCGAATTACCAAGCGTTGCTACACTTATAGCATTCCACGTGGAATCTGAAAGGCTGTTTTTATCTACCGCAAATACTGCAAAGCCACTGTTTCTATCCTGCTTTTTCAAACTTGCTTTATATTCTGATTTATCTGAAAATGTAACGCACCACTCTTTTGCATCTTCGCAGATCGAAGCATAGGACAAAATCAGTATCTCCGGTCCGTTATCCGCAACGATCACACCGGATACGCTCTCATCAATTCCGGTCGCTTCTGCATTCCAGTTCTCCTGTTCTGCTCCTTTCGTAACAGATACCACACTCTTCTTCGCTGTCAGTGCTTTCTCATATGCTTTGGACATCATCTGTACATAACTGATCTCCTGCTGATCCTGCGCGTCATTCTGCTCTGTCGTGTCGCCACCTTCTGCTAAATCTTCCTCCGATTGATTGTCCTCCTGGATTGTCACAACTTGTGTCTTTTCAGGAAATAAATGCTGCGCAAGCGGGCGCAATGCAAAGAATCCCAGGCATGCAAAGCCTCCTAAAACCAGTCCGCATATTGCAATCCGGATGAGCTGTTTCATTCCTTGCTGTCTGCTGATCTTCTTTGGTTTTATCGTCTCTTCAAGAAATGCAAAAGATTCCTTTTCCTCTGACTGTTCTAAATTTTTCCCGTCAGGACCATCTTCCGGAACCTGACCATTACTTTTCTTTTCTGACATTGACATGAACCTCATTCGTGACTGTTCACTTCCGTGTCAACTACAAAATCAACCGACACGGACATTTCCATTACTTAGTATAACTGATTCATATAGATTGTTCAATATCTATAAAAGCCTTTTATTTAATGAAATAATAAGGTACAATAAGACTCGGAAATAGTTATTGTTCACATGTATTGTGAACAGCTACATGATTAAAAAATTAGTATTAAGTTGAAATGACAGAGGAAAATAAATGAATCAAAAAACATTATTTAAACTGGAATATGATAAGATCATTGCTCTTCTTGAAAAAGAAGCGACATCTTTCCGCGGAGGACAGCTCTGCCGTCGTTTGAAGCCAATGACCGACCTTCATAAGATCAACACTTATCAGGAACAGACTGTTGCCGCTTATACACGAATCGTGCAAAAAGGACGTATCTCGTTTGGTGACGCTGCACCGGTTGAAGAATCCATGAAGCGTCTGGAGATTGGTGGCTCACTCAGCAGCACAGAACTTCTCCGTATTTCCCGCCTGCTTGTAAATGCAGCCAGGGTAAAGGCCTACGGAAGACATGATACACAAGAGGACGCTTGCGACTGCCTGGATGAATATTTTAACCTGCTTGAACCACTGACACCACTTTCAAATGAAATCGACCGCTGTATTATCGGCGAAGATGAATACAGTGATGATGCCAGTTCCACACTGAAGCAAATTCGTCGAAGCATTAATAACATCAATGACAAAGTACACGCCACTTTAACTACACTGGTCAACGGTTCCCTTCGCACTTATCTGCAGGATGCAATCATTACCATGCGTGGAGACCGCTATTGTGTACCTGTTAAAGCGGAATATCGTGGACAAGTACAGGGACTCATTCACGATCAGTCTTCAACAGGTTCTACTCTTTTTATTGAACCTATGGCGATCGTAAAACTGAACAATGACTTAAAAGAACTTTATGCAAAGGAACAGGAAGAGATTCAGGTGATTCTTGCGAATCTAAGTGAAGAAGCCGCACAATATATCGAGGAAATCCGTGCGGATTACCGTTCTCTGACGGATCTTGACTTCATTTTTGCACGAGGTGCTCTAGCAATGTCCATGCGCGCCAGCCGGCCGCTTCTGAATGAAGAGGGACGCATCCGTATCCGTGAGGGACGTCACCCACTGCTCGATCCGAAAAAAGTTGTTCCGATCACCGTGACACTTGGGGAAGACTTCACACTGCTGATCATCACCGGACCAAACACCGGCGGTAAAACTGTTTCTTTGAAAACGGTCGGCTTGTTCTGTCTGATGGGACAGTCCGGACTTCACATTCCTGCCGGAGACCGCAGTGAACTGGCTGTATTTCATCAGATTTATGCAGATATCGGAGATGAACAGAGTATTGAGCAGAGCCTTAGTACATTCTCTTCTCATATGACCAATATTGTCTCTTTCCTTAAGAAAGTAGATGAACGTTCGCTGGTTCTCTTTGATGAACTTGGAGCCGGTACAGATCCGACGGAAGGTGCCGCACTTGCAATTTCTATTCTGTCCCATCTTCACCAAAGAGGAATCCGTACAATGGCTACCACACACTACAGCGAGTTAAAAGTCTATGCACTTTCCACTCCGGGTGTGGAGAATGCCTGTTGTGAATTCGATGTAGAAAGTCTTCGTCCGACTTACCGTCTGCTGATCGGTATTCCTGGTAAAAGTAATGCATTTGCAATCTCCGGGAAATTAGGTCTGCCGGATTATATTATTGAAGATGCAAAGAAACGGCTCAGTGAACAGGACGTTTCCTTTGAAGATCTTCTTACTGATCTTGAGACAAGCAAACGGACGATTGAAAAGGAACAGGAAGAAATCGCACGATTGAAGAAAGAAGCGGAAGACCTGAAAGCCCAGGCGAAACAGCGCCAGGAGAAATTAGATGATCAGCGCGACCGCATTTTACGCGAGGCAAATGAAAAAGCAAACGCCATTCTGCGTGAAGCAAAAGAAATTGCAGACAAGACGATCAAGGATTTCCGTAAATTCGGCAAGGAAAACATTTCTGCTGCCGAGATGGAAAAGGAACGCGAGAAGCTGCGTAAGAAGATCAAAGATACAGCATCTGCGTCTGCAATGAAAGCACAGAAACCAAAGAAAGAGCATAAAGCATCTGACTTCAAGCTCGGAGAATCTGTCAAAGTTCTCAGCATGAACCTGACAGGAACCGTAAGCTCTCTACCTGATGCCAAAGGGAATCTTACCGTACGTATGGGAATCCTCAGTTCCCAGGTCAACATTTCTGATCTGGAGATTATCGAGGAAGTCTCTCCATATGCACCGAAGAAAATGAACCGTACTTCAAAAGGCAAAATCAAAATGGGAAAATCTCTTTCTGTCCGACCTGAGATCAATCTGCTCGGACGTACTGTTGATGAAGCCGTTGCTGAGCTGGATAAATACCTGGATGACGCAATCCTCGCTCACCTGAATACTGTCCGTGTAGTTCACGGAAAGGGAACCGGAGCACTCAGAAAGGGAATTCATGAATATCTGCGTCGTCAGAAGCATGTAAAATCCTATCACCTTGCCGAATTTGGTGAAGGTGACGCAGGTGTAACAATTGTAGAACTTGGCTAATTATTTTAAACAGTTACCAACTACCTTATCATGGTTAATGGGGGAAAAAGAATGTTTGGAAAACAGAAAATCCTAATCGTAGATGATGATGAGAATATCGCTGAACTGATTTCTCTTTATCTCACAAAAGAATGTTTTGATACAAAATTAGTATATGATGGAGAAGATGCGCTTGCAGCTTTTGACAGCTATCAACCAAATCTGATTCTTCTTGATCTGATGCTTCCGGGAATTGACGGGTATCAGGTTTGTCGTGAGATTCGTTCCAAAGCTGCCACACCGATCATCATGCTTTCTGCAAAAAGCGAAGTATTTGACAAAGTTCTCGGACTGGAACTCGGAGCGGATGATTATATCATGAAGCCATTTGACCCTAAGGAAATGGTTGCCCGCGTAAGAGCTGTTCTGAGAAGATATCAGGTTGGACAACAGAATGATACTTCTGTTGAAAAAACAAAATGTGCAGAGTTTGACGGATTGACGATCAATCTTACAAACTACTCTGTTGTGTGTGACGGACATCCTGTTGATATGCCGCCAAAAGAATTAGAACTCCTTTATTGTCTTGCTGCATCACCGAATCAGGTATTCACAAGAGAGCAGCTCTTAGACCGTATCTGGGGCTATGAATATATCGGAGACACTCGTACCGTTGATGTTCATATTAAACGTCTGCGCGAAAAGATTAAAGACCACCCTCACTGGAATATCAGTACTGTATGGGGAATTGGTTACAAATTTGAGACAAAATAGATTTAAATCATCGGTCCTGGATACTGTAAACAGCATCTGGTGGCCGATGAGTACTTAGGGAGAAATTATGAAAGCAGTTCTGCATTTAAAATTTATTGTACTTTATATTATTTTCGGGTTTTTATGTGTTTTCACAACAGCAACATTAACCACAGAACTGATCACCGAACGTCTAGAAAAAGATACTTCGCAGACATTATACAGAGAAGCAACCATGATTGCAGATAATTATCTGCCTTCCTATTTTTCAAACGAATCTTCCAGCTGGGCTGTTCATTCTCAGTTATCTGCTATGAAGACGTATCTTAATTCTTCTCTGTGGTTTGTTGAAAAAGATGGTACAATGATCACCTCTGCCAACCTGAAGGATACTACTGCGCCACAATCCGTCAATAATTTTGATCCGGCCGAAATCGGGAGCAACCAGTACATGATCGGAACCTACCATAATTATTTTCAGGAAGATATGATTACTGTAATGGCTCCTGTCACACAGGGATTTTATACAAAGGGATATCTGATCATTCACAGCCCGGTCTCTCTGATCAACGAAAGATGCCGCACGCTGATGGTTCCGGTTTATATTTCTCTTGGAGTTATTTTCCTGTTGTCCTTCATCTTCCTGCTCGGGTTTCATTTCTTCGTCCATCGACCATTGTTGTTGATCACAGAAGCTGCGAAGCAATATGCCATGGGCAATCTGGATTACGAGATTCCGGTAAACAGGCATGATGAGATCGGATATTTATCCGCATCACTGAATTATATGGCTACACAACTGAAGGACTCTGATGATTATCAGAAAAAGATCGTAGCAAATGTATCCCACGATTTCCGTTCCCCGTTGACTTCAATCAGGGGGTATGTAGAAGCAATGGCAGACGGAACAATCCCACCAGAGCTTCATGAGAAATACTTAAATATCATTCTCTTCGAAACGGAACGACTGACTGACCTGACAACGGATCTTCTTACTTTGAACGAATTTGATACAAAAGAGCTCCTGCTCAATAAGACTTCCTTTGATATTCAGGAGATGATCAAACATACTGCCCAGTCTTTCGAGGGTGTCTGTACTCAGAAGCATATATCCATTAAGCTCTTTCTACTGTCTGAACAGATCAATGTAATGGCGGACCGACGCAAAATCCAACAGGTTCTTTATAATCTTCTGGATAATGCGATTAAATTCAGTGAGAATGACTCTTCTATTACAGTAGAAGTAACAACGAAAAATGATAAAATCTTTGTTTCCGTAAAAGATCATGGAATCGGAATCTCAAGAAAGGAAATCAATAAGATTTGGGAGCGTTTCTACAAATCAGATCTTTCCCGTGGAAAGGATAAGAAAGGAACCGGACTTGGACTTTCGATCGTAAAAGAAATCATACAGGCTCACGATGAACATATCAATGTGATCAGTACAGAAGGGGTTGGCACCGAATTTATTTTTTCTTTAAGCAAAGCTTAAAGGACAACGTGAACAGAACAAAAAACATCAGGTTTTATACTTCATTCTGAAATTCAGAAATATAGAAGTAATAAAAACCTGATGTTTTTATTTTACCTGACAAGCTCTTTTCTTTTATGAAATTGTTCGACTTATTTTCAACTTATTCGTAAAGGAACGGTGTTATCGTATCGTCATTCATATTGTCTGCTGTCACCCACACATATCCTGTGTTGACCTCAGCTTCATTTCCAATCTCAAGAACTGTACGTGCCGCTGCAACTACTGTCGCATATCCCATTCCAAAAGGATTCTGCACAATAAGTCCATCCACCTTTCCATCTTTCAATGCATTGACCTGCTCTTTTCCTGCATCAAACCCCACTAATGTAATATGTTTTTCTGCATCAAGCTGATCCATCGTCTTAATTGCAAGCTGGGTTACTGTCTCGTTCGTAGCAATACATCCTTTTAAATCAGGATGTTTCTCCATATAATATTGAATTGCATCTTCATCACTCATCTTTGCCGCGCCATCATTGACCTGCTGCATCTTCTCGGACAATTCATTGCCCACTTCCTGTGCTGTCTCATTCGCACTTTCGTCTGCTGATGAAGAAGCCGCATTCGATGCTGCATCTGCAATTGTCTCGGAAGCATCACCTGTTCCTGTTGTCTCTTCCTTCTTTTCTCCTGCTTCTGCGGCTGCCAGTTCTTCTGGTGTTACCCCGACCTGTTCAGCTACAATCTGTTTCTTCAACATTTCCAGCTGATCCAGATAAATTGTCTCTGTAACAGTCACATTCGGATGATTTGCTGCAAGTTCATTTTTGATTCCTGCCTCACGCTCTTTCGCCGTATCTGATACTGTATCATGCACAAGCAACAGAATCTCCCCACTGTCACCGATCTTCTCACAGAAATTCTTTGTTCCTGTTGTTGCCGCTTCTATATTATTCGTTTTGCAAGTACTTTGGATATTCTGATAGCTGTTTCCTGAATCAAATGCTACGATCGGAATTCCATTCTCAATCGCAAGATCAAACTGGACGGAGCATGCGCTTGCATCTACACTAGAAATTGCGATCACATCCGGATAACGTGCAAGCTCTTCATCCAGAATATTCACCTGCTGATCGATATTATCATTCTCATCCGGTGCACTGTATAATACTTTCACCTTATCATTTCCTGAATAGCCAAGTGCTGTATTCAAGTCAGTTGCTGCCTGCTCTACCCCTGCCTTTACCTGATTCCAATATGGTGTTGAAGATGCCCTTCCGATTACAGAAATATAAGTTCCAGGTTCCAGATCCAGGTTGTCTACTGATGCATATGCAGAAGATTTGATCGCATCCAGATTTGCCTGGTATGCTGGTGCTTCTGTCTTATCCCCTGTAAAAACCGGATCATCTGCCTTCTTTCCGCAGCCGGCTGCAAGTACCGTCATACAAAGTGCTGCCGCAATCGCTGCTCTTACATTTCGTTTCCGCATAACTTTCTCCTTCTTTTCATTTACACAATTTTATCTCTATGTTTTCTACTTTTTAACTCTCAATCCATTATGATACACGAATCCTTGAAAAATGGAAGAGATAATTTCTTAAAATCTCGTGAATTTTCGTTTTTTTACTAATTTAATATAGAAATCTTCTATTTTCCACGTTCACAAATTTCATGAAACTAACTTACAAATTACTCAAATAAATACATCAGGAACTCTTGTATATTTCCCCGTCTTGTATTAAAATGAGGATAACGAAAAGGGAAAAACCTATCGTAATCCAAAAAAGGAGGGTACATACAATGGCACACGTAATTAGTGATGAATGTGTAAGCTGTGGTACTTGCGAAGGCGAATGTCCAGTAGGCGCTATTTCTGAAGGAGATGGCAAATATGAGATCGATGCTGATGCTTGTGTAGATTGCGGAGCTTGTGAGGCTGCTTGTCCTACAGGCGCTATCTCTGAAGCATAATTTATAAGCGCTAAGTGATCACAAAACGCAGAAGTCCTGCCCGTCTGATTGATTCAGATGCGGCAGGATTTCTTTTTTTACAACTTTTTTCCTTGTATTCCATACCTTTCTTCAATTACCATTTTTTGCCATAATTTGACGAACGATTAGCACTTCTTTCATAATTTCTCTATGCTATAATAAATGTAGCGAAATCAGAACAGTAATCGCAATGATTCTAACAGGAGGATAGAAAATCAATGGGTGAAGTCAGATTTATGATCTCTGAAGCCGCCAAGAAAGTTCAGGTAGAATCCCATGTCTTAAGGTACTGGGAAGAGGAACTTCATATTCCGATTGGCCGCACAGAGATGGGACATCGATATTATACCCAGGATGATATCCAGCTCTTTTGCTGTATTAAGAAACTTAAGAATGAAGGGGTTCTGCTTCGCGATCTGAAGCCATTGATCCCAGAATTGAAATCTACACGTCAGATAATGAGACACACTGAAAACAAGGAAAAGAATGCCCTTACCAAAACACCCGCACCTGACCTGACATCTGAGTGCAAACCGGCCACTACCACTACTCCGATCGAAGTCATCACAAAGACCCAGCTGGAACATGTACGTTCACTCATCGGAGAAGTGCTGACTGAAGTCGTTACTGAAAATAACAAAGCATTAGAAAAAGAAATCAGCACTCAGGTCACCGCAGATGTCATACGTGAGATGGATTTTCTTTTCCAGGCGAAAGAACGGCAGGAAGAAGAACATTTCCGTAAACTGGACAGCCTGATCCGCCAGCAACAGGCGACCCGAAGAGAAAGTGTGAAGAATAGTCCGGTGCTGAGATTCAAAAAAAGATTTACATAGCATTTCTGCGATTTCTAATTGCACACTGCACATACCGGTAGATTTATTGGATTTGTATACCGAAAAAGGACAGGCGCGCTCCAACAAGTGCCTGTCCTTTTCTTTTTTATATCTCCTGATCCTGCTGACGCAGCTCGTTTCCAAAACGAGTGTACTGTGGCATCCACGCAAGACGCACTGTACCGATCGGGCCGTTTCTCTGTTTTGCGATAATAATTTCTGCAATGTTCTTATCTTCCGTGTCAGGATTATAATAATCATCACGATAGATAAACATACAGACATCGGCATCCTGCTCGATTGCTCCGGACTCTCGGAGGTCTGAAAGCATCGGACGCTTATCTGTTCTCTGCTCAACCGCACGGCTCAACTGTGACAGTGCAAGCACCGGCACATTCAATTCTCTGGCAAGACCTTTCAAAGAACGTGAGATCTCAGAAATCTCCTGCTGACGGCTCTCATTCTTTCTTGAATTGCTTCCGCTCATCAACTGTAAGTAGTCGATAATGATCAGGTCAAGTCCCATCTCCAGCTTGTATTTTCTACACTTTGAGCGCATCTCTGAAATCGTAATACCTGACGTATCATCAATGATCATTCTTGATGATCCTATTGTTCCGGCTCCTTCGATCAACTTCTCCCAATCCGTATCTGACAGATTACCGGTTCTTAATATCTGTGCATCCACATGAGACTCCAATGAGAACAGACGGTTTACCAACTGCTCTTTGGACATCTCGAGACTGAAGATTGCTACTGCTTTATTCTGACGAAATGCCACATGCTGTGCGATATTCAATACAAACGCTGTCTTACCCATGGAAGGACGGGCTGCGATCAGTACAAGGTCTGAGCGTTGCAGACCGGACAACTTATAATCAAGATCAATGAATCCTGTCGGAATTCCTGTTACTGTTCCTTTTGTCTTAGACGCACGCTCGATTACATCCAATGCATTGAGTACAACCTGCTTGATCGGTACATACTCTTCTGAATTCCCAGTCTCTGCAAGTGCAAAAACCTGCTTCTGTGCATCTTCCAGAATCTCCTCTAATGGCTGATTCTGCAGATAACAGGCATTTGCCGTCTCTTCATTTACTTTGATCAGGCGACGCATGATTGATTTTTCACGTACAATTTCAGCATAGCTCTTGATATTCGCAGAAGTCTGTGTTCCCATCAGCAAATCTCTTGCAAACTCCATGCTGCTGATCTCTGACGGGACATCCTTTTCTTTCAGATATTCCTGCAAGGTGATCAGATCGACCGGTTTTCCCGCATGAAACAGTTCCACCATAGAATTAAACAAGATTCCATATGCTGTCTGATAAAAATCATCTCCTGATAATATCTCGGAGGCCACCGTGATGGCCTCCTTGTTCATCAGCATCGCACCGAGCACTGCCTGCTCTGCCTCCGCACTATGCGGAGGAATTCGTTTCATTGCTGCTTCCATATCCATAAAGATTTCGTCTCCTTATGCTTCTTCCTGTACAACTACTTTCAGTTCTGCTGTAACCTGTGGATGAAGCTTTACAGACACGTTGTGTGTTCCGAGTGTCTTGATCGCTTCTTTTAACTGGATCTTCTTTTTATCAACATTAAGATTCAACTGTGCTTTTACTTCCTCTGCAATCTCTTTGCTTGATACAGAACCGAAAGTTCTTCCGCCTTCTCCAACTTTGATGTGTGTTACAATTTTAGCTTCTGCGATCTTAGCTGCAAGTTCTTTCGCTGCCTCCAGGTTCTCCTCCGCAACTTTTTTCTCGTTATTCCTCTGAAGCTTCAGATCATTCAGATTCTTTCCTGTTGCTTCCAGTCCAAGCTTCTTTGGAAGAATAAAGTTTCTTGCATATCCATCATTTACGTTTACGATCTCTCCTTTTTTTCCAAGAGATTTTACATCCTGTAATAAAATAACTTTCATTGTCAAATATCTCCTTCTTCTATCATTTTATCAATGGTCTCTTTCAATGCACTGACTGCTTCATGCATATTCGTGTGGTCAAACTGTGCTCCCGCAGAATTAATATGACCGCCTCCACCGAGCTTCTCCGCGATAATCTGAACATTCACTTCATCAATGGAACGCGCACTCATATAAATCTTATTTTCATATTCTGTCAATACAAAAGAAGCCTTTATTCCGCTAATATCCAGCAATTCATTCGCCGCTTGTGCTGCAAGCACTGTAGGACTGTCAATATCGCTTGGACATACTGCAATCGCATACTCCTTACGATAAACTTCTGCATTGCGGACTGCCTCAGCCTTTGCCTGATAAGATGCCATATCATCACGGAACATCTTACGTACTCGTGTAATATCTGCACCACATCTTCTCAAAAATGCTGCTGCTTCAAAGGTTCTCACACCTGTACGGTTCATAAAGTTTCTCGTATCGATCATAATTCCGGCATACATGCACTCTGCTTCAAGTGCCGGGAATTTGATGTCATCTACCATATACTGTAGAACTTCTGCGATCATCTCGCAAGTGGAAGAAGAATACGGCTCCACATAAGAAAGTACCGCGTTCTCAATAATATTACTACTCTGCCTGTGATGATCCAACACTGCAATCATCTTTGATTTCTTCAAGAGTTCCGGACACTCTGTCATCTGTGGCTTGTTCGTATCTACTACAATGACCATTGCATTGTCATCCACATAATCCAATGCCTGTTCTGACGTAATAAAAATATCATCCTCATATGCAGGGCTCTCCAAAATCTCATCATACAACGGACGAACAGATCCTGTAACTTCATTGATCACAATATGTGCCTTTTTCTCCAGACTTACTGCTGCACGGTAAATACCCATACATGCACCAAAAGAATCCGGATCAGCAATCTTATGACCCATAACAATAACTTTGTCTCTGGTCACAATAAACTCTCGAAGTGCCTCAGCCTTAACACGCGCCTTCACTCGTGTATTCTTCGCTGTCTGCTCCTTCTTACCACCAAAATAAGTTATTCCGTTACAATCCTTAATAACTGCCTGATCTCCGCCTCTGGCAAGTGCAAGATCGATTGCCACACGCGCATACTGATAGCTCAACGCATACGTTGCCGTATTCAATCCCAAACCAATACTCAGTGTTGCTGATCTTGAATTACCGATATTAACCTGTTTTACCTCTTCCAGAAGAGAAAACTTGTCTTCTTTCAGCTTTTTATAAGCATCCTTTCGAAGTACGATAAAGTATTTATCCTTCTCCAGTTTCTTTACGATACCATCTACATCTCCGATATACTTATTGATCTTACGGTCGATCAATGCCACAAGAAGGGATTGTCTGACTTCCTCAACACTCTCCATAACTTCATCATAGTTATCAATATAAATCAATCCGGCAATCATTCGCTGATCTTCGTTCTCTCGGATGTAGGCATTCAGTTCTGTTACATCTCTTAAAGAAACTGCAACAAAATATTCCTGCTCTTCCGGAATCTGAAGCAACTCTTCTTTCTCACTGAATCCCTCCAATGATACTTTTCGAAGCTCTGCCTGATAACTTCTTTCACGATAAGTTACTTCCAATTCTACATGATCCACATCATTTTTTGGAAACACACCCGGATGTAATTCTGGAATCATACGGTTCAGATAACGTTCTTTTCTCTGACCCTCTGTCAGATTCAAAAAGCAATCATTCTTCCACAGAATCCTCCCATCCTCCAGCGCAATCGCATAGGGAATTGCCAGTTCTTTGAGCAACCGGTTTTCAATACCTTTATACTGTACTGAAAACTGGATCAGATCTGCCAGGATCAAAGATCTGTTATAGAAATACAGCGAAAAAGCGATTCCTACATATATAATTATGATCACTGACATCAAAAGTCCGGCTTTCTTGTCCACCATGTACATCCATACATCCATGCCAATCAAGAGAAGTGTCATGATCAGCGGCCATCGCATGTACATTCTGAGCTGTCCCTTCAGCTGCATTTTATTCCTTTTCATAACTAATACCTCACCTGGGACTACTATCAATCACCATCATCTGTGACTAATTACAATATAGCTAATCTATTATAGCATCTTTTCCCCTAAGATGCTATAGGTTGTATTATGCAAAAAAACACGCAAAAATGAATTAGAAAAAGCAAAAAGATCGAATTTCTGAATTTCTCCAAAAATTCGATCTTGCTATTAGCTAATTATCTCAATTAGTCCTGAACGTAAGGCATAAGAGAAATGTGTCTAGCTCTCTTGATTGCTACTGTAAGAGCTCTCTGGTGCTTAGCACAGTTTCCTGTAATTCTTCTAGGAAGAATTTTTCCTCTTTCAGAAACATATTTTTTTAATTTTGCAACGTCCTTGTAATCGATTTCGTTGTTCTCTTTACCACAGAACACGCAAACTTTTTTTCTTCTACGAGCTGGGCCTCTTCTTTTGAATCCACCCTCTGGTCTGCTTCCTTTTTCGTAAGCCATGATGGTTATCTCCTTTCCGACTTAGTTAAACGGTAACTCCTCATCGATACCATCCGGGATATTCATGAAGCCATCACCTGCATCTGCGCTAGGTGCCGGACTCGGTGCAGACTGACGCTGGAAACTTGCTCTGTTAGCTTCTGCCTCGGCTCTGCTCTCTGCAAACTCCTGCTCTTCCACGATCACTTCTGTTGTGTATACTTTCACACCATCTTTGTTCGTGTAGCTTCCTGTCTGGATACGTCCGGAAATAGAGACACGCATTCCCTGATGGAAATACTTCTCAGCAAACTCTGCGGAACGTCCGAATATAACACACGGAATAAAATCCGCTGTCGGCTCACCGTCTCTTCTGAATCTGCGATCTACAGCAAGTGTATATCTTGCAACCGCTGTAGCATTGTCTCCCTGTGAATATCTCACTTCTGGGTCTCTTGTTAACCGTCCTACTAAAACTACTTTATTCATATATACCTCTTTCCGCTTATGCTTCCTGTTTCACGCATAAATATCTG
>OIWP01002279.1_pt1 | contig 20124 bp, 18 predicted proteins | sample 1587661 | NCBI WGS metagenome assembly OIWP01 (sample SAMEA3888899, study PRJEB22519) | human gut metagenome | biome: human gut; feature: human-associated habitat; material: faeces | place: Denmark | collected 2010 | reverse complement strand
TCTCACGCGCCTTTTTGGCGGCCTCGCGGGCACGCGCGGCGGTCTGCGCCTTTTCGATGATGGTACGCGCTACCTGCGGGTTCTCCTCGAAGAAGGTCATCAGCTTCTCGGAAACCATTGCGTCCACCAGCGCACGCATTTCGCTGTTGCCCAGCTTGGTCTTGGTCTGGCCCTCGAACTGCGCTTCCTGCAGCTTGACCGAGATAATCGCAGTCAGACCCTCGCGCGCGTCCTCGCCCTTGAAGGATTCATCGTCCTTGAGCAGCTTGTATTTCTTGCCGTAATCGTTGAGTACACGTGTCAGAGCGGCCTTAAATCCGGTCTCATGCGTGCCGCCCTCGGTGGTGTTGATATTGTTTGCGAAGGACAGCATCAGCTCGCTGTAGCTGTCGGTGTACTGCATGGCAACCTCGGCCATCGAGGTATCGCGGCTGCCCTCCATGTAGATCACATTCTCGTGCAGCGGCGTCTTCGTGCGGTTGAGGTGCTCGACAAACTGGCGGATACCGCCCTCATAGTGCATGACCTCCTCGACCGGCTCATCGTCGCGCTCATCGCGCAGCGTGATTTTCAGACCTGCGTTGAGGAACGCCTGCTCGCGCAGACGCTTTTCGAGCACATCGTACTCGTAGATGGTCGTCTCAAAGATCTCCGGGTCCGCATGGAAACGAATGGTCGTGCCGGTTTCGCTCTCGCACGGCGTATCGCGCATCTTGACGGTCGTTACACCGCGCTCAAAGCGCATGTAGTGCTTGGTATGGCCGTCGCGGACCTCGGCCTCCAGCCAGTCGGACAGCGCATTTACGACCGATGAACCAACGCCGTGCAGACCGCCGGATACCTTGTAGCCGGAGCCGTCGAACTTGCCGCCTGCGTGCAGGACGGTGAGCACAACCTCGAGCGTCGGAATGCCCATCTGCGGGTGAATACCGCAGGGAATGCCGCGGCCGTTGTCGGCAACGCGGATGATATCGCCCTTTTCGATCGTAACTTCGATGTGCGTGCAGTAGCCTGCGAGCGCCTCGTCGATCGAGTTATCGACGATCTCATACACCAGATGGTGCAGACCGCGTGCCGAGGTAGAACCGATGTACATACCCGGGCGCTTGCGGACAGCCTCTAAGCCTTCGAGCACCTGAATCTGATTTTCATCATATTTGTCGGTAACCTTCAGGTCGAGCACTTCGTCCTTGATTTCGATTTCTTCACTCATATCGTTAAATTTCCTTTCCAGAAATTGCGGGAACAAAACAAATCGCGCGTCAGCGCGCATAAAATAGAATTTCCATCGGAAATTCATAAAAAGTGGGAGTATGTATCACACTTTTTATACAAGTGCGGAGAAAAGTTTCAACCATCAGGCGGAACTTTTCGTAGCTTGGGATATGTCCGCGTATACGCGGCATATCCTTTTCGTCGAAAAATGTATTTTTCGACAAAGGCGGAGCCTACACGGCGTAACCCTTTTCAGCGCGGCGCTGAATGGCCTGCGGAGAAAGCTGCGTCAGGTACAGGGTCTCACCGAGGGCGTTTTCGCACAGCACAGCCGCGCGCGGCAGATCGTCGTACAGCTCGATGATCCGTCCCTCGTCCTGCAGGCGTTCAAGCAGCAGGCGCGTGCGCTTGGATGCGGTCGCCGTGTCCATATCGAACACCGCAACTACGCTCTGCAAGGGCACGATGTAGTCCTGACCTAAATGTAAATACATTCTATTCCTCCGGAATAATTAGAAATTAGTAATGCGTAATTAAAGTCCTGCGGATTTTCTATCCGTTTCAACAATCGCGCCGTGCGCGACACCCTAATTTCTAATTACTAACTGGATTTAATTATACCACTTTTTTCACTAATTGTGTACCCTAAACCTAAGGAAAAACAAATATTTCTCTGTTTTTTTGAAAGAAAACAAGGGCACGGCAGGAAATTTCGAGGTGGTATCTGTTCCCGCCGTGCAATAGTTTGTAAAATTATGTGATTTTAGTGTGTTTCTGCGGATTTTTCGCCGTTTTGAATATGGAAAACCGCGCCTGCACGCAGCTTTTCCGAGATGCCGTCCTCGCAGCAGGTGATCATGACCTGACCCGCCGATATGCGGTTGAGCACAAAGTCCTGACGGCGGCGGTCAAGCTCGCTGAGCACATCGTCGAGCAGCAGCACCGGATACTCGCCGTCCTCGTCGAAGAACAGCTCACGCTCGGCGAGTTTAAGTGACAGTATGCAGGTCCGCACCTGTCCCTGCGAGCCGAAGGAAGCGGCACTGCGGCCATCCAATAACAGCTCCAAGTCATCCTTATGCGGACCGGAAAGACAGCTTTTGGCCGCAATCTCGGCGGTTTTATGGCTGAACACATGGTCGATAAGTTGCTTTTCGATTGTTCGAGCGTCTGCAAACGGGTCGGTGACGCTCGACACGGTCTTGTACACACCGGAGAGCACCTCATGCGGCGCGATATCTGCATAGACGGCAGCCGCAGCTTTCAGCAGCTTACGGCAGTAGTACGCGCGGTAGCGGATAATCTGCGCGCCGATATGCGCCATGCGCAGCGAGAAATCCTCCCACATGGAGAGCAGGGAAGGCTTTTCTTCGCTGTCGCGCAGAATGCGCGTTTTATGCTCGTGCAGACGGTTGTATTCCTCGAGATAGCGTGCGTAGTTGGGCCGCATCTGACACAGCGCGGTATCGAGAAATCGGCGGCGAGCCGCCGCTCCGGCACGGACGAGCATCAGGTCCTCCGGGCAGAACAGCACGGTTTTGAGCAGTCCCTGTGCGTCCGACTGGCGTTTCTGCCGCACACCGTTTTTGTAGATTTCCATCGCTTTGGTGCGGGAAAACCGCAGTTCAAGCGAAATATCGCGCTCCTGCGCGAGAAAATCCGCAAAGATAAAAGCATGATTCTCTCCGAACCGCAGCCCCTCTTTTTTCTGGGCCGTGCGGAACAGCCGCATGGTCGAGCAGGCCGCTGCCGCTTCGAGCAGGTTGGTTTTGCCCTGTCCGTTTTCGCCGCAGATCAGGTTGACCGCCGGATCGAACGCAAACGATTCGTCCGCGTAGTTGCGGAAATTCTGCAGTTTTAACGACTTGATGTACATGGGCTTCTCCATATTAGACGGTTTGTATGATAACGGACACGCAAAATCGCGTTCGTTATCGTACATAGTGTTTATTTTATTTGATACAGACCTTCGCGCCGTCCAGCTCTACCGTGTCACCGGAACGCAGTTTTTTGCCGCGCATGGTGCAGATTTCGCCGTTTACCAGCACTTCGCCCTCGGCAATGCGGATCTTCGCTTCGCCGCCGGAGCTTACCATGTTTGCAAATTTGAGCAGTGCATCAAGTTTGATGAATTCAGTTTCAATTGTAATTTCAGTCATTGGCTTTCAGTCTCACAGGCAGTACAAGATAGGTGTATTTATCGCCTTCCATCGGCGAAATGATCATCGGGTTGAGTGCGCCCTTGAGCTGCAGCTTCACCTGCTCATCGCCGGCCGCGCGCAGCGCCTCCAGAATGTAGCGGTTGTTGAAGCCGATCTCAAGGTTCTCGATCGAGCCGTCAAACGGGCATTCGTCATAGCTCTTGCCGATCGCGGTCACACACGACATCTGCACATACGAGCCGTCAAAATGGAAGCGGATCGGGTTTTTCAGCTTTTCCGACACGATCAGGGAGACACGCTCGATGCACTGGATCAGCTCCTGGCGATCCGCCGAAACCTCGTGCTCGAACTCCTTCGGAATGGCCGCACGGTAGTTGAGAAACTCGCCGTCGATCAGACGGGTAATGAGAGTCGTGCCGCCGATGCGGAACAAAATGTTCTTGGAATCCGGAAAAATCTCGACAATATCGTCATCATCGCCCAGAATTCGTTCGATCTCGCGCAGGGACGCGCCCGGCACAACAAACTTCATATCACCGGGAACGCCTTCGACGGTCTCGCGGCGTACAGACAGGCGGTAGCCGTCAACGGCCACGACGTTCAGACGGCTGCCTTCGATTTCAAACAGGCAGCCGGTATGGATGGGCTTGGATTCGTTGTCCGAAACCGAGAAAATGGTCTGCGCGATCATGCTCTTGAGAATGGGCTGCGGCAGAGAAAGGCCCTTGTCGCTGGCCACATCAGCCAGAGCCGGATACTCGTCGGCCTCGCTGGCCATCAGGTTGAATACCGAACGGCCGCACTTGATGGTGGTCATCAGCTTGTCGTCGGTCTCAAGGTAGACCACGTCCTGCGGCAGCTTGCGCACGATTTCGCAGAACAGACGGGAATTCAGTACGATTCTGCCGGGTTCTACTACATCGACCTGAGCGGTCGTGCGAATGCCCATGGACAGGTCGTAGCCGGTGATGGTCAGGGTATCTGCATCGGCTGCCAGCAGCAGACCTTCGAGCAGCGGCATCGAGCTTTTGCCGGTTACTGCGCGTGAGGCGATGTTGAGCAGATTCAGCAGGGTTTCTTTTTCACAGGAAAACTTCATAGTTGCTCCTCTCAAAACTGGAAATAAAACAAAGAGTCGGTTTATGCAGTGTTTGCATATTTATAAATATACGCCAGCGAATACTGTGCGATTGCACACACCATCTAATGACCATGTCCGCAGTAGGCGAATAGCTTCTGGCCTGCGTCGCCAGAGACTCGAAAGATCACACATAACAGAAGGATAGGATATAGTATTCGTAGTAGTACCTGGGGAAATTGGGGAAAACCCGAAAATCCTCAGGTATGGCGCGGGAAATGTCGTACACAGGAGGTTGTGGATGAAAAATAAATGATACACAGCGAAAATAACCCCGTTATTTATCCACAAAGTTATCCATGTGGAATCCACAGGATGGCTGGGGATAACTGAACTGTGCATTTTCAGACTGTGGAAAAGCCGTTTTGCACGAATGCACGGCAAAGATCAGCCGTCGCCGCGGATATTATTATGCAGCTTTTTGATGACGTCCTCGGTCTCGCGGGAGTTCTTGCGCTCCTCCTCGATCTTGTTGCAGGCGTGCATGACGGTGGTATGGTCGCGTTTGAATATCTTTGCAATATCGGGGAAGGAGTATTCAAGCTCCTGCCGGATCATGTACATTGCCATCTGCCGCGGGTAGGCTACATCCTTGGAGCGATTCTGCGAGATCATCTGCTCGACCGGGATATAGAAGTAGTTCGCTACCGCTTCCATAATGCGCTCCGGTGTCGGATTGAGACCCGGATTCTCGGTGCGCAGCGCGTCGATCGCGTTTTCTGCAAGCGAAACCGTGATGCGTTCGCCCATCAGCTCGTGCATGGCCTTGATCTTTTTGACCGCGCCTTCGAGCTGGCGGATATTTGCCTGGATATTCTCTGCAATGTAGTTGGATACGTCATCGGGCAGTTCAACGCCCATTTTGACCGCTTTATCGCGGATAATGGCGATTCTGGTCTCAAAATCAGGCGGCTGAATATCAGCCAGCAGACCCCATTCAAAACGGGTCTTCATGCGGTCCTCGAGCGTGTTGATTTCCTTCGGCGGACGGTCAGAAGTGAGCACGATCTGCTTTTTTGCCTCATAAAGCGCGTTAAAGGTATGGAAAAATTCCTCCTGCGTGCGCTCCTTGCCGGCGATGAACTGCACGTCGTCCAGCAGCAGCAGGTCAACCATGCGGTACTTGTTGCGGAATGCCTGTACGTTGCCTTCCTGGATGGCGGTGATCAGCTCGTTGGTGAAATCCTCACCCTTTACATATATAATGCGGTATTCCGGATGGGTGCGGCGCAGCACGTTTGCGATCGCGTACATCAGATGCGTTTTACCCAGACCCGAGTTGCCGTAAATAAAGAGCGGGTTGTTCTCTGCCGCCGGGCGCTGCGAAACCGCAAGTGCAGCCGCATGCGCGAATTTATTGCTCGAACCGACGATAAAACGCTCAAATGTGTAGTCGTCATATGGAGAAGTGCTCGTGCTCGGCGCGGTGTATTCGCCGGTCACTACAACGATTGTGATCGGGTCGCCGGTCAGGTTGTGCAGTACCTCCTGCAGAGGAGCGATAAATTTGGACTCGATAAATTCTTTCTTAAAGGGTACCGGAGAGTGCAGCACCAGCCGATTATCCCCAAAGGAAACGACCGTTACGTCGTCAAACCAAGCGGAAATGGTGGAAGGAGGGAAGTCCAGCTGCTCGAGCGCCATCTCCAATATATTGTTTGCCATAGGGCGCCTCCTGTCGATAATGATTCTATTTTATAATAGCATATTTTATCCACAAGTTCAATGCGTCGATGTGGATAACTGTCCGGCGGCGTGCCGCGCGGCAGCATGATTTTGAACAGCCGAACCGGTTTATTTACTTCGCAGAATTTAAAAAAATCGGCGTTTTTTGCGTCGAAATCATCGAAAATTAAAGCCGGTCGGAAAAAATGCACGGCGTTTTTTATGAAAACTGCGGAATTTATGCAAAAATTCATCGAAAATTGGCGGCTTTTCCGCGAAAATCCGAAAATATACAGATTGCCGAAAACCGTGATTACGCAAGACATTGAGCAGATGCTTCTATTTATCCACAACATGTTGACAACCTGTGCAAACTGCTGAAATTCGTTCCGAGGGTCGGAAAAAATGCTTGACAAAATCGAACTTATATAGGATAATAAATATCGTATCCTATTATGCAGACAGGCAGCGGCATATGCCCGCGTCTTGCGCCGGACCTATGCCGGTGCCCATCTGTAAATTTTAGAACAGGGAGGTGCACAAAGTTATGAAGAGAACGTTCCAGCCGAAGAAGCGTCAGCGCTCCAAGGAGCACGGCTTCCGTAAGCGTATGTCCACGTCCAACGGCCGCAAGGTACTTGCACGCCGTCGCGCTAAGGGTCGCGCTAAGCTGTCTGCTTAATGACAGCCTATAAAGGAAGTATTCAGACTTCCTGAAAATTCGCGCCAGCGGCGCAAAAGAGTTCGTAACGAGCCGCATTCGTGCGGCTCGTTTTTTCGTTTACGGGCAACACCACTCAAGCAATCGATGTCTGGAGCGGTGTCACTCTGTTTAGGGTGCAGTCCATGCAGCGAAAATACGGTATTCAGGTTCGGATTTTACTGACCGAAACGAACGAAATAGTAAAATCAGCTTTGCAAACCATCAGATGCAAAGAAAAAATACGTTTTTTTCGAGGGCATCAGGAAAAAACGGGAGCATCAGAAGATGAAAAAAACAGTATCCTTAAAGGAAAACCACGAATTCCGCCGATTGTATCATCGTGGTGTGTCCACGGCAGGAAAACACGTTGTGATCTACTGCCGCAGGAACAAGCTCGGCTACAACCGGCTGGGACTCACCGTCAGTGCCAAGCTGGCGTGTGCGGTTAAAAGAAACCGCATCAAGCGTTTGTTTCGTGAGGCGTACCGTCTCAACGAGGACAAATTTGCCGACGGCATCGACCTTGTGCTGGTCGCACGGGTACGGGCCGTAGGCGCAAGCTATCAGGAAATCGAAAAATCGCTGCTGCGCGCCTTGAAGGACAACAAGGTTGCGGCAGCTCGGACATGAAGCGGCTGCTGCTGGCGATGATCCGGTTTTATCGCCGGTATATTTCTCCAAACAAACCGCCCTGCTGCCGGTATATCCCGACCTGCTCGCAGTACGCGATCGAGGCCATCGAGAAATACGGCGCGATCAAGGGCGGCTGGCTGGCGTTTAAGCGCATCTGCCGCTGCAATCCTTTCTCTAAGAGAGGACCCTATGATCCGGTTCCATAATAGGAACGGGATCATGTTTTATACTGCCTTACGGCGGTAAAGTGAGGATTTTGCTTTGCAAAATCCTTTTCACTGTGTCGTTTTACAATTTAACATGGAGGTTTTTATGACCCTGGATCAACTTTCTAACCTGGTCAAAGATCCGAAACTGTTCGGTATTTTGATCGTTCGACCGTTCGGCCTGCTGCTGCAGTGGCTGTACAGCATCGTGCAGAACTACGGTATCGCCGTTATCCTGTTCGCGCTGCTGGTAAAGCTGGTCTGCATTCCGCTGACCATCAAGAGCAAGAAGAGTATGCTCGCCATGAGCGCGATGAACGCCGAGCTCCAGCAGCTGCAGAAGAAGTACGCGAACAACCGCGTCAAGCTGAACGAAGAGATGCAGAAGCTGTATGAGAAGCACGGCGTCAGCCCGATGAGCGGCTGTCTGCCCAACCTTATCCCGCTGCCGATCATGATGGGCCTGTACTACGCGGTTCAGCAGCCGCTGCAGTACATCGTCGGCCTGAGCCGCGAAACCGTTATCGCATTGGCGCAGATGATCGGTCTGGATCAGTTTGCGGGCGCAAACTACACCGTTCAGATCAAGATCGCCGAGAAGCTGAACGCTTTCGTGGACGGAAGCGGCCATTTCTCGGATGCTGTTACCAACTGCCTGCAGAGCGGCGAGACCATTTTCCCGCTGGATTTCCACTTCTTCGGTCTGAATCTGGCTGATACGCCGTCTATCTCTCATCCGAGCATTATCTGGATCATCCCGATCCTGTCCGGTCTGACCGCATTCCTGTCCTCCTACATCATGCAGAAGATGCAGGGCACACAGAACTCTGCGACAGCAGGTCAGATGAAGATGCTCAACTTTATGATGCCGCTGATGTCGCTGTACTTTGCGTTTATCCTTCCGGGTGCGATCGGCATTTACTGGATCTTCAACAACGTATTTACCTGCGTACAGGAGATCGTTCTCACCAAGACGCTCCGTGGCAAGCAGGAGGCCAAGCAGGCTGCTGAGGCTGCCCGCATCGAGGCAGAGAAGCAGGCTAAGCGTGAAGCACACAAGGCTGCACAGAAGCAGCAGTCCCAGAACGCAAAGAACAAAAAGGGGGACAAGTAAATCATGCAGAAGTTTTTAGAGGCTACCGGTGAAAACCGTGACGCAGCAGTCGAGAATGCCCTCAAGCAGCTCGGTCTGGAGCGCGACGATGTATCGGTAGAGGTACTCGAGATCGGTAAAAAGGGCTTTCTGGGTCTCGGCGCAACGCCGGCACGTGTGCGCGTGACCTATGAAGCACCGGATATTCCGGCGGCAAAGCCGGAGGTAAAGCGTGAGGAGCGCAAGCCCGCTCCCAAGGCTGAGCCGAAGCAGGAGAAGCCTGCTGTCAAGGCGGAAAAGCCGGCTCCGAAGCAAGAGAAACCCGCTGAGAAGCCGCAGAAGCTGTCCATCACTACGGATGATAACACGCCTCGTCTGGTAAAGGCTGCTCCGGCAGACTTTGTACCGGAAAAGCTGGAGTTTGAGCGTCCGCCGCGCCGTGAGCGCAGCGACCGTCCGCGCCGTGACCGCGGCGACCGCAATGGCCGTGACCGCCGTCCGCGCCGCCCGCGTGAGGACCGTCCAATCACGCCGTCCGTTCCCAAGGAGCGTGAGCTGATCCCGGTTTCCGAAGCAGGCATGCAGCAGGCGGAAAAGCTGGCTACCGATTTTGTAACCGGTCTGCTGGCAAAGATGGGCGTTGAGGGTCAGGTTAAGACCCTGCCTCAGGTAGAGTGCGACCAGCTCCGTCTGGAGATTTCCGGTCCGGATATGGGCCCGATCATCGGCCGCCGCGGCGACACGCTGGATGCCATCCAGTACCTCGGCTCTCTGGTGCTGAATAATGCACTGGATGAGCACGTTCGCCTGTCTGTCGATACCGAAAACTATCGCGAGAAGCGCGCGGAAAGCCTGGAGCGTCTGGCTCGCAAGATGGCGATGAAGGTCGTTAAGGCGCATCGCTCCATGACGCTTGAGCCGATGAACCCGTATGAGCGCCGCATCATCCATGCCGCGCTGCAGGACTTCAACGGTGTGACCACCTATTCGACCGGCACCGAGCCGGGTCGCCGCGTTGTTATTGCGCCGGATAACAGCTATCGCAACCGCGACCGCGGTTAAATCGGGGTATTCGTTATGAACGATACGATTGCCGCAATTTCCTCCTCCGGCGGACCGATCGGTTTGATCCGCGTGTCGGGTGAACGCGCAATCGAAGCGATAAATGCCGTTTTTCAGGCGAAGAACGGCAAGCCGCTTACGGAAGCACCCTCGCAGAAGCTGGTTTACGGCACACTGACGGACAAGTCCGGCAATGTGATCGACTGCTGCTACGCTGTCGCGCTGCACGCACCGCACACCTATACGGGTGAAACGATGGCGGAGCTGCAGTGCCACGGCTCGACAGCCGTGCTGTGTGCCGGCCTGGACGCTCTGTTCGCGCAGGGCGTGCGACAGGCAGAGGCAGGTGAGTTTACTCGCCGTGCCTTCTTAAACGGCAAAATGGGCCTTTCTGAGGCTGAAGCCGTGCATGATCTGATCACCGCGCGCACCGCAGAGGCGGCGCAGAATGCGGCGGCACAGGTCATGGGCGCGGTCGGCTCTCCCGTGCAGCAGATGCGCGATGAGCTGCTCGGCATGGTGGCGCATTTCCACGCGGTCGTGGATTTCCCGGACGAGGACATTGATCCGGTGCTGTTCGAGGATGCCGCGGCGCTGCTGCACCGCACGACAAGCCGTCTGTACAGCATGGCAGAAAGCTATGAGCGCGGCCGTATTCTTAGAGAAGGCGTACCGTGCGTTATCCTCGGAAGGCCGAACGCCGGCAAGTCCACACTGCTGAACACGCTGCTCGGCCGCGAGCGGGCGATCGTGACCGATATTCCGGGCACGACCCGCGACCTCATCGAGGAGAATGTCAAGGTCGGACAGATTCTGCTTCGCGTGACCGACACCGCCGGTCTGCGCAACACGGACGATCCGGTGGAGCAGGCGGGCATTGACCGGGCGATGGCAGAGGCTTCGGCTTCCTCGCTCATCCTGGCTGTGTTCGACGGCTCCAAGCCCATCAGCGACGAGGATATGCTCGTGCTGGCACGCTCGGCAGGCCACCGCGCGATCGCGGTTGTGAACAAGGTCGATCTGCCGCAGCAGCTGGATGAAAAGCTGCTGAAAAAGCACTTCCTGCATATTGTGCCGCTTTCTGCGAAAACCGGTGACGGACTGGATAAGCTGCTCAATCTTATCCCGCGAACTGTGGGTCTGGGCGACGGTGCGTTTGACGGTGCGCTCATCACTAACGCAAGACAGGCGGCGGCGCTGGCGCGTGCTGCCGAACGCTGTGAAGCAGCGCTGTATGCGGCGCAATCCGGTATGACGCCGGACGCGGTCGTGATGGACGCCGAGGGCGCGATTACCGCACTGGGCGAGATCACCGGCGAAACCGTGACCGATGCCGTTGTCACCCGCATTTTCAGCGACTTCTGCGTCGGAAAGTGATGCTGCTGCAGCTGTTATTAAGAGAAATTGCACTTAAAATTCAGAGAGGACGTTTGCAATCTGTGCAAACGTCCTCTTTTATTTTGCGCTGAAATCGTGTATGATATATACTGTATGTCCGCAGGTAAAAATGAGGTAAAAACCACTTGTGCACAACTTCTATCCGGCGGTATACGAGATATAGTGGATAACCCGGAAAATTGCCCTATATTCAACTACTTATTGTAATAATAAAACGGAAATAAAACTGTTCGTATAAAAATGTGGTCAAAAACTCACAAGTTATCAACAGTATCCACAGAGTTATCAACAGTTACGCACAGGTTTCACACAACCGAAATCACAGGAATTTTTTGAAAGGGGAGAGAGCGCCAATGACGGTTTTTTCGGCAGAGAGCTTTGATGTAGCGGTGATCGGCGCCGGTCATGCCGGTATTGAGGCGGCGCTGGCTGCAGCACGTTTGGGTGCAAAAACAGCGTGTTTTTCGATCAATTTGGACGCTGTAGGCAATATGCCGTGCAATCCGGCGATCGGCGGTACAGCTAAGGGACACCTTGTACGCGAGATAGATGCGCTCGGCGGTGAGATGGCGCGTGCGGCTGACGCGGCCTGCATCCAGTACCGCATGCTCAACCGCGGCAAGGGACCGGCAGTGCACTCGCTGCGTGCACAGGCCGACCGCATTAAATACAGAGAGTATATGAAGCACACGCTTGAGCGGCAGGAAAACCTGTTTCTCATGCAGGACGAGATCGTGTCCGTTGAGGTGGAGAACGGTGCCGTTTCCGCGGTTGTTACCGCCATCGGCGCGCGCCATCCGGTCAAGGCGGCTGTCATTGCGTCCGGCACATTCCTCGGCGGACGTGTGATCATCGGCGAGTACACTCGTGAATCCGGTCCGGACGGCATGGCGGCAGCCAAGCCGCTCACCGAGTCGCTGCGCGGTCTGGGACTGCGGCTGCAGCGGTTTAAGACGGGTACGCCGCCGCGTATCAATCGCCGTTCAATCAATTATACCGATCTGGCGGAGCAGGCCGGTGAGGATGAGATCATCCCGTTTTCGTTTGAGACCGACCACCCGCCGGACAATCGCGCGGTGTGTTATCTGACCTACACGACTGCGAAAACGCATGAAATCATTCGCGCAAATCTGAGCCGTTCGCCGCTGTACGGCGGCCAGATTGAGGGCGTGGGACCGCGCTATTGTCCGTCTATCGAGGACAAAGTGGTGCGCTTTGCGGATAAGCCGCGCCACCAGCTGTTCCTTGAGCCGATGGGTCTGGACACCGAGGAGGTCTATGTGCAGGGCTTCTCGTCGTCCATGCCGTTCGACGTGCAGCGCGAGATGCTGCGCTCGGTCAAGGGATTGGAGAACGCGGAGATTATGCGACCGGCGTACGCCATCGAGTATGACTGCATCGACCCGCTGGAGCTGCGGCCGACGCTCGAGACTAAAAAGGTGCCCGGACTGTACGGCGCAGGCCAGTTCTGCGGCTCGTCCGGCTATGAGGAGGCGGCCGCGCAGGGACTGGTTGCGGGCATCAACGCCGCGCTCAAAATCAAGGGGGAGGAGCCGCTTATACTCGACCGTGCGGACGGCTACATCGGTACGCTGATCGACGATCTGGTGACGCGCGGCACGAGCGAACCCTACCGCATGATGACCTCACGCTCGGAGTATCGCCTACTTCTGCGGCAGGATAACGCAGATGAACGTCTGGTGCCGATCGGTGTTCGAGTTGGCTTGAATTCGCCGGAACGCGGCGAAAAGGTGCGTAAAAAGTACGAAGCAGTGCAGGCAGAGATCGACCGCACAGCCTCGGTCGGTGTTGCGCCGAGCGATAAATTGAACGGCTTTCTTGCGGGTAAAAACTCTACATCGCTCAAGGCGGGCTGCAAGCTGATCGACCTGCTGCGCCGCCCGGAACTCAGCTATGCGGACCTTGCAATGTTCGATCCTGAGCGTCCGGAGCTGCCCGCTGTTATCCGTGAGCAGGTGGAAATCCGCGTCAAATACGCGGGTTATATCGAGCGTCAGATGCGCGATGTGGAGCAGTACCGCAAGCTGCAGAGCCGCCCGCTGCCGCTCGATCTGGACTACAACGAGGTGGACTCGCTGCGACTGGAAGCACGTCAGAAACTGAACGCCGTCAAGCCGCTGAATTTCGGTCAGGCGGCCCGTATTTCGGGCGTTTCACCGGCGGATATAACGGCACTGATGATCTACATCGAGACCCATAAAAAGGAGGAAAAGGCATGACCGAACGCGAGCTTTTGACCGCCGGTCTGCGCGAGCTAGGCGTCGCAGAGTGTCCGTCTGCAGCGGACAACTTACTGCGTTATTCCGAGATTCTGCGCGAGAAAAACAAGGTTATGAATCTGACTGCCATTACCGATCCGATCGAAATCGTGACCCGGCATTTCCTCGATTGCGCGGCACTTGCACCGTATATGCCGCAGAATGGACGCGTGCTCGATGTGGGAACGGGAGCCGGTTTTCCGGGCATGCCGCTGGCGATTCTGTGCCCGCAGACCGAGTTTGTGCTGCTCGATGCACTGCGCAAGCGCATTGATTTTCTAAATGAAGTCATCTCCGAACTGTGCCTGACCAACGTTACGGCGGTGCATGCCCGTGCGGAGGATTACGCCAGAGACAACCGCGGCACGTTTGATCTTGCGGTGTCGCGTGCGGTAGCCGATCTGCGCGTGTTGAGTGAACTGGCGCTGCCGATGGTCAAGGTCGGGGGTGCGTTCCTCGCCATGAAGGCCGAGGACTGCACGGAGGAAGTTGAAACAGCGGCAAACGCCCGAACGGTTCTCGGTGCGCCGGACGCTGAAGTGCTGCACTACACTGTGCCGTTCGATGAGGTTTCCCGCGTCATCGTGCGCCTGCAGAAAACGCAGGAAACACCGGAAAAGTATCCGCGCCGCTTCAAGAAAATACAGACTTCGCCGCTGTAAATCAGGCGAGAAATATACGGAAAGTACCCCTCTGTACGGAAAATTACAGAGGGTATTTTTTGTCCGAAAATAGGGGAAAATATAGATATCAGGTAGAATTTGTCATGTTTTCGTCGAATTTTGCAGATTGTGCGGTCGATTTTACTTGTCAATATGTAATTATATGGTAATCTATTACCAAGGGCGACATTTCTGCTGGTGGTGCGGCAGAGATAAGCGCGAATGAAATGAACGAATAAGACGAATTGGAGAGTGGTTGACCATGATGTCTGTATTAACACTGGTTTCCGGCAAAGAGGATCGCACGCTGCGGCGTATTCGCGTGAGTGAGATTGCGCGCAATCCCAATCAGCCGAGGAAATACTTTGATCCGGAGGCAATCGCGCAGCTGGCAGAGAGTATCCGGCAGTATGGCGTACTCAATCCGCTGACCGTACGGCGTGCTCCCGGAGGCGGTTACGAGCTTGTGGCAGGGGAGAGAAGGCTGCGCGCGGCGCGTGTTGCGGGGCTTAACGATGTACCGTGTCTGCTGATTGCGGCGGATAACGAAGATTCCTCGGCGATTGCGCTCGTGGAGAACTTGCAAAGGCGTGATCTGGATTTTTTCGAGGAAGCCTATGGATTCAAGCGTCTGATTGATCAGTACGGACTGACGCAGGAGGAAGCTGCGCGTAAAGTAGGGAAAACACAGTCTGCGGTGGCGAATAAGCTGCGTCTGCTGCGGCTTTCTCCGCAAAATATGGAATTGATTCGCAGTGCGAACCTTACAGAGCGGCACGCGCGCTGTCTGCTGCGTCTGCCTGATGACGAGGAACGGATGAACGCCACACACTATATTATCGAGAACGAATTAAACGTCAGTCGATCGGAGGAGTATATCGAGAACCTGCTGGAGCAGAAAAAGCATCCGGAGTTGACCGAGCCGCCGCATAAGGATAATGTTGTGCGGCTTATTAAGGATGTGCGTTTTTTCCTGAATACGCTCAATCGGGCGGTCGGCGTAATGGTGGACGCCGGAATCGGTGCAACCGTAGACCGGCAGGAAAACGAGGATGGAATTACGCTGACAATCAATATTCCGCACGCAAAAAGCTGATGTTTCACGTGAAACACTTTTGTTCCACAGGAGGGCGGATTTTGTTTCACGTGAAACATGGGATAGTTGCTTGCGAAGCAAACGGAATCTGCGCTGACGCCGCGCGGGCGCACAAGAGGGTAGCCAAGGTTTGCTCGTAGGCCACTAAACCTTTTTTTCGCGCCGTGCGCGGATTAAATGAGTACCACCCTCTGATTTTCTCCTCTTTCCCTATTAGCACGGCGAAAATCGGAGAGCGGCGACTGCTGCGAAAAGGAGAACAGCAGTCGGGTTACTCTTGCGTGGCTTTCGAAAACGATTCGCAGTTCACAGATAACGTACTGCTACACATGTCGGCTACTCTACGCAGGGGCGGCATAACAGTGCCGACCAACGGTTTTACTGTGTGTATGATGCACGGCAATTCTGGGTAGGGCGGGAGCAGATTGGAGAGCGTGTAAAGGTGTATATATAATAAGGTAAGAGAGCCGAACGGCTCTCTTTTGTTTCACGTGAAACAAAAGTCAATGAATTTACCAGTTGTATCCTGTAAAACGGCAAAATACTTGATGTTTCACGTGAAACAGCTGTAAAAATACTGCGATTGCTTTGCAATTAAAAGTGCAATGTGATATAATGAAATCCGTAGAAAAAACCATGGACGAGAGGAAATGACTATGGGGAAGATTATCGCGTTTGCCAATCAAAAGGGCGGCGTGGGAAAAACTACAACCGCCATCAACCTCGCGGCAGCGTTGTCGGAGCGCGAAAAGCGCGTTTTGCTGTGTGATTTCGATCCGCAGGGCAATGCAACCTCCGGTTTTGGCGTGGATCCGCGCTCACTGGAAACTTCGATTTACGACCTGATTGTAGCCGATCAGCCGGATGTCAAGAGCGCAATCGTATCGACTAAGTGGGTTGATCTGCTGGGCGCGAACGTCAATTTGGCGGGTGCTGAGTTGGATTTGATTGGAATGTCCGACCGCGAGTACCGTCTGAAAAACGTACTCGATCAGGTGAAGGACGATTACGACTATGTATTTATCGACTGTCCGCCGTCACTCGGTCTGCTGACACTCAACTGCCTGTGTGCGGCCGACAGCTTTCTGGTGCCGTTGCAGTGCGAGTATTACGCGCTCGAAGGTCTGAGTCAGTTGATGACGACCGTGCGCATGGTAAAGAAGGCGCTCAACCGCAAGCTGGTGATGGAAGGCGTGCTGCTGACCATGTTTGACGGACGCACCAATCTGTCGATTCAGGTGGTTGAGGAAGTGAAAAAGCACTTCCCAGGCGAGGTATTTTCGGCTGTTGTGCCGCGCAACGTGCGTCTGAGTGAAGCGCCGAGCCACGGCAAGCCCATAACGGCATACGACAGAATGTGCCGAGGCGCAGAGGCTTATCTGGCTCTCGCGGACGAGATTCTGAAGAAAAATGACCGAAAGGGGAGAAGCTGATGGCAGGCGCAAAAATGGGTCTGGGCGGCGGCTTGTCCAACCTTTTCGGCAGTGATACCAGCGATTTAATGGAAGAAAGTCTGGATAACGGCACAAAAAATCTGCCTTTGGCAAAAATCGAGCCGAATCCCGATCAGCCGAGGAAGGTCTTTGATCAGGCATCTCTGGACGAGCTGGCAGAGAGCATTCGCCTGCACGGCGTCATCACACCAATCACGGTGCGCAAGGGTGAAAAGGACGGCTACTACCAGATCATTGCAGGTGAGCGTCGCTGGCGTGCAGCACGTCAGGCAGGTTTGGAAGACATTCCTGCGATGGTGCTTGAGGCTGAAGAAGACGAGGTCATGGAGCTGGCACTGATCGAAAATCTGCAGCGGCAGGACCTGAACCCAATCGAAGAAGCCGAAGGTTATGAGCGCCTGATGAAGCAGTTCGGACTGACGCAGGAGCAGGTTGCCAAGCGTGTGGTCAAGTCTCGTTCGGCGGTAGCGAACGCACTGCGTCTGCTGGCTTTGCCGACCGAGGTGCGGACGATGGTCAGCGAAGGCGAAATCTCCGGCGGTCACGCGCGGGCAGTCCTTGCAGTAAACGAAGCGGATAAGCGCGTAGAGGCAGCCAGACAGATGGTCGGTCTGTCGGTCCGTCAGTCGGAGGCGCTGGCCAAGCGCATGAACAAAAAGCCGGTCGAAAAGCTTGAGCAGTCGCCCGAGGTTTCCGTGGACTACATTACCGAGCTGGAGAAGGAGCTGGAGGGCGCCCTCGGACGCAAGATCAGCATCCAGCAGGGCAAGCACAGCGGCCAGCTGACGCTGGAATATTACGGCGCAGAAGATTTGGAGCGGCTCAGTGAAGCACTCCGAAACCTGCGTGTATAAAGGAGGCAAGCAATGGACGAGCAGAATAAGCAGCCGGAACAGAACAAGCCGGAGAAAAAGCTCAGCCGCACCACGCTGACCTTTTATATCGTCGGACTGTTTTCTGTAGCGATTGCGCTGATCCTGATCAGCTATGTGGCGCAGTCGCGTGCGGACAAGCAGGTCGAAAATCTAAGCTCGCAGCTGACACAGCAGCAGACCGTGGCACAGGGCGCAACCCAGAAAGTGGAAGATTTGCAGAAGCAGTATGACATACAGAACACTGCACTGGATAAGGTCCGCAAGACGCTGGACAGCGAGCAGGCGGCAACCGATGTAGTCGGTGCGACCGAGCAGCGTATGGAGGAGCGTGAGGTGTATCAGTACCTTGCGCAGATCGGCGTTTCCCTGGCGGCAAAGCAGACCGCAGATGCCCGCAAGACCTGCGACGAAATGCTGACGAAATACAGCGAGGAGCGTTTGCAGGGCAGCAGCGAGGATGGCTTTGATGAGAACATCAGCAAACTGTTCCAGTCGGTCAAAGCTGCACTGGAGCAGGCTGAGCAAGCGCAGGATGCAGAGCCGAACGACACGGAAGAATAACACGTATATAATGTAAAAGGAGATATAGACACAATGCTGGATATCAAATTTGTCCGCACCAATCCGGATGCGGTAAAGGAAAACATCAAGAAGAAGTTCCAGGACGAGAAGATCCCGATGGTTGACGAGGTCATCGAGTTTGACGCGAAGTACCGTGCAGCCAAGACCCGCTGTGACGAGCTGCGTGCACAGCGCAACAAGAGGTCCAAGGAGATCGGCGGTCTGATGGCCAAGGGTCAGAAGGAAGAGGCTGAGAAGATCAAGGCCGAGGTAAAGGCTATGGCCGACGAGATGACCAAGCTCGAGGAGGACGAAAAGACCTTCGCTGAGGAAGTCAAGAACCGTATGATGGTCATCCCGAACATCATTGACCCGTCCGTTCCGATCGGCAAGGACGATTCCGAGAACGTTGAGATTGAGAAGTTTGGCGATCCGGTCGTTCCGGATTTCGAGGTTCCGTATCACGTTGATATTATGGAGTCTTTCGACGGCATCGACCTCGATGCTGCACGCCGCACCTCCGGCAACGGCTTCTACTACCTGAAGGGTGATATTGCCCGTCTGCATTCCTCCATCCTGTCCTACGCACGCGACTTCATGATCGACCGCGGCTTCACCTACTATATTCCGCCGTTCATGATCCACGGTGATGTCGTTAAGGGCGTTATGTCCTTTAAGGAAATGGAGAACATGATGTACAAGATCGAGGGCGAGGACCTGTACCTGATCGGTACCTCCGAGCACTCCATGATCGGCAAGTTCATCGACACCATCAACGATGAGGAGACCCTTCCGCAGACCCTGACCAGCTACTCTCCGTGCTTCCGTAAGGAAGTCGGCGCACACGGCATCGAGGAGCGCGGCGTTTACCGTATTCACCAGTTCGAGAAGCAGGAAATGGTTGTTGTCTGCAAGCCGGAAGAGAGCAAGATGTGGTACGACAAACTGTGGCAGAACACGGTTGACTTCTTCCGCACGATGGATATTCCGGTACGCACCCTCGAGTGCTGCTCGGGCGATCTGGCTGACCTCAAGGTCAAGTCCTGCGACGTAGAGGCATGGTCGCCGCGCCAGAAGAAGTATTTCGAGGTCGGCTCCTGCTCGAATCTGGGTGACGCACAGGCACGCCGTCTGGGCATCCGTGTCCGCAGCAAGGAAAATCCGAAGGAGCTGTACTTTGCACACACGCTGAACAATACCGTTGTTGCACCTCCGCGTATGCTGATCGCGTTCCTCGAGAACAACCTGCGTGAGGACGGCTCGGTTGCAATCCCGAAGCCGCTGCAGCCGTATATGGGCGGCATGACTGAGATCCGCAGAAAGTAATTTACCTTACTATAGAAAAAAGGAGAGATTCCAATGCAGGTTGGTATTAAGGGCGAGAAGAAGTTTACCGTAACCAAAGATCAGCTGGCATGCAATGTCGGCAGCGGTCTGGTATCCGTGTTTGCAACCCCGATGATGATCGCAGCCATCGAGAACACTGCTGCAGGCAGTGTAGCCGGTGAGCTGGAAGAGGGCAAGACCACGGTCGGCACGCTGGTAAACGTAAGCCACGTTGCCGCTACGCCGGAGGGCATGGAAGTCCGCATCGAGACCGAGCTGACCGAGATCGCGCCGAACGGCAAGATGCTTACCTTCAAGGTTGCCGCATACGATGAGGCAGGTCTGATCGGTGAGGGCACGCACCAGCGCGCCATCGTAGCCAAGGAGCGCTTTGAGCAAAAGGCACAGAGCAAGCTGTCCAAGTAAAAACAGGCAAAAGAAAAACGCTGTGGAGAGATTCCACAGCGTTTTTTTGCTGGTGCGGGTAACAGGACTTGAACCTGCACGTCGAGGACACCAGAACCTAAATCTGGCGCGTCTGCCAATTCCGCCATACCCGCGGGTGAGATTAGTATACCCTTTTTGCGGGTATTTGT
>OIWP01002262.1_pt1 | contig 20245 bp, 15 predicted proteins | sample 1587661 | NCBI WGS metagenome assembly OIWP01 (sample SAMEA3888899, study PRJEB22519) | human gut metagenome | biome: human gut; feature: human-associated habitat; material: faeces | place: Denmark | collected 2010 | reverse complement strand
CCATGAGCGCCGACCACGCCCTCGAGTTCTCGGATTGCGCCATGTACCACGAGACGACGCGCTCGCCGCTGCAGCAGATCAGCACGACCAGGCGCTCCGCGAGCCAGATCCCGTCGACGAAGAGGACCCGGTGGAGCTCCCCGTCGGGCACGGGCATGGGCCAAACCTCCCAGAACTCCGCGGTCCTGCGCCTGAAAGTCCGGCCGGCGCCCGGCATCTCGAGCTGCGTGCCCTTCGACAGCAACCACGACAGGAACTCCTCGAGGCGGGCGGCCGCGTCGTCGTAGCGCACGGTGGCCGAAGCGCCGCACGCGGCGCACCTCCATCTCTGGGCCTCCGACGAGGTCTTGCCGTTCCTTTTCATCGACCCGCCGCAGCAAGCGCATTTGACCGCCTTCATGGCGCACCCCTCCCGAAAGGTTTTTAACGTTTCCGAAAAAGGCTATCCATCTGGAGGAACGGCGAGCGCGAGGACACACATTTTGTCCGAGTGCTTAAATAGGGCCGATGAATTTAAACGAACGAGAAAGAGGCATCGACCTGCGCCGATGCCCCTAAATGAGACACACTTTTTGTCCTATAAGCCGCGCTTGGTGCTTTGCGCTTTAGAGTTTATGAACGTCGCTGGCCTGCAGCTTGCCGTTCTGACCCGTGGTAACCTCAAAGGACACACGCTGGCCTTCGTCGAGGGTCTTATAACCGTCCATCTTGATCTCGGAGAAGTGAACGAAAAGATCTTCGCCATCGGCCTGGGAGATAAATCCGTAGCCCTTCTCGGGGTTGAACCATTTGACAGTTCCTTCAGCCATTTTCGGCCTCTTTCTCTCCCCGAATTACCGGGGATGTAATCTGCCCAGATTGCTCTGGGTCCACCAAAACCTGCCCCACCGTTTACGATGGAACAAAACGCTTCCATCGTCCACGACGGCACGGGTGCCATTCGGTCTTACTTCGGCGATTGTTATCATTTTAGTGAGATTGCGCGGCATTTCTTTATGAATTTTGAAAACTTGCAATTCGCCGACGAACTGTTGACATGCGGTTAAAAAGCATCGGGCTCACGTGAGGTCTCGACCGCCGCAAGCAATCATTGACAACCGCTCTTCACCCGCCAACGACAACCACCATCAACAGCGCCTCAATCGAACTACCGTGCGCAACGGCGCGATGGCGTACCAATCAGTCAGAAGAAGCCCGACGGAAGCTACTCCTCACCCGTAATGCCGTCAACCTCAAGCATCTCGTCGAAATCGTTCATCACGGGAATCTCACCCGCCGCAGGCGCTTCGATGCCATATGCTGCCGCGAGCGCACAAGCCTGATCGAATCGCAGCTGAGCCGCCTGTTGCTTGCCGGCCTGTTCAAGGTAATACGACTCAAGGGCCATGCCGCGCACCAAATACTCGACCACATGCGGATCGGTTCCCGATACGCTCAGAATGCCCGCGAAGCTTTCGGGCGTCAGCCCCAGTACCACGCTCGCATCCATTTCGAGCGCATTCGCGATGGCGTCTTCCACCGACGCAGCTTTCGCATCGGGGTCGTCGTCTTTCTCAACCGTGCGACGCATCGCCTCGACGAATTGCCAGATCAAACGCATCAAATAATCTTGCTGAAACATTGAAGATACTCCGTTCTGCCGAACGGAGTATCCGCTCGACGCTGCGCGGGAATCTGGCGGACGATTTCGCTTTCATTCGTCGCTCGCATAGCGCTACTACGCTTCGCTTCTCTTTCAAACGAGCCCGCCTCGTCAGATTCCCGCTTGCTGACTTTTGGCGTATGTCCAAAACTCGCCCCGGGCTTGCTCGGGCTCGCTTACGCTTCTGTCCCGGGCATCTTCAGGCCCAGATGGTCAAACGCCCTGGCAGTTGCTTGGCGACCCTTCGGTGTGCGCATAATGAGCCCTTGCTGAATAAGGAACGGCTCATACACGTCTTCCACCGTGCCCGGATCTTCAGAAAGCGCCGATGCAAGCGTGGTAAGTCCCACAGGACGCCCCGCAAACGAGTCGCATAAAAGCTCGAGGATCTTGTTGTCAAGGCCATCGAGCCCCAGCGAATCGACCTCGAAAAAGCTCAATGCCGCGGCCGCGGTATCTTCGTCGATATCACCGTTGCCGCACACCTGCGCCCAGTCGCGCACGCGCTTGAGCAGACGGTTCGCCAAGCGAGGCGTTCCGCGGCTTCGACGCGCGATTTCAATGGCGCCTTCCTCATCGACCGCCACATCCAAAATGCCCGCCGAGCGCTTCACGATGTCAGCAAGCTCTTCAGGGGTGTAATAATCCAAGCGGAACACGATACCGAATCGATCGCGCAAAGGCCCGGTAAGCAAACCCGTGCGCGTGGTCGCGCCGATAAGCGTGAAGTGCGGCAAATCGAGGCGGATGCTGCGCGCCGCCGGCCCCTTGCCCACCACAATATCGAGCACGCAATCTTCCAGCGCGGGATACAGCACCTCTTCCACCTGGCGATTCAAGCGATGAATCTCGTCGATGAACAGCACGTCGCCTTCTTCGAGATTCGTAAGAATTGCCGCCAAATCGCCTGGACGTGCAATAGCCGGGCCGCTCGTGGTGCGAATGTTCGCGCCTAACTCGTTGGCGACAACGGTGGCGAGCGTGGTTTTGCCCAAACCCGGAGGGCCGCTGAACAGCACGTGGTCCATGCATTCGCCGCGCTGCTTGGCCGCCTGAATAAGAATGGACAAGCTGTCTTTCACGCGCGTTTGGCCCAGATAATCGTCCAAGTATTTCGGGCGAAGCGAGCGATCGAGCGCCAAATCGTCTTCGGTGAGGTCGCTCGAAACCACACGCTCGCGCGGCGTTTGCTGCGCGAAGCCCGCGCCTCCCGGCGCTGAACCGCCCGAAGGTGCCTCGAACACCATTCCTTCTATTTGAATGCTTTCAGCCACGAATTACTTCCTTTACCCCACCGAGCCAAGTCGCTTTAAAGCATACTGCAACAGCGCGCCCTCGGTATTCAGTTCCTCGGGAGCACCCTTCAGCGCCAAATCGGCCTCGGCCAGCATGAAGCCCATAGCAAGCAGGCCGTCGCGCGCGCCCTGCAAGCGTTCGGTGGCCGCCGCCGTCGCGGCGCTGAACAGGTCTTGTTCGCCCGCCTGCGCCAAATTACCCTTCAATTCCAGAATAAGGCGCTGCGCGGTTTTCTTGCCCACGCCCGGAATGGTGGACACCGCCTTCACGTCTTCCGATTGAATAGCGGAAATAAGTTCGGCCGGCTTGAACGTGGAAAGCGCCGCCAGCGCCGCCTTCGGGCCAATGCCCGACACACCAATAAGACGCAGGAACAACGCATGCTCTTCCTGAGACAAGAAGCCATACAGCGTCATAGCATCTTCGCGCACGGCAAGGTGTGTGAACAGCGCCACATCGGCGCCCGCCTCGGGGAGTTTCACAATATCGGTCGCAGGCATGTACACGGCAAAGCCGACGCCGTTCACGTCGACGAAGGCCGTATCAGCGCTTCGGCCGGCCATTATGCCTTTCAGGAATGCAATCATCGGCAACCTCTCACAAGCGACAAGCGGTGAAAACCGCGCATGCCACGAATCAATCTACAAACGTCTGTTCGCAAATATACCATAGCGGCACAAACGAAGACATGCAGCCGCCGCTCTTTTTGCGACAACTGCACGTTTTGCCCTTAAGACGAAAAGCGCCAGCGAAGAAAGCGACGCATGACGCTTATCCTATTGCACGGCGCGGGCCTCGCCGTCGACACCGAGCTGGGCCCCGAGACGCTCGCCCTTGTCTTCGACCACGACCGATTCGACGCTCGAGACATTGCCGCCAGCCACACGATATTCGGTAAGGCACAAATCCATGGTCTCCATGTCGCTATTCGGTTTCTTCAAGCGCACAACCAACGTTGAGCCCTCCTGGGTTATGGCTTCAATTTCCTTGCCAGGAATCGAGCCGCCCGAAAGCTGCAGCTGGATCCACTCGCCTTGCGGCTTCCAGCCATTGCCCGGCATGGCAACGATTGCGCCGCCAGAGACCTCCATGCACAACACGGGCAAGTCGGCGTCTTCTTCCCACGTCCACGCAGAGTCGCCTGCATTCTGTTTTGCGCAACCAAGCATCGTCGCAGCCACAGGGCCGCACGCCGCCGCGGCTACGACGCCACATGCCGCCGCCACGAACGTTCGCCTCGTCATATGCTTCGCCACGGTCGCCTCCGTTTCGCCCGAATTTCCGCTGAGTTCTTCGTTGCCTTCATTGTCCCATACGCGTGACTCGCGCGTCGAGAAACGAAGTGGGAACGCATGCGACAGGCAAGAAGCGAAAAACAGGAGCAAACAGGCCCGAAAAAGAGCTCTACACCCGTGGCAACCGCAAATTAACACCGTAACTATCAATAAGATGCCTGATGAAAAGCACGCCATTTTCAGCCAAGAAATTCACGGGCAAAGCGAGAGAAGCCTCGAGCCGGACGACGTTTCGCACTCCACGCGTCGCATTCCCCCTGCGCCTTGTACCCTCCACATTAAGCTCTCGTGCAGAAACCACGAACCCGATTTCCCAGTGCTACCATAGAGGGGTTTTGCAAACGCTTCACGGGGGACCTTCATGCGCGGAAATATCGAATCGAACACGCAAAGCGGCGTTGGCGCCATTTTCGCCATATATCTTTTGGGTCTTTTGCTCGGCGGGTTATACGTGGGCATGATTTCACCCGTACGTCTCGTGATTCAGCAAGATTTCGGTCTAGGCGACACCGCGGGCATTTGGATGGTGAACATCTACACGCTGTTCTACGCCGCATGTATCCCCGTTATCGGCAAGCTCGCCGACATCCGCGGCCGCAAGCCGGTCTTCATCGGTTGCTTGCTCGCGTTCATGGCAGGCTCGCTTATTTGCGGCCTGTCGCAAACGTCTGATAGCTTCCCCGTCCTGCTCGCCGGCCGCTTGGTACAAGCCGTTGGCGCCTGCGGCATTATTCCCGTAGCGAACGCCGAAATAGGGGCGACGTTCCCTCAAGAAAAGAAAGGCATGGCGCTCGGCATAGCCGCCGCCGTTGCTGGCATCGCAAACGTTATCGGTGCCGCCGTAGGCAGCCTGGTCGTGGGCATCGTAGGAAACGATCACTGGTCGGCGCTGTTCTTCTTCGCCATTCCCGTATGCTTGGCGCTCATTGTCGCGAGCCTGCGCGTTCTTCCGAACCACAACGTCGAAGACTCAACGCCACTCGACATCCCCGGCTCAGTACTGCTCGTCGTCACGGTGCTACTGTTCCTGTTCGCAGTTCAGCACATCGATGTGCGGCATGTCTGCCAATCGCTCGCGTCGGCAGAAGTACTCGCTCCCGCCTTGGGCTTCGTCGCGTCACTCGCTGCGTTTGTGCTGACGGAACGCCGCGCGGAAAGCCCTGTGTTCCATTTGGAATACCTCGGCAATAAGCCCATCGTCATCACCATGGTGGTGAGTTTCTTTGTGGGCTGCGTCATTATCACCATGACAATCATCCCCGAAGTCGCCGAGTTCATCATGAGCGCGCCGGTCGGCTCGGGCGGCTTGTATATTTTGCCCGTAGGCATCGTGAGCATGTTCGGCCCGCCGATTGGCGGCAAGCTTATCGATAAATTCGGTCCTAAGCCCGTTATGATGGGCGGCCTCTCCGTGGCGGCCGCGGGCTTTTTATTCCTCGCGTTCGTAAGCCTGAACAGCGCAAACGCAATTCTGCTCATCGTCGGTTTATCTATTATGGGCTTGGGTATGGGTTTTGCGATGGGCGCACCCACCAACTACATGGTGCTCGAAAACACGAGCCCCACAGAAAGCGGAGCCGCAATCGCAACCATTGCGCTGGTTCGTCAAGTGGGCACCACCGTGGCACCAGCGCTGCTGCTCGGTTTTGTTTCTGCCACGCCGGGCGCACAGGGCTTCTTCCACATGCTGCTGTGCGCGGCGACGTTCTGCATTATTTCCCTCGTGTGCATGGCGTTTTACCGCAAGAAATAAGGAGGAAGCCACCGGCGCCGGGACCAGCCCAAAACGTCGCCGGCTAGCGTGCTTCCCAATATCGCTTGCACGCTTCGGCGAATGTGCCCTCACCCGGGAACGGCACCGCGCGCGCTTCGAGCGTTTCGGCGGCATCACCTGCCCCATTCGACGCACCCAGGCCGCACAGCTCGCCGGGAGCGCCCGAGCCACACGAGCCACACGAGTCACACGAGCCGGTTGGCCCATCCATTACGCCTGGCTCGTCAACAAACAGCATCGACCCATCGCCGATGGGCGCACCATAGCCCATGAGCGACATAGTATCACATGCCCATAGAGGGTCGCGACCTGCCATCATCCAACCGCTAGCATAGTTCTCCACGCGCTCGACCGGCGAATGACCCACAATTTGCGGCACGCCGGGCAACGCATCGTCGAGCATATCGCGCAGGTCGGCCCACAAAGGCCCCGGCAGCGACCAGCCCCCACGCGACGGCGGACAGCTGTCCAAATCGCCCCAATGCGACGAATCGGCGAGCATCTCATTCAAGCGCTGGGCAATCGCTACCGCATCAGCAGGCACGTCGGCCAAAAACCGCTTCGCCCACACTCCCGTCACACCCGCATGCGAGCACAAATACGGCCCAACTGCACAGGCGACCTTTGCCTGCAGGGCATCTTCCAGAATCGTTCGCAGATTACGCATGATGGACATGATCGAGCCCGGGCCACGCTTGCCACGCACGTAGCAAAAATCGTGGTTGCCCAGCAGCACGTCGATTCGCATGCCACGCCCGCGATGCTCGCGAACCCATTTCGCATAAAACTCCATAGCGTTTAGCTCATCGGCTTCGTTCGCGCCCCAGTCATCGCACGCGTCGCCCAAAAATACGATGCGCCCAATTTCTGCATCACCAGCCAGCATCCCATCGATACGGGGCAGCACAAATTGCTGCTTCAAATGCAAATCGCCCACAACCAGCGTTTTCATGAGCCCACCTCGTATTCCAAGCGCAATTCGCGCGCCCACGTCAGCAGAACCTCGAGTTCAAAAAGCATCGGCAACAACGAGCCCGGCCACACTCTACTCAATTTCGGCCATAGCATGTCCAACGAGGCAATGCCCATGCAAATAGCAGGACCCGGCAATCGCGCGAATCCCCTACACATTGTTTTGCCAACATGCCTGTGGCCATTCAAAACGACCATTCGAAACCGCCCTGCTACACAGGCGGCTGCGCAAGCGATTGAGCCCGCCAGGCTTTTACTCTTATCTGAAAGACGCGGCCCAATTTCACGGTGTCGGAAACATCAAGCCTCGTGTGGGCATGAGTATACTCCTTGCGAGCATACAAATAACGATTCCACGAGCGCATCGCCGCCGATTATCGAGCATCCTTAAAGCCCCTTCGAGAAGGCGCAGATCACCGGGATATTTTAGCTATCAAACGAACGGCCTTCCCCGCTTGGCACATGGGGTCCGGACCCACATCGTCGCCACCCAGCAGAAAACAACGCGGAAGAAACGCCCGGCAAAGAAACCAAAACCGGCAGAAAATGCCACAATGGGGCCTCCCTGCAGAGAAATCGTTCCGAATTGTCAGAAAACGCCGCAAGGGGGCCTCTTTTTAGGCTTCCCATGACGAGCAATCCAATACTGCGACCGCAAAACCGCAGGTCGCAAATATCTTCAACGCCGAATTCCCCATTTCGCCCGAACAACATGCCTGCAATGAGGCCCCCTTGTGGCATTTCCTGGCAGAAACGACCCAACAAGACGCAACGCAAGGTTTGAACGGGAGGTCGACAATCCGTTTACCAGGCCACAGACGGCACGCGCATCATTTCACCCGCCAGACCGCAACCGCATCCGACCCGCGCACCAAATCGCAAGCGGCACGAGCTACGTTTTCGTGCACCCAAGCCCTAAGCATCTCGACCGCAAGGCCGCGCCAGCACAGCCAGCATTTCGAACACCAAGCATTTCCCACATCGCCCACCAAGCCGCAAGCGGCACGCCGACGCCACGCCCGCCAAACCGCTAGCCGCATACCCAACTCCATGTCCACCAAACCTCCAATGCCTCTCCCACCAGGCCTTTCGCATTTTCCAGAAAAAGCAGCCGCGCTTTTCCATGTAGAGGGCAAGACGCGCGAACGGCGGCGCGTCCGAAACGCATCCCCCGCCGGAAAAGGAGCCCGCCATGGTCGAGCAAACATTTGAATGCAGCAACTGCTACGAAGTTTTCAACAAGGAACACACCACCGAGGTGCTGTGGACCCAATGTCCCCACTGCGGAGGCAGAGCGTATCCGTACTAGGCCACGATGAGACGGGGCGAGCAGAAGCGACCCAAAGCCAGGCACGCAACGCATATCGGCCGCCGAAGATGAACGAGGCCGAGCCTGCAACGCACCCGACGGCATACTTCCCACTCGCCCCACCTGCCCCACGCCGCCTCGTCGGAATAGAGCGCGAAGCACGGCCCCGCGACAACGCAACCGTGCTTTACCCGCCGGCCAAGGCGGCGTTGGTTTTCCAGAAAGGCCAGCCGCCGTTTTCCATGTAGAAGGCGAAATGCGAAAGCGGCTCACCCAACAAGCACCCGCCGGAAAGGAGCGCGCCATGAGCAAAGTCAAAAAACCAACATCAATCACGACAATCAAGGAGTGCGAAGAGGCCCTGGAGTGGATCGACCTTGAGCTCGACAAGCTCGACCGCAACATACGCATCACAAGCAGGGCGATTTTCTCGCCGAAGAAGTGGACCACCGCCATTAGCGGCATCCTGTGGTCGAAACAGGTTAAGCAGAAAACCTCCGACCACATTTGCAACTCGCCCTTCCTCTCGAAGCTCGAGGGTTCCGCGCGCAGCGACCAGAGCCTCCAGGAAATCCAGCTGAGCCGCGTCATGAACACGGCGAAAGAGGTTCAAGCCGTGTGCGAGGAAACCTGCAGTCGCCTCAGCGGCGCGGTCAACGAAGCCCGAGCCGCGGTTGACCAGCCTGTCCATGTGGACGACCGCAACATCTCGGCGCTGCCCGAGGCCGACCGCGAGGCAATCAAGCAGCACGACAAGGCCGTTCAGGTGGCAAAACGCGAAGCGGCCGCGCGCCAGGTCGAAAGCGAGCTTTCCGCCTGGACCGCCATGCAGACACGCGCGAACCGCATGGTGAACCGCACATCGGAAGCGCTCGAAGCGCGCCACGCCTTCACCGCCTGCAACTACGAAGTGCTCAGCGACACGCACCTCAAATGGGCCGCGCGCCGCGGAAACGTGCAACCGCCCTACAACCTCGTCGGCGTGTTGGGCACGCGCAACGTCGACGTCATCGAGAAGGAGGGCTAGGAAATGAACCTGTTCCGCAAGAAGATCACCCTGCCTGAAGGCCCCGCCCGCATGTCGGTTTCGCCTTCCGCCTCGAAGAAGGAAATCGGCAACCCGGCCGCGAGCATCGGCCTCGTCATTCCCGAAGCGCCCAACTACGACGAGGAACGCGGCCGCCAGCTCGCGCGTTCCGACAGCTACGCGACGTTCTTCAAAACCGGCGTGGGCCTGTTCTACCGCGAAACCGCCTGCACGGCCGAAAAGCACCTCGCGGAAATCGAGGAGGCGCTCACCCGCTACACCGAAACGATGGAATCCACCTATCGCGCAGCCGTTCGCAGCCAGATCATCCAGGCCGAGCAGCGCCTGGAGCGCATCACCCCGAAACGCGCAGCCCGCCAAGCCCGTCAAGCTCGCCAAACCAGTCAGACACGCGCGCCTCGCGCAACCCTCGAGACGAAGGAGTAGGCCATGAACAAAGTCACGAGCACCGCACTGCTTGGTATGTTGGCGCTGGCCAACGCAGGCCTCGACTATTCAGCCGTGTGCGTCTTCCTCGACGTTGACCCGTTCGGCACCTTCAGTCCGAACAACTTCTTCGCCGGGCTCGTAGCCATCGCCCAAAGCCTTTTGCTCATCATTCTGCCTTGGGTCGCGTCGGAGAAAATCGCCGCAGGCGAGAAGGGCCCCGCCGCGTGCGCGATCATCGGATCGCTTTTCGTGGCCATGGCCGGTGCCTTCCTGCGTGCGACCACCGAAGCGGCCTCGACCACGACGAGCGTCTCGGGCGAGGTCGTTTCCGGCCTCTCGATCGACGGCATGGCGTTTGTCCTGATTATGGCGGGCATCGCGCTTGGTGAAGCCATCGCCGCCTTCCTTATTAAGAGTCTCGACATTCGCGCAGAAGCCGAAGCCCTGCAGGCCGAAATCGAGCGCATGCGCATCATCGAGAACCACATCGACGAAGACATCGCCACCGCCGCCCGCGTCGCGCTCGCCGCCGGACGCCAGAGCATCGCCGCGGCGAAGGGTTCGTGCGAGCAGGTGTTCCAGCAACTCGTCGCGAAATCGGACGACAGCCACAACTGCTTCATCGGCTTCGTGGACGAAATCGAGGCCCAGCGCAAGGCGGAACGCGAGCAATTCGCCAAGCTTTCCACGGAATTCGACGCGCGCATCGCAAAGAAATACCCCAACGCGATTGCCGCCGAGCAGAAAGCCCCCACAGCCGAAGCCGCAGCGACGAATGAGGCAGCGGCCAACAGCCCTGGCAAGGGCGGCGACGCGGCGGCCGACGTTGACGCTGCGGCCGCCAACCCGACCGGCACCGCTGCCGACGCCGAAATCGGGGGCGACGCCAGCGAGGCCGCAGTCGACCCCGACGCAGCCGCCACCCCCAACGACATCGGCGACACTGAAAACACCGCCTCTGACCAGGCAAAAGCAGCGTAAAGGAGACCGATTGCCATGAGCTTCAAGAACAACACCGCCCTTCGCACGGCAACCATCGCAGCATCGTTTCTGCTCACGCTTCTCATCGCGGCATTCGCCACGGGTTGCGCGGCCGAGGGTTCCAGCGGCGCGCAAAGCGCTGCACCCGGAAGCTACGCCATCGACCCCGCAGCGGTCGATTCATCCACCATTACCGAGCCGGTGAGCTGCATGGTCGTGACTTCCGCTAGCCAGAACAGCGCGTTCCGCATTCCCACAACGTGTCTCGCTTACCCAAAGGCGGCCATTGAACAGGGCAATTACGCGGGTTACCTCACCTGCGACGCGAATTCGACTCCGCACGGGAAAACTTTCGCCACCACGAAGAACTCGCAGGCCGGCCAAGAGAAAGAAATCGATTCCTTCCTCGCCGACTATTTTACGAGCGTGTGCGGCGCCCGCGCCCAAACTGGCGAGATCGACACCCTCTCCGCCCTCAACAACGCCGCCAACGAGCTGCGCGCCCACGACAACGGCTCGAAAATGGTGATCAACGTGATTAGCTCGGGGCTGAACCCCACGGGGCTTTTGGCCGGATCGAGCGACCTTCTGAACGCCGATGCGAACGACATCGCAAACCAGCTGGCAAGCATGGGCGCTCTCGCGAATTTCTCGGGCATCGAAGTGCACTTCTACGGCCTCGGCCAGGCGAGCGGCGAGCAGGTAATCCCAAACTCCATCGCGACAAAGCTCCAAAGCCTCTATCCCACTCTCGTTGAAGCGACCGGCGGCGTGGCGATTGTCGAGCCCGACGTGCTCACGCGCCTTGGCTGCGACGCCGACCTGCCAACCGTTTCGACCATCGATTTCGAACAGGATTCGCTCAGCTTCCCCCACCTTGAGCGCGGCCAGAGCGCCCAGGTTGTTCTGAATGAAACGGTGCTCGCCTTCGTGGGCGACTCCGCCGAATTCATCGACCCCATCCAGGCCAAAACGACGCTCGCCGAGCTCGCAGGCACCATTACGAGCAACAGCGGCGCCACCGTGATCGTCGAAGGTTACACTGCCACCTCGCCCGCATTCTCGCGCAGCGACCTGGTCGACTTGAGCCAGCGCCGCGCGGAAGCCGTGCGCGACGCCCTGATTGCAGCGGGCGTCAACCCCGGCTCTATCGAGGCGATCGGCCGCGGCGATGAAGGTGCAACCTCCATGAACACCGGAACGTTCGACGAAACAGCAGCTAAGAGCGACCGCCGCGTGGTGGTTACGCTATCCTTAGCGTAATCACAAAGCAACATCGCACGCGAAGGTCTGAGCGCAAAGGAGGTCGGCATGAGCCAAGAACTTCTCACGGGAACGGGGTCGTCGACCTCGACAGCGATGCCGGAAGCCGCGGCGGCGACCCTGCCATCGGCAACATTCATGTTGGCAGATGCGTCAGCGCCTACGCTGGCGGATTCGGGCGCCATGTCGGCACCGAGCACCCCTTTCTCGCACAAGCTGCTTTTCATCCCCGCCACACCCGAGCACAGCGACATTCGCCAAACGCCGCAAAATCTCGCATTCGAGAAAGCAGCAAGCCACGGTGGGCAAGCGACCATTTTCAAAGCGCACACGCCTAGCGGCACGCCCGTCGCGGTAAAGGTGTTCGAAAACGGCGAGGAATGCCTGCTCGAATGGCGTTCGTTGAAGAAGTTTTCGAACTTCCGCGTGCTTCCCAATGCCCTCGCGCATGGCACCGTGTGCATGCCGCACGCAGTCGGCGCCCAAGAAAAAAGCTGTATCGTCGAGGAGTGGCTCGATGGCGACACCCTTGCGAAGCACCTTCGCCGCACGGGAAGAGGCATGACGGTCGAGGAGACGCTTTCGACCATGTCGCCCGTCATCGCCTTCCTCGCCACGGCGGAAACGGAACTTCGCGTAGGCGTGATCCACCACGACGTGAAGCCCAGCAACATCTTGCTCGATTCAACGGGATGCGTGCGCCTCATCGACTTCGGCATCGCGCAAACCTCGCGCGACCAGGCTCGACTCGCCTGGGGGACGCAGGGCTTCTCGTCTCCAGAAAGCTGCTTTCCTTCAAGTGGCGAAACTGACCTGCGCAAAGGCAGCGACGCGTATTCTCTCGCGGCAACGATGCTCGCGCTGCTCGCAGGCGAAAACAAGCCGCCCGCGTATGGCGTGGTCGCCCAGAATAGCAACGGCAGCCTTCGATACGACCCTGCTTGGACCGACGAGCGCGAACGCTTCGCGCACGAATGCTCGATCACGCCGTTTCCCGCGTTTATCGAATACGCACGAGAAAAAGGCATCTACCTCGAGGAAGCCGCGCTCAACGATTTCACGCACGACGCCGAGACGCTCGATTTCCTGAAGGAAGATATCGCCGAAACCCTGCGATCGACGTATGGCATCGAAGAATCCGCCGCTGCCGTCGAGAAGGCGGCGCACGCCGCGGTCGACGCATTCGATGCGAAGCTTCGCGCGACGCTCGGGGCATGCCTGGCGGTCGACGCCGCACAGCGTCCGACCACGACGCAGCTGAAGAATGCCCTGCCGCGCGATAAATCGTCGTATCGCCACGAGCTTCACCTGCTTGGCCTGAACGCCGCCCTTGGCGGCGGGCGAATTTTGGCGCAAGACGCGCCTTCGTTCGAGGCGGGCACGCTCGCGCAAGCGCTTGACGAGTTCAACTCGGGACACTATGCGCAGGCAGTAGGCGTGTTCGAGCGGCTCGCGCGCCAAGGCTGCGTGAGCGCCCTGTACTACCTCGCCATTTGCGCCCGCGACAACCTCGGGGGAACTTCGATCAAGTATTCAGAAGCCGACGTCATGCTGTTTATGGGCGAGGCGGCGGCGAAGGGAGCCGTGGTGGCGCAGTTCTTCCTGGGATGTGCTCTGTATTCAGGGTCATACATCGCGCAGGGCGCGGTTCACCACGTCGAGGAAAATCGCGAGCTCGGGCTTTCCTATATTAGAAAGTCGGCCGCGCACGACGAGGCACGCCAAAAGGAAGGCTTCCCGCCAGCGAAAGCGTGGCTTAGGGAAAACGGCCTCGCGGAACACGCAGAGTAGGGCCGCACATGGGCTAAAGCAGAATCACGCACAACGAGCGGGGATTGGAGAACACGCTGCGCGTTGAAGCCACCCGAAGCGATCGGGAGAATTGGCGCGCACGGCGCCAACGCGGACTGGAATCTGTTAAATGCTCGTAGCGTTTAACAGGTTGCCGCAAGGTCGAAGGGCGAAGCCGCGCGGCAAGTCGCACAGAAATGGCCAGCGACCACGACCGATGCCAACGCAGCGCCGCCCAACCGCGATGCAAGCATTGCCCAACCGCAAGCGGGCGCAGACTTCGCCATAATGCGTGCGCAGCTCGGCTGCAATCCAGATACGGCCCAACCGCAACGCGGGCGTAGTTCGGCCGCCCTCAACCGCGCACATAATCGCAGGTCAAACAACTTCAGCAACGAAAGCACAGGAAGCAACCATGGAATACGCCACCGATACGCCCTATGCAGGCAATGCCACCGCATGCTCCCGCTGCATCATTTTCTACACCTGCTCCGTCGCGACGCGCATCGATGCCGACCAGGCGTGCAGGTGCCCGCGCACGATTGGCGGGCTTGCCGTGCATCCCGACGAAAGCGACCACGGCCGCTGGATCGCGACCAACAAAAGCGAGCGCCCGCTTTATGTGCAGCAACCGAGCTTTTCAACCACGAACGTACTCGAACTGCGCCCCGGTTTAAGCTGCGCTCTTGTCGAGGGAAGCCGCATCACATCTTCGCAGCATTCGGGCTGGGTGAACGTTTCAGTTCGCTAGATTGAATAGCCCATGCGCGCGTACGGCCAAACGCGCCCGCTAAGCCTCGCGCACGCGCAGACACAACGCACCGTTTCGTGCACCGAACGAAACCACGCCGTTGGCATCTTCCATCACGGCAAAGCCGAATACGAGCGTGTCACCAGACATAATGCACGCTCCGCGCATCTGAACCGCCGCACCCGCACGCCTGGCCGCCTCGCGCAGAAGCAGCTCATCGCCCGCGCACGCAGGCCCAAACGACAGCGCCCTCGCATCGGCGTAGTTGTTCGCACCAAAGCCGGCAATCACATTCGACATGCTTCCATCGGCATTCGAACGCACGATGAGCGTGCCATTCGTGGACGCCAAATCAAAGACAAGCCACCCCTTTTCCTTGCCCTGCGGTTCGCTTCCCGCATACAGCAGCAAGGCATGCTCTCTGGAAACCGGGTCTTGCGCGCGACCATTTGCACCGAGGGCCAAGCATTCCTGCTGCCCCGGAAGATTCATGGCACCCCATGCCTTTTCGCCTGAGAATTCCGCGCGGCGGCACCCAAGCTGGCGGCATTCGTCTTTCTCGAACGCATGCCCAATGCCCACACGCGGGCGAAGCCACGGATGAACGCGCAATTCGCGACCCTCTTCGAGGCCGATACGCGCAGGGCCGTCAACGATATACGCGTCAAACGAAAGCACGCGGCCCGCCTTCGGCTTCTTGCGAGAAGGCGCCACGCCGCCGCCCGTAAGCAGGCCGTCGTTCGCAAGCGCCACCGATTCGTCGTCGGCGCATTCAACGTCGAACATCCAGCACAGCATAAGACCAAGCGCATGCTCAAGCGCGCGATCCCAGTCGTCGCCGCGCGCCGCTGCCGACGCGAGCAGCCTTTTCACCACATAGGCGCGCGCCGTCGATGCGACGTACTCGCTCGACCCCGTAACCGCCGCATCGTGAATGAGCGCATCTTTGAGCGCCGCAACGAATTCCTCGATTTCCGTGTCGGTCGCTTCATCGAAGAAGAAATGCCACAGAAGCACGTGCCACGGGTCCTCTTCAGAGAAAGCCTCGCCCGACACCCTCGCGAGCATCTTGCCCCGCACAACGGCGAGCGGATTCTCGAGATATTCCTCATACGCCTGAAGACGGCCTTCTTTTTCGGCCGCATCCTCGGACAGCTTCTTGTTTTCCCACAGCGCCTTCGCGTATCCGTTTCCGTTCTTCCCCGATAAATCGTCCGTTTTGACAGCCATCGGAAGCAGCATGCTGTAGCAATCGTCGCGCGTAACGCCCACGGTTTGCGGGCGAGCCGCCGACCCATCGTTGGCTTTTGCTTCGACCGCAGATTTTGCCTTGGCCTTCGAAGGCGCCGATTGCTTCGGAAACATCTCGGCCAGACGCAGCGCCAACAGGTCCAAGAGCCAGTAATCGCTGTGGAGGCGCGAGCGCCCCTGACGCAACCAGGTCGAAGTTTCGGCGCCCGAATACACGCCGAGCTCGCCGCCAAGTACGAAGCGCTCTCGCAGGCGCAGCTCAATGCGTCGCACGCGGTCGGCCTGCATCATCGGCAGCCCGCACGAAACACGAATTCCCTCGGCCGTCTTCGCGAGCGTTTGCAAGTGCGCGTCGGCGTCGACAATAGGGGCGATACGAGCCTTGTACACCGCGCGTTCGAGCGGAGTCATATCTTGTTCGATGCCGTTTCGGAAGATGAGCGCATCGGAATCATGAACGACCGGCTCGCCGCCCATCGATGCGGAGCCCGCGGCACCTTCGGAACCCGCAACGCATCCCTCCACAGCAGCGGTTTCGGCGCCCGAGACCCGCCGCGCACGCTCGGCGTCCGCAAAGCCCTCGGCGTCCGCATCTTCCGCACCATTGATGGCTCCCACGACGCTCACAGCATCCATTGCGCCAGCCGCAAGCTTCGCGGCAGGAACCACACTCGCGCGGGCGGCAGCAGGCGCAGCTCCTCGACCGCACGGCGGTGCGGCGGAGAATGTCACCCTATGCACGCCATCGGACCCACGATCAAGAATGTCGAGCATGGCTTCCCGGCTCAGCCCACGCGTTGCCGTGTGCTCCGCGAGGGCTTCAAGCAACTCGTCCTCGGTCGGCCTGCGTGCGCCTTGCAATGAATCTTCAAGCTTTCGATGCGCCTTGATAATCGCAAAATATTTCCGCGCCTCATGTTCGCTGCGAAGCGCGGTTTTCTGCGCATAGCACTCGCACAGGCGACGCTCCACAGGTTTCTTGTTTGTCGAAACCCAGCTGTTCAGCACGTGGCCTTCCGACAAATTGAACTTGTCTATCGAATCTTCCACAGCAAGGCGCACGGCGCGGTGGTATTCGGCGCCCAGGTCGTGCGCCTCGAAAAGCCGCTTGTATCCCTTCGTGGCCGCATAGACGGCATCGAGGTGCGCCTCAATGAGGCATTCCCGCGCGAGGCGGCCCGCCTTCGCAAGCAGCGCGAGGTTCACTTCCGCGTTGTTGTCGAGCCAATCTTCCGCAGTGCGCGGTGCGCCGCTGATTCGCTTCTCGGCGATAACGCGCGCATGTTCGAGGCCCTCCTGCAGTAGCGCGTCCGAATACGGCAGGGCACCCCACTCGGAGCCCTGCTGCCCAAAAGCGCCCCGCTGCCTGCGCTGAGCGCGAATGGCCGCCCGATGGGCGCGGCGGCGGGCCTTGGCGTCTTCGTCAGCGGCGGCGCTTTCGTTGGCGCCTTCGCCGGCGTTGGCACCCGCGACCGCATCATCGGCAGCGGCGGCGTCGGCCGCGGCAACTGCGGCGGCTGCGGTGGCGTCGGCCGTAGCTTCCCCAGCGGCAGCTCCATCCTCGTTGGCATCGCGGCGTTCGTCGTCGCCATGGCTTTCGTTGGCGCCATGCTCGTATTCGGCAAACTCGTCCTTTGACACGACAGCACCTTCCCACGAAGCCTTTTTATCCTTGCTGTCCATTGTAATTTGCGCCGCAAGCCAAACGCCGCACGAAAACCTGTTAAATGCTCGTGTTAAATGCTCGCAGCGTTTAACAGGTGAGAGAACAGCTGTGAGAAAAACGAGCGCTAGGATTTTGAAAAACGGCGCCATTCCAATTCTTACTCCACCCTTCTCGCACTTCCCTCAACAGAAAACGCCACAGCAACCTTCGATTCGCACCCCACCTTTCCTGGCTTTCGCACTTTTCACGCCCCGCTCTCTCTATCTTTGCACCGCACCTTCCACGCCTTCCCGCCTTCCTCGATTCGCCCTCAGTCCCCTTCGATTCGCGCCCCAACCTTCCCCGGCTTTCGCGCTCCACTCCCCTCGTCTTTCGCGTCCTTCGCGCCCCACGCCCCTCGTCTTTCGCGTCCTTCGCGCTTTCCCATGGCAGAAAACGCCAATGGGGGGCCTGATTGCAAAGAAAATGCCCCCGTTTGGCAGAAAACGTCGCTAGGGGGCCTCATTCGACAGGGAATGCGGAGGCCGCTCGACCATATCGGGAAAGGCTCTCTCCTGCCAAGAAGAAAAACCGCAGGTCAGAGAATCTTCCATCACGAATTGCCCCAAGACTCCCAAAATCCGAACCTCGCAACGAGGCCCCCTAGCGGCGTTTTCTGCCAAATGAGCCCCGCGAGCCCGCAATACCCTCTCGGTAGCCCGTCCAAACAATCCGATTGGTGAGCTTTCCAAGTGATCTGCCTGGCGAGTTTTCCGAACGACCTGCCTGGCGAGTTTACCCAAGCCGTTCTACATGCTTCTCATGGGCACCGACAAGCCAAAAGGCCGCGTGCAGGCGGCGAATTCGGCAACGCATATCACAGTGGCTCCATGATGCTTGCGCACACCGGTCCGCCGACGAGTCGCCCTCAGCCACGCCGACGACCCTTTCCATTTTCCAGAAAACCTCGCGCCCGTTTTCCATGTGATTGGCAAAAGCCAACGCACGAAAGGAACGGCCATGAACGATTTCTCGAGCAAGCTCGGCGGCAAACGAGGAAGCGGCCCCCTCAACCCTCTTCCGCTTCGATAACCACGCGCAAGGAGGAACCATGGGCAAGAAATACTACGGAGGAATCGGGGCCGACAAAGGGTTCGTGATGCACTCCCCCGAAAGCAAGTATCACTACAGCCGCGACGACGAGTTGGACGACTTCTTCGGGGACCTCTTATCCATTAAAGCCTGCATCGCGCTCGCAATCGAAGGCCTGTTCAAGGCGTTCATGTCACGCTCGATGAAGCGTATCGATTTCGTAGCGATCACGCTCATGTTGCTCGTCTGCATGCGCGTGATTGGCGCGGTGTTCATCGACTCGAGCTCTTTGAGCGAACTCAACGCCTTTGCCTTCGTGGTGGCGCTGAGCGCGCTCGGCATGTGCACGATTTCCGAAAAATGCCCGACCAACGCGCTTACGGCACTCGTAATCGCGTGCTTGCCGGCCCTCATCGAAGTCGCCACCGCCTGCGCGGTGAACGGCTCGGACGCCGACGTGTTCAACCGCATCACGAACTGGGCGCTGGTCGGCTGTCTGGGCAGCGCGGCTCTGCTGATTGTGGGAACCCTAATTGATCCGGTTAGCGGCGAAGAAGAGGGCGAAGGCGAGGACGCAGGCATGGATGGAGGCAGAGGCACGAGCGCGAACGAAGGCGAAGGCGCGAGCATGCACGAAAAAGCAAGCCGAAGCGAAGTCGAGAATGAGGGCGGAAGCACCGGCGCATGCGAAGATGAAGCCACAACCACCCACGAAGACGCAGCGTGCGAGCGCGTTTTCTTCATCCCCTTTTGGGGAGCGGCCATTGGCGCCACCGCAGCTCTTATTTGGGAACTCGCGCCCTACATCGCACGCGAAATCGCTTACGGCGCAGCGCCGCTCTACCTGAGCTACATGGGATGGATCGTCTAACCCCTTACGCACGACGAGCTCGCAACGCCAACGCATGAAAGGAAGAATCGTGAGGATCGACAAAACCGCGCGACAGAAAGGCGCCCCAGGCTGGCTCAAGGAGTTGCTCTACGTAGACGAAGTCGACGACGACGAAGGGACGGCAGACAACTGAGTGAAGGGCCGGTGTTCGCACTCCTCGGTGGACTGGTCGGCCATGATGGTCATGACCACCTGAACATGCGCGTATCTTCTTCAGGTAGTTCTCTCTAGGAAATAAACGCATACCGGCTCCAATCTTCGTTGGAGCCGGTATATCAAATCAGAGGTTTATTGGGGTATCCATTATCGTTTAAATGATTCATACCCCCATAACTAGGGAATCTCTATTCCCACTCAGTGACGAATCCAGTCCGAGTGTTGTCGATACGTGCCGCGCCATACCGCCTTAGGGCTGATTCGTGCGCAATTTGGGCGAATCAGGCCCCTGATTCGCGATTTCGGGAATGGCTCAAATGATTCGCGAAACGCAGGTCGCTTCTTTAATCATTCCCAGGTTTCCGCCGGGGTTCGTAGCGGGCGGCGTGAAAAGGGGCGATTCAAAGGGTCGGAGAGATGCGTCTTAGCCAAGAAAAAAGGTTAGCCTTATCTTACTGCATGATTCGTGTGCTATAGTTAGATGGATCTAACTTCTTGGGGGGCGATAGCCATGCACGAGCGCAAGGGCTTCTGGGGCAAGAATGCCGGTCGGTACGATCGTTTCATGCGAAACGACCGGGCGGCGTATGAGAAGATGTATGAGCTGATCAGGCCGGTGGTGAAAGCAAAAACCGTGCTGGAGGTTGCCACCGGCACG
>OIWP01002257.1_pt1 | contig 20262 bp, 16 predicted proteins | sample 1587661 | NCBI WGS metagenome assembly OIWP01 (sample SAMEA3888899, study PRJEB22519) | human gut metagenome | biome: human gut; feature: human-associated habitat; material: faeces | place: Denmark | collected 2010 | reverse complement strand
CATCCTCGCGGAGCGTTTTTATCGTATGGAAACGAAGTTTCCTATACGATAAAAATAACGGGTGGGACTTATAAGCCCCACCCGTTTACGCGTTCCATTCGCATTCGCCGGACGTGCGGAACATCAGCAGCGCCTCGCGGCAGGAAAATTCACCCAGCTCATAGTATCCGTGGGAAAGTCGGTTGATGCGTTCCAGAGAAACTGCGCGGTTGGCACATTTGGGCTGGTCATAAATAAAACGGATGCCCTTGGCGTAATATTCAGCGTCGAATTCGGGAGTTCCTTCTTCCTCATAATAAGGGTCGAAGAAAAACACCTCGTCCCTGGAAATGCCGGTTAAAAGTACATAGTGCGGAACTTCGAGAAAAAGACGCAGCACGACAGCTGCGCCGTGCAAAAGCGCCTGACTGATTTCGCTGTCCGGGGACAGTGTAACATCGTTACCGAAAAGAAACTGCGTCTGAATCGGAAAAGAGCGGACAGCTGCCAGCTGATTTAACCAACTGCCGACAAAACGCATTGCGGCGGCGGAAGTGCCGTGACGGCATGGTTGTCCCTGTTCGTTATAAGTGTCCATTGTATAGAGCATAATACATTTGAGGATGTCAGGACTGATTTCTTCCCGATCAAACAGGTAGCGGATTCCGTTGGTAATAGAAACAGAACCGCAGTCATATTCTGAGGACTGATAATTTAAGTAATTTTTCATTGAAAAATCCTCCGGTAAAGCATATTATATAAGGTCAGTGGATTGTTCCGTACTGCGCACTCCCACAATCCTACCCACCTATGAGCAAGCTCCTGTGGGCTTAGACCTTTTGATCCTGGCATCATGATAGGATAGAAAGAATCGTGCGCTCTGCTGTCGAATATAACGCGAACCCCGTATTTTGTCAAGAATATGGGAATAGAGTCTTGACAGATCGAAAAAAATAGAATACAATTCTCACTAACATACCGGATAGATAGGTATTGAGCGGCGGATGATTCGCCTAAAAGGAGGAGTAGTTATGAAAAAACGAAACAGGATCTTAAGCCTGCTTCTGGCAGGAGTGATGGCGCTGGGACTGACCGCGTGCGGCGCATCGAATGCAGGTGCTGCAGCAGATGAAACCGGAAGCGCAGCGGTGAGCACAGAGAGTGCATCCTCAGACACAGCAGCTTCGGGAGAGAAGATTATCAACGTCGGTGTGACCAATACCATCGGCAGTATCAATCCCCTTTTGTTAAACGGCGGCGAGATTAACAAATATGCGACCGGACTGATGTTTTTGCCGTTGATGGAGCTGGATGCTGACTTGAACTTCGAGGGCATGCTGGCAGATTCCATCACAACAGAAGATAACAAAAACTTTATCGTTCACATCGATGATGCTGCAACCTGGTCGGACGGAACGCCTGTTACAGCAGATGATGTGGTTTATACCGCGCTTCGCCTGGCGAGCCCGGTCATCGGCAATACTGCAATGATGTATTATGTATTTGAAGGTGTTGGCGACGACGGCTTTGTAGAGGAAGGTGCAGAGAGCATCGACGGCATTCAGAAGGTAGACGATAAAACGGTACAGTTTACGACCAAAGAAGAAATGCCGATTACTACCTTTGAAAACAGCTATGCGAGATATCTGCTGACTCTGCCCAAGCATGTGATCGAGCAGTATTCCGAGGAAGAGCTTTCCACAGCGGATTGGTTCAACCATCCCGATGTTGTCAGCGGACCGTTCATCGTAACGGATTTTGATGTGGATCATTATATTTCCTATGAAGCGAACAAGGATTATTGGAAGGGCGCGCCCAAGATCGACAAGCTAAACATCAAAATCGTAGACGGCAGTCAGCTGTATGCAGGTCTGCAATCCGGCGAAATCGATATCACCCAGCAGACGATGAGTGATATCCCGCAGGAGGACTATGAGAGCGTAGAAGCCCTGGACAACGTAGACGTTGTATACGGTTCCCCGGTTACCAACCAGTCCGTATTTATCCAGACAAAGAACGTTCCGGATGTAAAAGTTCGTCAGGCGATGCTGTATGCGATCGACCGTCAGCAGATTCTGGAGGAACTGTTAAACGGACATGGCGAAATTGTAGATGGATTCCTGTCCAGTGCAAGCCCGTTCTATGATGATTCCCTTACACCGGTTTCCTATGATCCGGAAAAGGCAAAAGCACTTCTGGAAGAAGCTGGATGGGACGGCTCCCAGACAATCCGTTTCTATGTAAATTCCGGCGATTCGACCTTTGTAAACGCAGCCTCCATCATCGCTGCAGAGTGGGCTGCAGTCGGCATCAAGGCGGAAATCCAGACCGTTGACTTCGCAACGCTGATGAGCGTTGCAGGCACAGAGGACTATGATGTACTGGCAGTACAGTACACCTATGCGCCGGTGGATCCCTATCCGGATGTAGCATGGCTGCTTGGCGGTGAAGGAAGCTGGACCGGCTACAGCGACGATACGTTAAACGACGCGTTGACCAAATCCCAGCTGACAAGTGATCCGGAGGAAACAAAAGAGCTGTTCTCCGTTGTGGATAAAAAGGTACAGGAAGATGTTCCGATGTTCTCCGCCTATGTTATCAGCGCACAGGGGGCAGTCAGCAAGCGGATTACAGGCGCAGCTCCCAGCGTATACGGCTTCTTCAACGATGTCCAGAACTGGGACGTAGTGGAATAAAGAAGATTGCTAACAGAAAGGAACAGAGACAGAAATGAAAAAGCATTTTCTGAAAAAGCACGAAGAAAACTGGTTGCGCATTCCTTATGAAGAGAATGCAGATGCATTTTTATCAGAGAAAAAAGAAGTTTTCTTCCGATAAAAAGTTTGTATTTCATATATTTTATGCTATGATAATAACTGCCGCACATCTCTTTTTTGGGAGGTGTGCGGCAGAATCTGATATATGAGTAAAGTGAGGAAAAGCAAATGCCGCATTTACTGGAAGTAGAGGGGCTGACAACCGTTTTTGACAGCGACTACGGACGCACTGTCAGCGTGGACCATGTAAATTTTCATGTAGATAAGGGAGAAGTTGTCTGTATCGTCGGCGAATCCGGCTGTGGCAAGAGTGTGACCTCACTTTCTATTATGGGGCTGCTTGGAAGAGGCGGAACCGTGACGGAGGGAAGTGTCGTATTTGAGGACAAGAACCTTCTGACGATGACGGAAAAAGAGCTGGATAAAATCCGGGGCGACCGTCTGACGATGATTTTTCAGGACCCGCTGACCTCTCTCGATCCGGTCTTTACAGTCGGCAACCAGCTGATGGAGAGCATCCGAAAGCATATGAGACTGTCAAAAGAAGAGGCGCGAAAGCGGGCAGAGCAGATTTTAGGAAAAGTTGGTATGCCCGATCCTCACGGTGTCATGAAAAAATATCCCCATACACTTTCCGGCGGCATGCGCCAGCGTGTGATGATCGCGATGGCTCTGTGCTGCAATCCGGGCCTGCTGATCGCAGATGAACCGACGACGGCACTGGATGTGACGATTCAGGCACAGATTATGGCGCTGTTGCGCAATCTGCAAAAAGAGAGTGGGATGTCGATGATCCTGATCACCCATGACATCGGGCTGGTAGCGAGCATGGCGGACCGCGTGATTGTTATGTACGCCGGACAGATGATTGAGGAAGCACCGGTAAAGGAGCTGTTTGCTGCACCGGCACATCCGTATACAAAGGCACTTTTGCAGACGGTTCCCGGAATTTATGACGAAAAGGACAGGGAGCTTGTCGCGATTCCCGGCATGGTTCCGGAAAACTATGATTCGATCCCCGGCTGTCGGTTTGCAGACCGCTGCGCCTTCCGGACAAAAGGCTGCGATCAGCCTCAGAGCTACAGACAGATCGGGGAAGGACATTTTGTCAGATGTATGCTCGCCAAAGAAGGAGAAACGTGAAGATGAGCATAAATATGGAAGAAAAAAACACGGAGAAGGAGCCGCTGATCCGGGTAGAAAACCTGAAAAAATATTATCCCATCCGGGGCGGCGTTATTACCCATACGACAGGCTATGTGCATTCGGTGGACGGCGTTTCCTTTTCGATTGCAGAGGGAGAAACCCTCGGTCTGGTGGGCGAATCCGGCTGCGGCAAATCGACGGTGGGCAGACAGCTGGTCGGCCTGGAAAAGCCGACGGGCGGCAGGCTGTTTTATCATGGAAAGGATATGGAGAAGCTTTCCGGAAAAGGGAAAAAGAGCGTGCGCACGCAGCTGCAGATGGTGTTTCAGGACCCATATTCTTCCCTGAATCCGAGAAAGCATATTTATGAAATTTTATCCCAGCCGATGCTCTATCATAGGATTTCCAATAAAGAAACTGTCCACAGGGATGTTGATCGACTGCTGGATATGGTAGGACTTCCCAAACACGTCCTCGGGCGCTACCCGCATGAGTTCTCCGGCGGACAGCGGCAGAGAATCGGGATTGCGCGGGCACTGTCTTTAAATCCCAGGTTTTTGGTCTGCGATGAGCCGGTCAGTGCGCTGGACGTTTCGATTCAGGCACAGATTCTGAATTTGCTGCGCAGCCTGCAAAAGGATCTCGGGCTGACGTGCATGTTTGTTGGACATGGACTCGGCGCGGTCAACTATGTCAGCGACCGGATCGCAGTCATGTACCTTGGTAAAATTGTGGAGATCGGGCCGGCGCAGGAGGTGTTCCATCATCCGGTACACCCTTACACCCGTGCCCTGATCGATGCAGTGCCGATTGCAGATCCCAAAAAGCGGGAACAAAAACCGCTTCTGACCGGAGAAATCGGCTCCAGCACGAACCCGCCCTCCGGCTGCCGCTTCCATCCGAGATGTCCGTATGCGACGGAAAGCTGCAGACAGGAAGTGCCGGAGCTTTGCAGTGTTTTCCCAAGCAGCAGTCATCTTGCGGCGTGCCCATATGCAATTGCGCAGCTGACTGGCGGCGCACCCGCATACGATGCGAAGATGCAGCAGGTTGTCGTAGAGCAGAAATGGAGATAAAAGTGACATGGGAAAATATATGATCAAGCGCATCCTGATCGCCATCCCGGTTCTGATCGGGATCACGATCATCGACTATGCGATTATGTGTCTTGCGGGCAGCCCACTGCAGATGCTGCAGGGACCCCGAATTTCTCAGGCTGCGGTTGCGGCAAAGGAAATCGCCCTCGGTCTGGATAAACCGTTTTATGTGCAGTATTTTGTCTGGTTAAAACAGCTTTTACATGGAAATATGGGCTATTCGATCAAGTCCTATCAGGCAGTCAGCGAGATGATCGCAAGCCATTTGGGACCGACGCTTTTGCTGATGGGCGTATCGCTTCTGGTCAGCTTGCTGATGGCGGTGCCCGCTGGAATTTACAGTGCGATCAAGCAGTATTCCGCAGGAGATTATACGGTTGTTACACTTTCCTTCTTGGGAAGCAGCGTGCCCGGATTTTTCCTTTCTTTGCTGTTGATCTATCTGTTTACGGTAAAGCTTGGCTGGCTTCCGTCCAGTGGAATGGCGACGCTCGGAACTGCAGGCGGCGCGGGTGATGTGGCAAAGCATATGGTAATGCCGGTGTTAGTCCTGGCTACCTCCATGGCGGGTACAAATATCCGTTATATTCGAAGCGCGATGCTGGAAATTTTGCAGCAGGATTACCTGCGCACAGCAAAGGCAAAGGGGATCGGAAGATTTCTTGTCATCAATAAGCATGCGCTGCGCAACGCACTGATCCCGATTATTACGGTAATCGGAATGGAGATTCCGGTGCTGTTCGGCGGTCAGGTTATCATTGAGCAGGTCTTTTCCTGGCCGGGACTCGGACTGATGACGATGAGCGCAATCACGAACCGGGATTATCCGGTTATTATGGGTGTCTGCCTGCTGTCTGCAATCGTTGTGCTGGCGGCAAACCTGATTACGGATATTTTATATGCGCTGGCAGACCCGACAATCCAGCTGAAATAGGAGCGGCGAAGATGGAGAAAAAAGATCGTATCAAAAAAGATATTTCAAGAGAAAGCTATTTGCAGACCGTCATCCGTCGTTTTAAACAACATCATCTGGCAACGGTCAGCCTTGTGATTTTAGCGGTTTTGGTGGTGGCAGCGCTTTTGGCCCCGATCATCGCACCGTACAATCCGGATGAAATCGTCGGAGGCTTTTCCAAAGCGCCCACAGCAGAGCATTGGCTGGGAACGGATCAGATCGGTCGTGACGTCTTGAGCCGGCTTTTGTATGCGACGCGGATTTCCCTGTTGGTCGGTGTGCTGGCGACGGCGATCTCTACTGTGATCGGTGTGATTCTAGGACTGATCGCCGGGTATTTTGGCGGCGCTGCGGATATGATTATCATGCGTTTTACGGATATGGTCATGTCGTTTCCCTATATTTTGCTGGTGCTGGTTGCGGCGTCGATTTTTAAGCCGGGGCTCTGGAGCATCATCCTGATTCTGGGCTTTGTAGACTGGCCGGGAATTGCCCGTCTGGTTCGCGGCAATGTGCTGAGCCTGCGGGAGAGTAATTTTATTAAAAGTGATCTCGTGGCAGGAATGTCGCTTCCGTATATTCTGTTTTCCGAGATTTTACCAAATACCGCTGCGCCGATTCTGGTGTATGCAACGTCGGTTCTGGCGTTGTCGATGTTGGATGAGGCGGCACTTTCGTTCCTCGGAATGGGTGTGCAGCCGCCGACCGCGAGCCTTGGAAACATGTTAAACGGCGCGCAGTCGCTGACTGTACTGACGAAACAGCCGTGGCTCTGGATTCCGTCCGGGCTGATGATCGTGGTGCTGGTCATTGCGATTAACTTTATCGGTGACGCGTTGCGGGATGCGCTGGATCCCAATAGCGGAAAGTAAGACTGGAACACGCAAAAGCAGAAAGAACTGCAGCAGGAACACTGCAGGAGGACATCGGAGGGATTTGCGATGATACAGGAAATGGATTTAATGGAAATTTTTTACTGGTTTCATAGACATCCGGAGCTGTCTTATGAGGAATACGATACAACTGCGCAGATTAAAAAGCTGTTGAAAGCAGCGGATGTAAAGATCCTGCCGATTCCGATGGAAACCGGTCTGATTGCGGAGGTAAAGGGAGAAAAGGATGGTCCGGTGCAGGCGCTTCGCTGCGATATTGACGCGCTGCCGATTACTGAGCTGACGGATTTACCTTATGCGTCGGAATGTCCGGGAAAGATGCACGCCTGCGGACACGATTTTCACATCACGGCGGGAATCGGGACTGCGATCTGGCTGCAGGAACATAGGGACGAGCTCTGTGGGACAGTGCGGTTTTTCTTCCAGCCAGGAGAAGAGTCCTCCCTGGGCGCACGGAAAGTGCTGGAAACGACGGCACTCGATTCGGTTACGCGCGTCTGGGGCTTTCATTCTGATCCGACCAATTTGGTCAATGCCATCGGCATCCGGGAGGGCGCAGTTGCGGCGGCAGTAGATCGGTTTGTGATTACGATAACGGGCGTCGGCTGCCACGGCGCACACCCGGATGATGGCGTTGATCCAATTCCGGCGGCTGCAGCCATGGTTCAGGCATTTCAGACGATCGTGACCCGCAATATCAATCCGTTCCATCCTACACTCATCAGCGTTACGCGACTGGAAGCGGGCAATACCTGGAATGTGATTCCGCAGACAGCACAGCTGGAGGGAACTGTCCGGACCATGGATCGGCAGGATCGCAGCCTGTTTGAAAAACGCTTAAAAGCAATTGCAGAACAGACCGCATCTGCCTATGGAGCGTCCGCAGAGGTAGAGTGGATTCCCGGTCCTCCGGCTGTTTGCAACGATGCAGAAATGGCGGCTTTTGCAAAGGAAACGGCAGAAGCGGAGGGCTTTCAGACTGTTCCGGAAGAACAGTCGCTCGGCGGAGATGATTTTTCTTTCTACATGGAGAAAGTGCCAGGCTGCTATATTAAAATCGGCATCGGAAAGGGGGCGACAATCCATCAGCCGACCTTTCAGGTGGACCCGGCGGCATTGATGCCTGCGGTACGGTATTTGAGTCGTCTGCTGCTGCGCTGGGGCGAGGAAAAGGTCTGAGCGACGCAGCAGCCGAGGAATATGCATAGTAATACGCAGCTTTTGCGTAAGAACACAATATAAGAAAAGGGGTAAAAAACATGAGCACATTTCGATTTGCCATTATGGGAGCAGGTAACATCGCACATCAGTTTTGCGATGCAGTGACGCTGGTGGAGGACTGTGAGGTGAGCGCGATCGCCAGTAAGGATCTGGGACGCGCACAAAAATTTGCGGAGGAATGCAGCGTAGCCCATGCGTATGACAACTATGAGCAGATGCTGATAGAGGAAAAGCCAGACTGTGTTTATATTGCAGTGACGCCAAACGACCATTTCCGTCTGACGATGCTTTGTCTGGAGCATCGCGTTCCGGTGTTGTGCGAAAAAGCGATGTTTACAAACAGTGCAGAGGCAAAAGCGGTTTTTGAAAAAGCAGAAAAAGACCAAACCTTTGTAATGGAAGCGATGTGGAGCCGGTTTTTGCCCGCGGTCAACCAGGCAAAAAAATGGGCGGCAGAAGGAAAAATCGGCAGATTGGAAGCCTTACAGGGAAGAATCGGTTTTCTCGCGCCGGAGGGAGCAGACAATCGGTATCACAGCCCTTTGCTGTGCGGCGGAGCTGCGACGGATATCACGGTTTATGCCTATGAAATCGCGACCTGGCTGGTCAATGAGCCTGTCCGCAAAACCTATGCGGCTGCGAACCTTGATCAGACCGGTGTAGACTTAACCGATCAGGTTACGGTGAAGTTCGAACATGTGCTGGCAGATCTTGTGACGAGCTTTGCAGCGCCTATGGGCAACAGCATGGTGATCTACGGTCGGGAAGGGCGCATTGAGCTGCCCGATCCCCATTATGCATCCAAATGCTTTTTATATGGGGCGGATGGAATGCTGAAGGAAGAATTCACAGATACGACGACGCAGAAGGGCTTTACCTACGAGATCGAAGAGACGATCCGCTGCGTGCGCGCAAAGAAGACGGAAAGTTCGGTTGTTCCGCATGCGACGACAATTGCCTGCGCGGAGCTGTTTGATCAGATTCAGGCGGCAAAGAAAGAGTGAACTATCGGAAACAACGTGCAGAAAAAGGCGGTACAGATTTTGAGCTCTGTACCGCTTTTGTGTTGGTGTACCCGGTCCGTATTCCTGCAGGGCGGGGTTTCTGTCGCGAAGTTTAGAAATAGTCCGAAAAATATGGTTTCTTGACCGGAATCAGCCGCTCCAGCCAGGTTAGCATATAGTATTCCATCGAGATTTTTTCATGGTCGTAAAGATAAGTCGGGCGCTTGTAGCCCATCATCAAGGCAGTGAGCGTGTTAATGTCAAGTTCTACGACGTTAATGGACTGATTGTCCTCGACACGCTCACAGGTTGTTCCACCCTCGTGCCAGGAAACGAGAAAATCTCCCTGATTCCAGGAAGCAAGGCCGTCTGTAACCCGGAAATGGATTTTGAAATCCTCCGGCTGGATCTGCCAGGGATACTCCTGTAAAAAGCTTTCAACATCCACGATTCGTGCCATAATATAGGGAGCTATCGTTTCTTCAATCTCACTGTCTTCAAACAGATATGCCATGGGTTCGCCGGAATAATTATCCCCCCGTACCTGTGTGATCATAGAAAAATGTGCGCTGATGTAGTTCCATAGACCGTGTCTTGCTTCGCTGGTTAAATAAACCATTTCCTTAATATGAAAAATTTCATTTGCAATGTAATAAACCAGATAACCAAGGGGCTTGTGCTCTTCATTATAATAAAGGGCTACGATCATATCATCATTTTCCCAGCGCCAGTATTCATCCCAGGCCAGCCTGTCTCGGATGAGTGCACCGTGGTGCTGCATGGCAAAATAGGAATACACGTTATGAAAATCCTCAGAATCCAGGCTGACACGTTCGACCATGCCCCGGACGGGAAAGGCCTTTGGAAGCTGCGTATCCTTGACTGTGAAGGTGAGCTTGTCGGACACGATCTCCCAGCCCATTTTCCGATAAAATGGAATGGAATATGGATACAGAAATGAAATGGGAAGCTTCTTTTTGTGCATATAGTCGATGACATAGCGCATCAGGGAATGAATCAGTCCGCGTCCGGTGTATTCCGGATAAGTAGTGACTCCGGTGATGCCGCCCATCGCCATAATGTTATCCTGAATGTTGATCTGCATGGAATAAACGACGATCATGGATGCCAGCTTTTCTTTATAAAACCAACCGAGTACATAAGCGTCCTCGAGAATCGGACGTTTGGCATATTTGATTTCCTCCTGCTCCCAGCCGGTCTGGAAGAGCTCGTAGGAGGTTACCTGAAAAGCATACTGTAAAAGTGCGTTGAACTGCTCCAGATCGTTGTGATCGAGCTCGCGCATGCGGAAATCACCGTTGACTTCAAGGTAAGTGTGCGTGTCCTTGTCTGACATAGAAGATGCCTCTTTTCTGAATGATGCGGTCTTTAGATTTCAAAGACATCATACAACCAAATGAAAGGCTCGTAAAGAGGAAAACTTTTCGCATGACAGCTTTTGAAATTTAGAGTATACTGTGATATCAGAGAGTCGTATGGATGAAACGATGACAGAAAAGGACAGGAGGCAGACTTGATGAACCAGATTCCCCAGGCAGGAGAAATTTATCAGCATTTTAAAGGAAAGCTTTATCGGATCGTGACGCTGGCAACCCACACGGTGACAGGAGAGCAGCTTGTGATCTATCAGGCGCTTTATGGAGAGTTCCAGGTTTTTGCAAGACCGCTTTCCATGTTTCTGGAAAAGGTGGATGCAAAAAAATATCCTGATGCAGCGGGAAAAGACCGCTTTATGCGGATCCCGATGGCAGAAGCAGCGGCAGTGTCACGGCCTGTTGCAGCACCGTCTGAGAACCCTGTTGAGCTCCGACCCGCTGCAATGTCGTCAGAGAACCCTGTTGAGCCCCGGCCCGCTGCAATGCCGTCAGAGAGCAATGTTGAGTCCCGGGCCGTTGCAGCATCCTCTGAGAACTCTGTTGAGCCCCAGCCCGATCCCGGTCTGCTCGCTTTTTTAGATGCGGACAGCTACGAAGAAAAGCTGGAAGTATTTGCATCGCTGGAGGGCAAAGTCGATCTTCATATGTTGAATGCCATTGCTGCTTCCCTGGATCTGGAGCTTTCGGAGGGCAGCTTGGAGGAGCAGTACGACACGCTGAAAAGCTGCCTGATGACACTGGAGCGTTATGAGTGCAATCGCCTGCGGTGAGCAAAAAAGAAAAAAACGGAGAACTGGATTGAAGCAACAAACCCCAAGAAATATTGAAGTACAGAGAAAACAGGAACTGCTAAACCGGATTGCGCCGGGGCTATTAACATGGTATGATAAAAGCAGACGGAGCTTACCCTGGCGGGAAGAACCGACGCCGTATCGGGTCTGGGTATCGGAGATCATGCTGCAGCAGACGCGGGTCGAGGCGGTAAAACCGTATTTTGCGCGCTTTATGGAACGACTGCCGGATATCGAAGCGCTCGCCGAAGTGGATGATGATGAATTATTAAAACTTTGGGAAGGGCTCGGCTATTACAGCAGGGCACGGAATTTAAAGGCTGCGGCACAGCAGATTGTGACAGAATACGGCGGAGAGATGCCGTCGGATTACAGGGAGCTTTTAAAGCTAAAAGGAATCGGAAGCTACACAGCTGGCGCGGTTTCTTCGATTGCCTTTAAACAGCCCAATCCCGCAGTGGACGGAAATGTACTGCGTGTCATTTCCCGGCTTTTGGAGGATGACAGCGATATTTCCGATCAGTCGGTAAAAAAAAGAGTAGAGGATGATCTGCGTCCTGTCATGCCAAAGGATCGCCCCGGTGACTTTAATCAGGCGTTGATGGAGCTTGGCGCAACCGTCTGTCTGCCAAACGGTGCACCGAAGTGCAGCAACTGTCCGTGGCAGGAATTCTGTCTTGTAGGATTGCATGGCACCTGGCAGCAGTATCCGCAAAAGGCAGCCAAAAAGGCAAGGACGATCGAAGATAAGACGATTCTCGTGATTCGGACGAGTAGACAGGTCGTTTTGCGTAAGCGTCCGAAAAAGGGACTGCTGGCGGGACTGTATGAATTTCCGGCGATGGACAAAAAGGCATCGTTGGAAGAGGTCAGGGAATGGCTGAAAAAACAGGGTGTGGAAGCTGTCCGGATAGAGACGCTTCCGGAATCAAAGCATATTTTCACCCATAAGGAGTGGCACATGACCGGCTATCAGGTTCTGGTGGATGAACTGGAGCCCATGGGTCAGGATGAATCCCTCCTTTTTGTTGAGACACAGGAAATCGAAGGAAATTACCCGATTCCGTCCGCATTTGCAGCCTACAGCGCCTATCTGAAAATTCAGACAGGTATCCAGAAGATGAAAGGAACAACACTATGAAACTGCTTTCTATTGCAATTCCCTGCTATAATTCGCAGGATTATATGGCACATTGCATCGAATCTCTGCTTCCGGGGGGAGAGGATGTTGAAATTTTGATTGTCAACGACGGTTCGAAGGATGACACCGCCAAAATCGCAGACGAATATGCGGCAAAATATCCTACGATCGTAAAGGCGATCCATAAGGAAAACGGCGGACACGGCTCTGCGGTCAACACCGGAATTGAAAATGCGACCGGCATTTATTTTAAAGTCGTAGACAGTGACGACTGGGTAAAAGAAGATGCCTATCTCGCCATTCTGGAAAAACTGAGGGAGCTGACCGGCGGTGTGGATACACTTGATCTTCTGATCAGCAACTTTGTTTACGAAAAAGAGGGTGAACGCCGCAAAAAGGTGATGCGTTATAAACATGTCCTGCCGGAATACCGTATGTTTGGCTGGGAAGATGTCGGACGTTTCCATGTCGGTCAGTATATCCTGATGCATTCCGTTATTTACCGGACGAAGCTTTTGCGGGAATGCGGTTTAAAGCTTCCGGAGCATACGTTTTATGTGGACAATATTTATGTCTTTGAGCCTCTGCCGTATGTCCGCAACATGTACTATCTGGATGTGAATTTCTACCGCTATTTTATCGGCAGGTCAGATCAGTCCGTCAACGAAAAGGTCATGACCGGACGAATCGACCAGCAGATCAAGGTCAACCAGATCATGACAGACTACTTTGTGGAAAAGAAGAGCGAGATCATGGGCAATAAGCCCCTTGCAAAGTATATGCTAAACTATCTGGACATCATTACGACGATCTCCTCCATCCTGCTGATCCGCATCAACACACCGGAATCTCTCGAGAAAAAGCGTGAGCTGTTAAACTACATCAGACAAAAGGACAAGAAGGTTTACAGAAAGCTGCGTTACGGTCTTTTAGGAAACTGTATGAATCTGCCTGGAAAAACCGGAAGATGGATTTCTGTGGAAGGCTACAAAATCTGCCAGAAGTTTTTTGGCTTCAACTAATCGAAAAAAATCTTGTTGTCCTTTGCAAATTGTGCTAGAATATACAATGGGTTTTTAGGGAATACGTTTACAGAAAGGATAATATGGGTGGATTTATGAAAAGACAAGACATTCATAAGGTACTGATTATTGGCTCAGGACCGATCATTATCGGACAGGCATGTGAGTTCGATTACTCCGGCACACAGGCTTGCAAGGCACTGAAAAAGCTGGGCTACGAAATCGTACTGGTAAACTCGAATCCGGCAACGATCATGACAGATCCGGACACAGCGGATATCACATATATTGAACCGCTGAATGTGGAACGTCTCGAGCAGATTATTGAAAAGGAACGCCCGGATGCACTGCTTCCGAATCTGGGCGGACAGTCCGGACTGAATCTTTGCTCCGAGCTGCAGGCAGCAGGCGTGCTGGACAAATACAATGTAAAGGTAATCGGCGTTCAGGTAGATGCAATTGAGCGCGGCGAAGATCGTATTGAGTTTAAGAATACCATGAATGCGCTTGGTGTTGAGATGGCAAGAAGCGACGTCGCCTACTCCGTAGACGAGGCACTTGCGATTGCGGACAAGCTGGGATATCCGGTTGTTCTGCGTCCTGCATACACCATGGGCGGCGCCGGCGGCGGTCTTGTTTATAATAAAGAAGAATTAAAGACAGTCTGCGCAAGAGGTCTGCAGGCGAGCCTCGTGGGTCAGGTTCTGGTAGAAGAGTCCATTCTTGGATGGGAAGAGCTGGAGCTGGAAGTTGTCCGCGATGCAAAAGGAAATATGATTACCGTATGCTTTATTGAAAACATTGATCCCGTTGGCGTGCATACCGGTGATTCCTTCTGTTCCGCTCCAATGCTGACGATTTCCGAGGAGGTACAGAAGAAGCTGCAGGATCAGGCATATCGTATCGTAGACGCAATTGAGGTGATCGGCGGTACGAATGTACAGTTTGCACATGATCCGATTTCCGGTCGTGTTGTTGTTATTGAAATCAACCCCAGAACTTCCAGATCTTCTGCACTTGCAAGTAAGGCAACCGGTTTCCCGATCGCTCTTGTTTCTGCAATGCTGGCAAGCGGTCTGACTCTGGATGAAATTCCTTGCGGTAAATATGGCACACTGGATAAATACGTTCCGGACGGCGATTATATCGTTCTGAAATTCGCGCGCTGGGCATTTGAAAAGTTCAAGGGCGTAGAGGATAAGCTCGGAACTCAGATGAGAGCAGTCGGCGAAGTCATGAGCATCGGCAAGACTTATAAGGAAGCATTCCAGAAAGCGATCCGTTCTCTGGAAAAGAGCCGTTATGGTCTTGGTCATGTAAAGGATTTTGATCAGAAGTCCAAAAAGGAGCTTCTGACCATGCTTGCAACTCCCAGCAGCGAGCGCTATTTCATCATGTATGAAGCACTGCGTAAGGGTGCATCTGTAGAAGAAATCAACAAACTGACCAAAGTTAAGGATTACTTTATCGAGCAGATGAAGGAGCTGGTTGAGGAAGAAGAGAAGCTCGTTGCTGCTTATCACGGACAGGTTCCTGCAGATGCTGATTTGAAACAGGCGAAGCTGGATGGCTTCTCTGATAAATATTTAAGCCAGATCCTGGGTGTATCCGAGGAAGCAATTCGGACACGCAGAACAGAGCTTGGTGTTGTGGAAGGCTGGGAAGGTGTTCATGTAAGTTGTACTGAGGATTCCGCATACTATTACTCCAGCTATCATATCAAGGACGAAAGCCCGGTAGACAACAGCAAACAGAAGGTAATGATCCTCGGCGGCGGTCCTAACAGAATCGGTCAGGGTATCGAATTCGACTACTGCTGCGTACATGCTGCAAAAGCACTGCGTAAGCTCGGATTCTCCACGATCATTGTAAACTGTAACCCTGAGACGGTATCCACAGACTACGACACTTCCGACAAGCTGTATTTCGAGCCTCTGACTCTGGAAGATGTCCTTGCAATTTATGAAAAAGAACAGCCGGTTGGCGTTATCGCACAGTTCGGTGGACAGACTCCGCTGAATCTGGCAGCAGACCTGAAGAAATACGGTGTCAATATTCTCGGAACCACTCCGGAAGCCATCGACCTTGCAGAAGACCGTGACCAGTTCCGTGAAATGATGGAGAAGCTGGAGATTCCGATGCCGGAAGCAGGCATGGCTGTCAATGTGGAAGAAGCATTGGAAACTGCTCACAGAATCGGCTATCCGGTTATGGTACGTCCTTCCTACGTCCTTGGTGGACGCGGCATGGAGGTCGTTTATGACGATGAAGCGCTGACCTTCTACATGCAGCAGGCAGTGGGTGTAACACCGGACAGACCGATCCTGATTGACCGATTCCTGCATCATGCAACCGAGTGTGAAGCGGACGCAATCAGCGATGGCGAGCATGTATTCGTTCCTTCTGTTATGGAGCATATCGAGCTGGCTGGTATTCACTCCGGTGACTCTGCTTGTATCATTCCCCCGAGAGGACTGACAGAAGAGCAGATCGAAACTCTGAAAGACTACACCAGAAAGATCGCAAAGGAGCTGCATGTTGTTGGCCTGATGAATATGCAGTATGCGATTGAGGACGGCAAGGTATTTGTCATCGAGGCAAATCCCCGTGCATCCAGAACCGTTCCGCTTGTATCCAAGGTCTGCGGCATCAACATGGTTCAGATTGCAACGGATATCGTTACCCTGCCTTATACCGGACGCAAGAGCCCGGTGCCGGAGCTGAAAGAAAAGAAATTCGCTCACTACGGTGTAAAAGAAGCGGTATTCCCCTTCAATATGTTCCCGGAGGTTGACCCGGTACTCGGACCTGAAATGCGTTCCACCGGTGAGGTTCTTGGACTGTCTACAGACTTTGGTGATGCATTCTTCAAGGCAGAAGAAGCGACAAAGACCAAGCTGCCCACTTCCGGCTGCGTGCTGATTTCTGTTAATGACAGAGATAAGGCAGAGGTAGTTGACGTTGCAAGAGGCTTCTATCAGCTTGGCTTTGAAATTATGGCAACCGGCAGAACCTGTGACCTGATCGAACAGGCCGGTATTCCTGCCCTGAAGGTATGCAAGCTCAACGAGGGACGTCCGAACATCCTGGATAAGATCACGAATGACCAGATCCAGCTGATTGTCAATACTCCCCGCGGCAAGAAGGGTACAACCGACGACAGTTACATTCGTAAGGCTGCCATTAAGAACCGTATTCCGTATATTACAACCATGGCTGCTGCAAAGGCAACTGTAGAAGGCATCCGTTCCGCAAAACGTGACGGCAAGCTTCCGGTGCAGTCTCTGCAGGAGTTCCATGCAAGCATTATCGATAAATAAAATATCAGATAGCGATAATAAAAACAGCTGCCGTGTTTGTACGGCGGCTGTTTTTGCTACGGTGCGCCCGGCAGCATACAACGCGAATGGAAAATGAGGCTTCTTATATAAAAAAGAATGTGCCTTGGCACATTCTCGCGCCGAGGCGCGGTTGCTTTAGCAACCATCTACCCTTGCGCCGAGTGCGCATCCTCGCGGAGCGTTTATTATCGTATGAAAACGAAGTTTTCTATACGATAATAAAAAAAGGACATGCAGCTCATCCGGAGATGAAAAGCATGTCCTTCTTTTTATTCAAAGAAATTTATTTCAAAGAAATTTATTTCTTTGCGCCCTGTTTTGCAACTGCGTTCATCTTAGCTTCGATAGCAGCCTGGTCGCCAAGGTAATGATGACCGGTTACGTTGAAGTTATCGTCAAACTCGTAAACAAGCGGAACGCCGGTAGGGATGTTCAGCTCTGTGATTTCATTCTCAGAGATGTTGTCCAGATATTTAACCAGAGCACGCAGAGAGTTGCCGTGAGCTGCGATCAGAACCTGCTTGCCAGCCAGCATATCCTTCTTGATGTTCTCTTCATAGAAAGGAATTACTCTTGCGATGGTGTCCTTTAAGCTCTCTGTCAGAGGCAGCTCCTTCGGATCTACGTTCTTGTAAGGAGCCTGCAGAGCAGGATTACGCTCGTCGGTAGGCTCAAGAGCGGGGGGCTGAACGTCGAAAGAACGACGCCATACCTTAACCTGAGCTTCGCCGTATTTTTCAGCAGTTTCGGATTTGTTGAGACCCTGCAGAGCACCGTAATGACGCTCGTTTAATTTCCAGGTTTTGATAACAGGAATCCATTCTTCATTTAACTCCTGCAGAACATGGTTAGCGGTGTGGATTGCACGCTGCAGATAAGAAGTATAGCAAACATCAAAGGAGAAGCCTGCTTCCTTTAACAGAACGCCGCCCTGTGCAGCCTCCTTGTGTCCGGTTTCGGACAGATCTACGTCAGTCCAGCCGGTGAACAGGTTTTTCTGATTCCATACGCTTTCGCCATGGCGGATCATAACTAACTGATAACCCATAGTGATTGTTCCTCCTGATTGTGATTTAAGGCATTTAAGCCTGCTTGATTCCAAACAAGCATACACGATTTGAACGGAAAAATCAAGACTTTAGCTTGCCTTTTTAGACAGGATATGGTAATATCCTAACAGTTTGGTCATAGGGTTTGTCTGATACAGGGCTATAGATTTTGCAGTTTCTGAGATTAAAACTGCAGGGTTTATAGCTCTTTTTTATCGTATAGGAAACTTCGTTTCCATACGATAAAAATGTTCCACAGAGGAAAGGAAGGAGTCAAAATGGATCAGAATTTTATGAAAGAAAAGAAGGTGCTGCCGCTGGTATTGTCAATGTCTTTGCCGATGATGCTGTCGATGCTGATAAATTCACTTTACAATATTATTGACAGTATGTTTGTGGCACGGGTCGGAGAGAAGGCGCTGACGGCAATTTCTCTTGTCTATCCGCTGCAGACACTGGTCACGAGCATCAGCGTAGGCTTTGGGGTCGGAATCAGTGCAGCAGTCGCATTTTTCCTGGGAATGGGAGAACATAAAAAAGCGGATCAGAGCGCCTCTGAGGGGTTGTTTTTGAGCATTGTGCACGGTGTACTGATGTCGGTGCTTTTGACAGCAATTCTTCCGTCTTTTCTGAGACTTTTTACGACAGACGAAGAAATCTATCAGATGGGTATTACCTATGGAACCTGGGTACTGAGCTTTTCCCTTGTGATCTCCGTCTATATTGCTTATGAAAAAATTTATCAGTCACTGGGAAATATGATCGTTCCGACCTTATGTCTGGCAGCGGGCTGTCTGACGAATATTGTGTTGGATCCGATCCTCATTTTTGGAATTGGTCCCATTCCGCGGATGGAAGTAAAGGGTGCTGCGATCGCTACCGTGATCGGACAGATCGTGCCGCTTGTCATGTATCTTGTATGGCATAGGAAAAAAGGGCTGGGCGTCTCCATCCATATAAAAGATATGAAGCCGGATCCTGCGATCTGTGGCAGGCTCTATGCGGTTGGAATCCCGTCTTCCCTGACTCTGGGCATGCCGTCCCTTTTGATTACTTTGCTGAACAAAATCGCAGGCGCGTTTTCTTCGGTTTATGTGTTGGTGCTGGGTGTTTATTTCAAGCTGCAGACCTTCCTTTATCTGCCTGCCAGCGGTATTGTGCAGGGCATGCGTCCGATATTGAGCTTTAATTACGGGGCAGGAGAAAAAAAGCGGATGAAGCAGATTCTATCCGTGTGTACCGGACTGATCTTTGGAATCCTGATGGTCGGTACGGCGCTGTTTTTGCTGCTTCCGGAACCGATCATGGGTATGTTTTCCAAGGACGGTGTAACGATCCGGGAAGGGGCGGCTGCACTTCGGATCATCAGCCTCGGATTTGTGGTTTCCGGAATCAGCGTTGTGGCTTCCGGTGCACTGGAGGCACTTGGGGAGGGAATCCCATCCTTTATCATTTCCTTGCTGCGCTATCTGGTGCTTATCGTTCCGGTTGCTTCCATTGGAAGCAGGATATTCGGTATTACAGGTGTCTGGGGTGCGTTCCCGGTGGCAGAAGTGCTGACTGCAGCTGTCTCAGCCGGAATTTTTACAGCAAGATACCGGGCGTGTTTGAAGAGGCTGTGAAATCTTTTACATACCTGACCTCCTGAAATGAAAGAAACTATACAGGATTACTGTAAAAATCTTAAAAAAACTATGAAATAGCTAAAAATTTCAATAACTAATCAAAAAATATTCTATTTTTAATAAATCCTCTTGTGATTATAATAGGTTTATCAGCTGAGAACGAAAGAAATTTAGCAAAACAACCAAATGGGAGGAAAAAATGAAAAGAAAAGCATTAGCAACAATGATGGCAGCAGCTATGGTATTATCCATGGTTGGCTGCGGCGGAGCCAAAACAGATTCTACAGCATCTACAACCACAACAGAAAAAACAGAAGCAGCGGCAACAGAAGCTGCAGATTCTGCTGCATCAGCAGATGCAACTGTAGAAAATAAAGACAAGCCTCTGTGCTGGTTTAACCGTCAGCCCTCCAGCAGTGCTACCGGCGAGCTGGACAAAGAAGCTCTGAACTTCAACGGCAATACTTACTATGTAGGTTTTGATGCTAATCAGGGTGCTGAACTGCAGGGACAGATGGTTCTGGATTACATCAAAAAGAATGCAGAAACCATTGACAGAAATGGTGATGGCGTGATCGGATATGTTCTGGCAATCGGTGATATCGGACACAACGATTCTATCGCTCGTACCCGTGGTGTTCGTTCTACACTGGGAACCGGCGTAGAAGCAGACGGCACAGTAGATTCCACACCGGCTGGAACAAACGTAGATGGAAAAGCAAAGGTTGTACAGGATGCAACTCTGGAAGTAGATGGAAAAACATATACGATCCGTGAGCTGGCTTCTCAGGAAATGAAAAACTCAGCAGGTGCAACATGGGATG
>OIWP01002217.1_pt1 | contig 20618 bp, 12 predicted proteins | sample 1587661 | NCBI WGS metagenome assembly OIWP01 (sample SAMEA3888899, study PRJEB22519) | human gut metagenome | biome: human gut; feature: human-associated habitat; material: faeces | place: Denmark | collected 2010 | reverse complement strand
CCGCTTTGGAATCGGCTCTCGGTTCGGATGGAGGACTGAGTGCGGTGGAGGGCTTTATGTCTTCGGCCCGGTTCATGCAGTATATGGCGGGAACGACCGGTCTTGCCTTCAATTTCAGTGATGCACGCGAAACGACTCAATCTTTTCCGGCCATGTTCTGGTATGCATCCAAATTAGGCGATCCTTCCTTGCTCTGGAACGAAAAAATATTCCTGACACGCGAGGATACGCATTTTACTGCGGAAGAAGAGCGTTTCCTGCCGATTATCTTGATCTATGGTTCCCGCTTCGATATGAAGGAAGTGACGCCTCCTGTCTCGAAAATCTGGACCGGACATGGAAAAGTGCCTGTAGCTCTGATCCGTACCGGATGGGATAAGGGAGAAGGTTTTTATGTCGGGATAAAAGGAGGAACGGCTTCGGCCAACCATGCTCATATGGATGCCGGATCATTTGTGTTCGAAGCTCAGGGAGTTCGTTGGGCACAGGATTTGGGTATGCAGGAGTATTATTCTCTGGAAAAGGAAGGCGTACGACTGTGGAACGGTGATCAGGACGGGCAACGTTGGGATGTCTTCCGCTATAATAACTTTGTGCATAATACGTTGACGGTAAACGGAGAAAAGCACCAGGTAAAAGGAGCGGTTCCGATTCTCGCTACTTATACGAAAGATGCACGGTTGGGAGCCAGCTTGGATATGACTTCTTTGTTCGGTAGTAATCTGAAGAAAGCGACACGCGAGGTTGTGCTTGTGAAGGAACGGTATTTGCAGGTAACGGATCAGGTGCAGGCTGCCGGCCAACCAGCTTCTGTCCGGTGGACGATGGTCACCTCCGCCACTCCTAAGCTGCTCGATTCCCACACGATAGAATTGACGAAAGAAGGTAAGAAATTACATGTGATTATCGACAGTCCTTCGGCTGCCGCCTTCTCTGTGGTCGATAATGTTCCGTCGCATAGCTACGATGCTCCGAATCCCGGTTCTGTCCGGATTGTTTTTGATGTTGATGTGAAAGCCGGTCGGAAGGAAACATTGAAAGTGCGTCTGGTTCCGGTTGTGGAATAATACATGAATGTACCGATATGCCGGGGTACGACAATACCGTTGAATGGGCATATCGGTATGCTTCAATTCCTATTTGTTATTTGCCGAAATTCCAGTTCCTGATGATTTGCAGTATTTCCTCTTTCATTTCCTTCGTTATGTTGTTTTGTGTACTGGGCTGGAAGGCGAGAAACCTCTTGGCTGCTTTATGGAATTTGTCCGGATGTAAAAAAGAGGGGTTTGTATACAATTTGGCGAGTAGGAAGTAGGTATATCCCTGTTCCGGTAAAATCCTGCTGATTTCCAGCAGGTAACTTTCCGCTTTCTGGTATTGCTTGATCGCCTTTTCGTTTTTTGCAATTGCATAGTATAGTTCGGGGGCTGCACTTAGTTTTAATGCCCTGTCCAACCATTTGATGGCAATATCGTGCTGTCCGGTCTTATAGAAACATTCTGCTCCCTCATATAGAAAATCTGTCCGGTGGTATAACTGGACAAACAGACCGGCATACCGGCTGGCTGCTTGTTCGTACTCCTGATTATGATATAATTCCTGAAGCGTCTTCCATTCCCTATAGGTATAGTAGGTATCTTTCTGTCCGTAGAAAAGAATGCAGGTAAGAATGGCGGCGATGGCACTGATATACGGGATACTCCTCTGTGCTCGCTGCTTGTTATGCTTCGGATTGGTCACACATATGGCGGTCAGGAATAAGAGCAGAACCCAGTAGGTCGGGAGTTGGAGCGGATAGGAATAAAGGGCGAAGATTCCGAGTGCCAGAATTCCGCCGGATGCTCCAATCTGTCTGTGTCTGATCCCATAATAAAGGGAAAATGCGAGCCAGAAGATAAAGAACAGCAACCCCGTAATACCTAACTCAAGTCCTATTTGCAGATATTCGTTGTATGCATACTGGGGACAGGTTGCGGTTTGTTTTTCTTTGGAAGAAGCGGTATCGGTTTCGAAATAGGCAGATTGTTCCTTTGCGTATGTAGCTGGAAAGCCGCCTATACCTATGCCGGTTACCGGATGTTCCATGATAGCCTGGGTCGTGATATTCCAGATCAAAAGCCGGCGATCTCCGGCCTGGGCTTTTTGGATATTCCCGACCAAAATGACTGCCGTGATCGCAACAAACAGGATAATCGAAGAGATGGCAAACAGCTGGATGTGGTTCTGTATGGCTTCTTTCGTCTGTTTCCATCCGATCAGCCTCATCCAGCAAACCCAGATTCCGGAAAGGAGGGCTGCAAGCCATACGGGTTGGTCTGTTTTGAATATTAAGGTGGTGATAATCAAAGTAGATCCGAGAATGGAGAAATAGAACAGGAAAGTACGGGATTTCCACAAAGCGATCTTGTCGCAATTCTTAAAACGGAGTAATGTGTTCAGACAGACTGGAAAAATGACTGCGATATAGCCATAGAAAGGCTCTGGTTTCAGCGATGTTTCAAGCAGCCTGAAGACAGGATGGGTGATGGGAGCAGGATTGATGGTATGGCTGATCCCCCAGATGGCCGGAACGATTCCGGTAAATATGATGATCGTAATGAAAAACGGTCGTAATTCCTGATGCGCCTGTAAAGCACCTCTGAGCATAAACCAGAGAGCAACCAGCTGAGCGATGAAAAGGAAACGTTCCGGCTGAAGATTCTCGTCTTTGTCGTAAGAAACCAATACGATACCGAACAGAAGTAATAATAAGGCATCCGGTAATGAAAAGATAAAACGGCTTTTCTTTGTTGTGAATTCCATAAGTAGAACCCCACCGGCTAACAATAGAGATGTGAAATGAAACCAGCAAATTTTTCCGGACAGCGTGCCGTCTGCTAATTCCGGATTCATGGCGAAGATTATACACAATAGTAACATTCCACTCGTTGCGAGTAAAAGTAATCTTAGATAACTAAAAAAATTATTCATAATTATATTTATTAAAATGTGAAAAAACTCTGCTTTCTGTGGGTTGAGAGGCAGAGACCTTCTCACAACTTATCTGTCAGGCATTGCCAAATGGATGGCAAAGAAATGGACCGATGCAAGTATACCCTATTTAAACAGAAAGAGAAGCCAGTGTGTTTTCCTTTTGAGAGGAAAGATTTGAACAGGTCTAAAGAGGTCGTAAAAGTATATTTTGCTTTATTGGAGGGTGAATGTTAGAGTTGACATTTTGTTGACAATATGCAAACGACTGGCATACAGAGTATTTTGATGATAAACGGTAATCCTTATTTGAAAGGGGAAAGTTAAGGTTAGGGTTGTTTTTTTAATGTGAAAAGAGGTAAATAGAGGAAGATTCCTAAGATAGACATGGCAAGCCCGCCGATGGTGCCGGCGGCAAGCGAGAACCAAAACGCTTCCTTATCCGGACCTAACATGAATGGGATGAAGCCTAAGATGGTCGAAACGACTGTGAGGAAAATGGGCGTGATCTTAGCATTCCAGGCTTTCAGATATGCCTTGTAGGGCGACATCAACGGTTTGCGTTGCCGGATTTGGTTGTATTCATTCAAAATGTAGATGCTTGCGTTAACGGTTATGCCGCACAACAGGACGAAGGAGGCAAATCCTCCTTGGTCGAAATTCAATTTGAACCAATAGAACGTGAGGAATACGCCAATGTAAGAGATCGGTATTACAAAGATAACGGCCAAGGGCTGTTTCAGCGAATTGAACAGGATACTGGTGGTAAAGAAGATAATGACGATGATCAGCAATAACAGAAGATATTGTTTATTGTCCTTTTTGTCCCAATACCAGTAAGCGCTTTCCGACTTGGCGGTATAACCCATCGGCAGTATGGCATTGATTTCCTTCAGGTCGCGTTCCTGTATCTTATTTCCCTGATTGGAAGCCCCGATATATTCGTATTGCAGACAGAGGCGGTATTGTTGGTTTACTTTGCAAACCTTCTGCGGCATCTGTCCTTTTTCGACACTTGCAAGTTCTGCTAACTTGTAGGGCTTGCCGTCAATAGTTTGTGGAACATACTGCATGCTCCACACATCGTATTCCTGTGACTGGCGGGAGGAGAGTTTCAGTTTCTCTGTCTCTTCGTTGACGACGATCGTCCCGGTATAAATGTCCTTTCCGAAAACGGGATTGATGGAGGCGAACAGGTCGATCGGCTGTATGTCCTCCTGGGTCAGCCGGGCTTTGTTGAGGTTGAAGTAGAACTCCTGGTAATCGTCTTTCCACCACGAGAACTCTGAATTGATCAGCACTTCCTTGATGCGGCGGTGGGTGAGCAACTTGGCTTTCAGCTGTTCGGCCCATTCGTACAGCTCGTCGTAGTTGTAACCATACATCACGATACGGAAAGAACCGGCTCCTTCGCGTACATCGTTACTGAATCCCTGGTCCTGCAAACCGTAGACTTGCCAGCTCCCCCCCCCCAATTCAAGAGCTTTGCTGATGATTTTGCTTTTCAATGTGTACGGGAAACCGCTCCGTTCACTCTCTTTCGTAAAATAGATGCGGATACCGGCCTGGCGTGCGCTGTAGACGTTTGTTTGGAACTGTCGTATTTCTTTGAAGGTGCTGAGATAGGCTTCCATCCGGCTCATCAAGGTATTCATTTGTGGCAAGGTCGTCCCGTTCGGGAGCGATGCGCTGACAGACAGGACCGTTTCTTCGTTGCGGGTGAAGTAACTTCCTTCATAAACTTTTTGTACGAACAGGCGTAGGGTCCCGCCCAACGCCTTATCGACGATGGGTTTGATCTTCTCCTTGTACGTCTCGTTGGAGGCGAATTTATTATATGTATCGATTAGCAGGGTGTCTGTTGCCGTGTAGACCTTCTTTTTGTCTTTCGTGTCGTATTCGATTTTTTCCGGTAACAGGAAAACCGGGATGCCGAATGCTAACAGTAAAATGAAACATGCCAATTTCTTCCATCCGCAAAGGAAATCGATCTGACATTGATAGTACCGGTTGTAGTAGACAGGGAAACGTTTGAGAATGCGGTTCGTTCTTTTTCTGATCCGGCTTTTCCATGTATACTCGGTCTCTTCTCCGGATATGTTCTTTTTTCCGCTTTTTTTCCATTCCAGGTTCATCTTATCGATTAGGGCGGGAACCAGGAAAAGCGCGATCAATAGGGAGACTCCTAAATTGATGATGACGACAGCCGCAAAATCCTGCAGATTGAGGCGTATCTTTTCATCTAAGAAAAAGATAATGACCAGTGCACCTATCGTTGTCAAAGTGGCTGCCAATATGGATAGGATTGCCTTTCGGTTATGTCGGTTCCGGATATGTTCCGTCATGACGATCGTGTTGTCGATCACCAGGCTGAGTGAGATTGTGACGCCTGCCAACGAATAAAGCTGCATTTCCAGTCCTGACAGATAATAAAGGATGACAGCAATACTGAGGTTGATCGAAAGGCTGATGATGATCAGTAACAGATATTTTATCTCGCGTGTGATCAGCAAGACAAACATCAGTAGGATCAGGACGGTGAGCCCCGTACGGACATAAATCTTGTTCAGTTCGTCCTGAATGAATTCGGTCGCGTCATAGCTGGTATGTATTTCATAACCGGGTGGAAGCAAGGTACGGATATGTTCCATTTCGGCTCTTACCCGTTTGGCAAGTTCCAGCTGGTTCGCCGTCTCCTCGGCGCGGATGGACAGATAGATGGAATTCAAGCCGTTGATACGGTAATAACTCTGTGGAGCCTCTTCCTGACGGGTGACTTTTAGCAGTTGGTCCAGGCGGATCAGCTTGCCGTCTTTGTTCAGGACGGTTATAAGCGATGGGTTGAATCCGTCTGTTTCGTTTTCAGGAACCAAAGCGAGACGTATCCACTGGCTACTTTGTCCTTCTTTGCACGAAGTCGCCAACTGGGTTTCCACGTTTCCGGTTCCTAAGAATTCTTTTTGATAATACTGGCTGATCGCTTTCTGTATATCCGGGATGCTGATACCTAACGTTGCCAGCTGACGGCTATCATATTCCAGTCGCCATTCCATCGGGGTGGCACCGCTGACATCGATGCGGTAGATGCCGGGAATCCCGCTTAGGCGAGGTTTTATCTGGTCTTCGGCAAAGCGTTGTATGAATATGGGTGTGGCTGCCGCATTCAGTGTGTAGCTCATGAAAGGCCGTACTTCCTTGTCGTTCGGCCGGCTCATTTCCAGGACTGGATAGCTCAGTCCGTCCGGTAGGCTGGGCCATGTCTGTCGGATGATGGTAGACGCTTCGAAACGGGCGGCATCGATATTGGTATGCTTGTCCAGCTCGAGCGTGACATATCCCCATCCGTTGCCGGACGTGGAATTGATCTCCTTGATCCCCTTGATGCGTGCCAACATCGCTTCGAGCCGCGAGGTCACTTCCATCTCTATCACGCGTGCCGAATTGCCCGGCATGTTATAGCTGATAGTCAACTGTGGCAGCGTGCGTGACGGCGACAGCTTGATCGGCAGCAGCGGTATAAAGGCAATCCCTGCCAGTGCCACGCAAAGGGAGGTGACGATGATGGTGAAAGAGGATATTTTAGGAGATGCACTCATTATTCATTTTTTGTTACAATCCGTATTTATATTCGAACTCGTTCGAAAGGGAAACTCCCGTTTCGAAATCGTGCAACGTCAGTTTTCGGATCTTATAATAGCTCAGCCAGTAGTTCTGTAAAGCCGAAATATAGTTCCGCTGCGCTTCCTGTTGGCGGTTCAGCGACAGAGTAAGACTGTTGATATCCGCTTTTCCGATCATGAAGCGTTGCTTGGTTTCGCTGTAGGCTGTTTCTGCCAGGTCTACCGCTTCTTCGGCACTTCCAATCAGGGCTTGCTGGATATTGAAGTCGCCGACTGTCATAATCACGTCTTCTTCTACTGTCAATTCTTTTTGTTTGGCGGATGTTTCGGTGACAAGCAGGTTGTTCTTGGCAATATTATGCTTCCCTTTTCGTACGCCCCAGTCTACCAACGGGATCGAAACAGACAAAGAGACGATTTCCTGCTGTTGCAGATTTTTGTAGGCGTCCTGTATGTTCTTGGACACTTGGTTGAATCCGACGCTGGCATTGATCTGGGCGTTGAACATCGCTTCTTTCTTGGTTTTGTCTACCTGCTGCTGGGCTTCTAATATTTGCTGGCGCAACTCCAGAAAGGTCGGGTTGTTTGCACGTGCCAATTCGAGTGCTTTGTCGACCGAGATTTCCATATTGCGCGGGCGGCTTGGGAGGCGCAGGCGTATTTCTGTATTCTTGTCGAAGTTCAAGTAAGAGGCGAGGCTGAACATGGCACGTTTTAGGGCGATTTCCGCATTTTTCAATGTGTTGCGTGCGTTTACGGCATCCAATTTCAGTGTCAGCAAATCCGCTCGGCTGATAGAAGCTATCTTATGCCGTTCCTGCCCTGTCCGGTACAGTGTGTCGGTCGTGGCGACATTTTCCTTGGCCAGATCATATTCCACCTGTGCCATTGCCAGAGCGAAGAAATAGGTCGTTGCTTGCTCGCTCATTTGCTCTACATTATATAATAGTTCTTTCTTGACCTTCTCGTATTTCAACGGTTCGATTTTCCGTTCCCATTTAAAAGCGTTATACCCCAATAAGTCTTGCTGGTAGCCGAGGCGGATCGGAACCGATGAGAACTGGTTATAAGTTTGGTCGCCGAAATAGCGCATATAATCCAAGTCTGTATCCAAATAGAATGTACCGCCTAAGAGGTCGAAATTCTGTTCGATCTCCAATTGCCCGCCCGCATAAAACGATTGTTGTTTTCTATATACGTCGATATCAGCCTCCGAGTCATATCGTTGGGTAAAATAACGGCGGTATTGTGCCGGCGTCAGATTTAGGGTAAGGCTTGGCAGACGGCCGGCCTTGTAAGTCCGGTATTCCCAGTAGCCGGCCAGATACATATTTTTGTATCGGAAAGCGTTCAGCGAACTGTCGGCCGCCAGTGTGATAGTTCGTTCCAGCGTCAGTGTGAGCTGCGCTTTTCCTCCGAATACGCATGCAAGCATCAACAACGTGATGACATATCTATAAATGAATTTCCTGTCCATAACTTCCAATTTTCAATTTTCAACATTCAAATTACCAACCTCATGTTTGCGATAAATGAACCAGTATATCAGTGGTATGACAAAAAGGCTGACTGCCGTACCGATCAGCATGGCCGAGATCATGGCGATGGAGAGCGGCTTTTGCAGTTCGCTGCCCATATCGAATGTGAAAAGCAGCGGAACCATTCCGAATATTGTCGTTAATGATGTCATGATGATAGGGCGCAGGCGCCGCCGTCCGGCTTCATGTATGGCTTCCATAAGAGGAACCCCTTCTTTGCGGAGTTCGTTGATAGCATCCAGTTTCAGGATGGAGTCGTTGATGATGATACCGCAGGTCACGACGATACCGATGGCACTCATCAGGTTCATGGTATGGCCGCATATCCAGAGCACCAGCAAGGAGGCTGCTACATCGATCGGAATTTCAAGCAGCACGATGAGCGGCTGCAGGAAACTTTCGAACTGGGCTGCCAGGATGAAATACATCAGTAGGATCGAAATGAACAAAATCACGACCAGCTCGTTCAGCATCTGCCGGTTGGAAAAGAAACTTCCTGAAAAATCGATATCCCAGTCTGTATCGATTTCTTTTTTTACATTTTCCATCAACTGGTCGGCATTGGCTATATCATAGAAACTGAATGGAATGTATTCTCCGTTCTTTCCTGCCGTGATCGTTTTCAAGTCCTCTCCCGGAGTGACACGCACCAGCGATTGCAGCGGGATATATCGTACGTTGCCTTCCGTGTCAGGAACAGTGTTTACCAATGTTTTCTGTAAGACCTCGTTAACCGTTTGTTCTTCCCCGGCCAATGCGATTGGCAGATATTGTTGGTAGGAGCGGAGCGTTGCTACTTCATTCTCTTTGAATGCCGTTTTCAGCAACCGGTACACTTCGTTGTAGTCGACGTTATAAAGCAGAAGTTTCTGTCTGTCTATTGTGATATTTAACTGATTGTCGAAGGTGATACCGACAGGAGTATGTCCTGTTTTCGCCTCGATTTGCTGTTCTATTTTATTCAAGACGGAGGCTTCCGGTGCTTCAGATTTATTGCGGGTGTGCAATTCGGCGACAATGTCGGCTTCACCTGTCACAAACAGCTTTTCAAATACTGTTTCGGGAGGCGAGAAGGATATCACTGCCATCGGGTAATGCGTTTTGATCCATTTTTCCACCGATTTTTGCAAAGGAGCGATTCCGGTTGGTTTCTCCGTCTTAAAATATAACTCGCTTTCAGAAACCGACATCTCGCGATCCCGGTTCAACAGGAATTGCTGCTGCCCGACATAGGCCGTGTGTTCTTGTACCTGATTGTCGATAGAGGCGAATAACTGGCTGACACGGCTCTGGTTTTCATCGATATGGATGTTTTCGTTCCATTCCACATGAGCGATCAGTTCGTTCTGGTCTATCTCCGGCATACGGCTTTTCGGTATTTCGTAGAACAGAAAGGCGCAAAGCGGGAGCGTAATGGCAATGAAAATCAGGCTTGCCGTTTTGTGACGGAACACAAAATCCACTCCGGTATCATAGAAGCGGTCCAATGTATGCTCTTTTACCAGATTGTTGATTCGCATATTGAAATCCTTATGTTTGATGTCCGGAATACTGTATACCAGTTTGTAGAGTACCGGCAGCAGCATGATTCCCGTGAAATAGGAAACCATCAGACCGACGGTGACGGCAAAGGCTTGGTCAAAGAAGATCGCTCCTGCTATTCCGCTCATGAACACAAGCGGAACGAAGACGGCAATTGTCGTAAAAGTGGAACTCAGCATCGGAGTAATTACTTCGGTCGTCCCTTTATTGCAAGCCTCTTCCAGCGAGTCTCCTCGTGTCCTGTATTGGGTAATGTTTTCCGTTACGATGATCGAACTGTCGATCATCATACCCAAAGCCAGGATCAACCCGGAGATGGAGATGATATTCAGCGACATCTTGCAGAGGTAGAAAAAAAGGAAACTGATGATCAGGCTCACCACCATACTTAACCCGATTACTGCCGGGCTCTTGATATCCCCTAAGAAAAGGATGGCGACGATACAGATGAAAAGGAAACCCAACGACAGGTTTTGTTTCAGGTTCGAGATGGTATAATCCAGCAATTCCGTCTGGTTGCGGCTGACACTGAAATCGATATCCGGATAGACGGAAGCAAAGTAATCCGTCACTTCTGCCAATGCCTCTTTCATGTTATCCATATTTTCATCCGCCTGCTTGATTACAGCCAGCGTTACCGCCCGTTTCCCGTTGGAAAGGGAAGCTCCGGTCTCTTTCTCCGGCACGACGGAGATGCGTGCCAAATCTTTCAGTTGAAAAATATGGTTATTTTTCCTGATATAAATATTCTCGACATCTTCCGGTGTGCGCAGCAGTGTCGAGAACTTGATATTGTACTCGTAATAGCCGTCACGTACGGTCATGCTACCCGGTTCTATATTGTTAGATGTCAGTGCGGCCTCCAGATCGTCAAGTGTGATCTCCGACATTTTCAGCAACTTCATGTCCGGAACAATCTGTAACTGCCGTTTCAGAATTCCGGTCACATCTACCATTGCCACTTCGGGCAACTGTTCGATACGACGTTTGATCACCGTTTCGGCAAACTGGCAAAGGTCGAGGAACGATCCTTCGTTTATTTCACTGTAAGCGCTGTCGCTTTTCAATGTCAGATTCAAGCAGAATACGGGAATATCAGTGGCACTGGCTTTGATTACCCGTGGACGTTCTACTTCACGTGGCAGGTAGTTCATAGCTGCGTCTATCTTTTCGTTGACTTCGATAAAAGCCAGATCCGTATTTGTTCCGAAATCGAAGTTTAGGCGTATGATGGCAGCACCGTCGCGTGTTTCACTGTGGATGTCGCGTAAACTGGCAACCTGCATTAATTGCTGGCGGATGGTTTTTACTACTGTGTTTTCCAATTCGCGTGCCGAAGTGTTCTGGCCGGATACCTGTACGGTGATCTCCGGAATTGCAATATCAGGCAGCAACGACACCGGAATGGTGAAGTAAGTAACCAGTCCCACGATAAAGCAAGCCGTAAAAGCCATCAATACCGCGATAGGGCGTTGTAGTAGAAACTTTATCATGTATTAGAACTATGATTTATGATTTATAAATTATGATTTCTGAATTGTCAATTGTCCATTTTCAATTGTCAATTACTTTGACCGGTGCTTCGTGAGCCAGGTTAATGTTACCGCTTGTAATCACGATATCCCCTTCTTTCAGTCCGTCAATGATCGTATAGCTGTCGGCATTTTCCAAACCTGTATGTACATAGTTCCAGTATGCTTTGTCTTCCGTTAATGTGAATACAACCTGTTTGCCGGAACGGAGTACGACAGCGCTTTTGGGAACGACCAACTGTTTACCCAGCGAACGATGGATACTTACTCGTACATTCATCCCTTCGAACAACTTACCTTTATCGTTTACGGCAGCTTTCACCTGTACCATCCCGTCTTTGTCTACCAGCGGGTTTATTTCGGATATACGGCCGTCAGCCGTGACATCGGACAAGGCAAAAGGAGCTACCTCTACACGATCGCCTGTTTTGATAAGCGGCAGTTCGCTTTCCAAAACTGTGAAAGCGGCTTCCAATGTGCGGGTATCGATAATGGAACAGAAAACATCGGAGGTAGAAGCCGTATTGAACTGTTTGGCGAACAGGTTAGCGACGACACCGTCGAAAGGGGCGGTCAGGACTGCGTTTCGTTGTTCGTATTTGGCAAGCTGCCAAGAGATCAGTGCCTGGTCATACCCGCTTTTTACCTTGACTAACTGCATGGTTGCGGGCGGTACTTTTGTAGAATCTTCCAGTTTGTAGCCCTGTCCGATCAGTACGTCTTGCAGTTCCAGTTTGGCGCGTTCGAGTGCATCTTTGGCTTGCGCTGTCTTGTTGGCAAGGCGGGAGGGTGAGAGTTCTGCGAGCTTTTGCCCTTTCGTCACGCGATCGCCGTTCTTCACATATATCTTGGCGATCGGTTCTGCCGATTCGAATTTTAGGTCGACAAAGTTTCGGGCTGACAGTTTGCCGTTACTGATCAGTTCGTGGTTGAAATCAGTAGTATTCAACTTCATCACCGTCACCTCGTTTGTCTCATCCGGCAGAACGGTTTCTACGCTTTCTTCGGAACCTTTCTCTTTCTTTTCACCGGAGCAAGCCATCATCCCGGCCAGAATCAGTATAGCAAACAATTTGTAGTATTTCATATTTTATTGTTTTTATCAAAGTTGTTTCGCAAATATACAAACATATTTTAGTTACGATCCTTTCGTAATTACTTTTTTTCTATTATCTTTTTTACTTCTTCCCGCATTTCCCGGATTGCCGTACTTTCCACCTTCGGCTTTTTGGCCAGCACGACACTGGCGGCAGCCCGCAATTTATCCACCTGGTAGAACTCCGGCTCTGCATATAGCTTGGCTAACAAATAATATGGATACAATCTCTCCGGCAGTATCCCGATAGCCTGAAGCAATTCTTCTTCCGCCTCCCGGTAATCTCCGAGCGTCTGCCGGTTTTTGGCGATCATGTACCGGATCATCGGGTCTCCGCTCAGCCGCTTCGCCCGTTCCAATACCCGTATCGCTTCGGCGTGTTGTCCCGTCTTGCTGAGGCATTGCGCCTCTTCAAACAAAAATTCCGGTTTATGCTTCAACTTGTCATGCAGCTCGTGATAATCTTCCGCAACCGATTCATACGCCTTGTTGTTGTAGATCATCTGCATCCGTCCCCATCGTTTATATGCCTCATATTGCCCTTTCTGCAAGATGAACAGACAGACGGAGGCAAGCGACAACAGACTTATCATCGTAATATGGCACACCGGTGATACGGATAGGGCAGATGATCTTGTCCGCGTCCCATCTTCCGTCACGCATATCGCCCCCAAAAACACCAACGCCACCCAAAACGACGGCAACTGCAACGGATAGGACGACACCGCGAACACCGCTAACGCCAACACGCCACCGGCCGCTCCCTGCTGCCTGTTCCGGATTCCATAGTACGCCATGCTCCCCAGCCATGCCACGAACACGATCAACCCTCCGACCCCCTGTTCCAGCCCGATCTGCAGGTATTCGTTGAACGCATATTCGGGACATCCCGCCACCCGTTTCTCCCGGTCTGTTGCGTTCCCTGTTGCGAAATACCCGCCTTGCGCCTCCGCGTATGCCGCCGGGAATCCGCCTAACCCCGTTCCTGCAAGCGGCTGTCCGGCAATCGCTTTCCCCGTCACTTTCCACATCAGCAATCGCCCGTCCGCCGAATCTTGTTTCATCCCGTAAACCCCGGCAATGGTACATCCCACCAATATCGCCACAATTGCAATAAAAGGAATTGTAGCATTCTTATACCTTCGACATACAGCTTTCGTCTTCTCCCATCCGATCCGTTCCGTCCAGTACACCCATCCGCAAGCCACGACCGCCGCCATCCACGCCGACCGACTCATTCCGGCAGGCAGGACAATCAGGATAGCTCCGGCGCATACCCAGCCGAAATAATGCATCCCCTTTTGAAACCGCAACGCCGTCCACAGGCAAACCGGCAGCACGACCGCTAAGTACCCGCAGTAAGGCCCCGGATTAAAGAAAGAACCCGTCAGCCGGAAAAGCGAATGGTTGGAATAGGCATAGCCATGCAATTGCTGCATTCCCCAGACGGCTTCGACCAGTCCGGTGAGCATCAGCACAAATAAGAAAAAGAACTTCAGGCAAGGAGCCTCTGTAAGAAAATAGCGCAACAGAAACCACAACACGACCAACTGCCCGCCGAAAAGCAGTTTTTCGGGTTCGGGATCGAGCTGCCGGTCGTATGTCGCGAGCGTGATCCCGGCAAAGAGGAGCAACAATCCGTCCGGCAATGCAAACGGGATGCTTTTCCTCCCGCCAAGCCATGCCGTCACAACCGTCCCGATCGCCATCAGCGCCATCGACAGGTGGAACCAGAAGACTTTTCCCGTCACAATGCCGTTCGCCAATGCGCTGTCGCCGACGAGCGGCGTGGCGATCAGCATCGCCCCGAAAACGGATGCCAGTGCAGTCCGGATTCCATGCCTATGCAATTTGAGTTCCATGCCGGTGTATTTTATTTCCATGCTTATCCGTTTTTTATTCGATTTTCTTCATGAACCGATCCCAGCGGAGCTTGCCGGTGTACGGATCGACCGATTTCCAGACAAATGCCGCCTTGCCGACGATATATTCTTCCGGCAACAAGCCCCAATAGCGCGAATCCTGCGAGTTCATGCCTTTGTCGCCGGCCATGAAATAATAGTTTTTCAGAAAACAGTAGTCTTTTATTGGTTTGGCATTAAGGAAAACAGTTGAATCTTTATATTCTAATTTCCCTTTTTGCTCCCACTCGATCAGTTTGCGGTATAAGATATAATTTCCCCGGTTCATAGTCAAACTGTCACCTGTTTTCGGGATATAGATCGGCCCGAAATCCCGGATGTTCCAATTGGCGATGGAGTCGAACGGGAAACTGTTATAGATGCCGTCCGGAAATTCTCCCGGCAACGTCTGCCCGATCCTGCGTTGTGAATCAAGATTCCCTAATGGCGTGTCGGCTCCGCTGACCCGGAACACCCCGTTCCGGATGGAAAGCGTGTCGCCCGGCAATCCGATACACCGTTTGATGTAGTATTTCAGGATATGCATCTCGATCTTGTCCCAGCCGTTGGGATGCGGGAAGTTGAAGACCAGCACGTCGCCCCGCTTTGTTTTCCGAAATCCCGGTGTGCGGTGTATCTCGGTCTGTTCCAGCCGCAGCGTCGCGTTGAGGTCGAACAGCCGTGCGCCGAGCGTCGGTTTCCAGACCGCCACGAAATCCCCTTCGACCAGTTCCGGCTCCATCGAGTCGCTGGGGATGCGGAAGGAGGCGAGGAGGAAGACTTGAGAGAAGAGCCAAAAGGCGATCAGAACCACCAAAGCGAGAAATAGATTCAATAATATGTTAATCCATCGTTTCACAATCTATCTTTTAGATTAAAAAATATATCATTTTATATTCAGGTTGCTACAATCAATACCAGTCAATTTTATTATCTTCATCACAAACGAATATTCTTTGTTGCTTTCCCTGCGAGCATTTAATGGCCAAAAGGGCTTTTTGAGGCACATTTTCAAATTCGATAAAAACATCATTCGCTATTTTGGTATTGATAAGTTGCCAATTATTATTATCCCAATAATATAAAGAATACTCCAATCCTGGCTGAATAGAATTTCCATCACAACGACGAATATACGAAATTTTGGATATATTTACTGGCCGGCAAAAATCAAAACCGACCCAATCTTCTCCTTTGGCACTGAAATTTGTCAATTGATCACCATCTGCTATATTAGCTGCGTTGTTGCTTTTATCAAAAATCGAATTTGTACATTTGATAATGTTGCCTTGAATGATCGAATCATGTTCATCATAGAAATAAATTTCAGCCATGTCACACTGACTTGTATCAGAAGATGTAAAACGCCAATATCGATATTCGGCATTTTTATCAAGAAACACTGTGCCATTTGTTAAATTCCCTTGAGGTAATTCCGCTATTTTCTTTGTATGATCAAATTCCCTGTTTTCAGAAGTTTCGATAATACCTCCTGTTATTTTTTTTCTAATAGAAAATACATTGTCTCCCAAAGGATATTTTCGATTCAATCTGATCGTACGAAAAGCTGAAGTGTCTGGTTCTATAAATTGGATATGCTTCGAAGCAGAAGCCAAAAACGGTTTGCTGATCGGAATAGCATTGCCATTAGAGTCATACGCCAAGGCGATATAACAGGTATTCAGTCCCATTCTTTCGAAAACCACATGACTACCAGCTATTTTCCCCCAATAGACAGGAGTCCAATTATTTCCATCATAGATGGCTATAAATGGAGATTGTCCACTCTTCAATGATTCCTGCAACGAAATACGTATGTCAATCGTAGGCATATATTCAGCGGTAACATCTCGTATAAACATATTCCTGAGTTTGGGTGGGATATATTTCTCAGTTGCGATTTTCAGATACTCTTCATTGGGTTTGTACACATTGCGGAAAATCTTAGGGACTTTCAAATATGGATAATGAACTGTGCCCGGATCTGTCGTATGGGGCGCAAACTCCAAGTTTCCAAAACGCGTTGTATAAACTGTATTCCAAGAATGTCCATTATTACCTGTAGACCAATTGGGCGTAAAATCATAAGCGACAGGAATTCCTTTACTACGCATGATTAAGACAGCCCCTAAACAATACGTGGCACAATTAGAAAAAGGAAGTTTCAGTATGATATCAGGATCATAAATCGGAAGTGTCTTTAATAATCCAAAACTTTGAGGTGTGTTTTTCATTTGGTTATTCACTTCTGTTGCTGCAAAAATTGGATTTCGTTTATACTCGTCACACAAATATGCCAGATCAATATCTCCTTTACAAATATCGTAATAGGCATTCCTCCATTCGGTAAGCGGCTGCCCTTCAAAACATTTATAAGGTAATAGATATTCACAAAATTGTTCGAAATCCAGATGTTCGGCCCATTCGCATTCTCTCCATTGTTTGAAAGCTTCATCGATTGACTGAATAAGAAACTCCGAAGTGATAACCTCTATATCCCGTTTCTGTTTATATTTACTTTCAAATCTAAGACGAAGCGATTCGATATGTTTTTCTTGTTCAAGTTTGTCTTCTGATAAAGCAACGACAGAATCAATGGCGTGATAATAGTCCTCAATGCCTTTATCATAAGAAGTATGGTAAGGCATGTATCGAATCAGGTATTGGGCTGCTTCCAGTTTCTGCCGATCATCCAGTTTTGCGTAGTGCGACAAAACCGCTTCAAGCTCCCCTCTGTTTTCTCCGGCTTCCCGCAGAGCGTATTCCACATCGGTTATTTGTAAGCCGCAAGCAAAAAGCATCAAGTAGAAAGGCAACGAAAAAAACAGATATTTTGTAGTTGTTTTATATTGCAATCTCATATTCATTGTTTTAGGGGAGAAACTATATTTCAATCATTCTTTATCATGACAGGATGAAAGATATGCACTTCTAAATCTTCGGAAATCTCTTGATCTGTAATTTTATCTACAAAAAAAAGGATTCCATCATGAAGCTGACACCAGCCTGTATAAGGATTGAATGTGTTTATGGGCAGTTTGATTTCTTTTATTTTATTAAGCTCATTATCAAACAGACATAAATAAAAATCCCGTTCTCTGGATAATAATTCCAGGTTTTCGTTTTTACCGAAATCAATGGCATCCACATGCAAACGGGCATACATATCACATGTCGGAAGATACATGATATCAAAAAAATGAGGATTTTCAAATCCGTGTCTTTGCCATTCTGTATAATCTGTTTTGGATTTACACTTTTGAGCTTTATTGGAAGTGTAATCGCTATCAGCTTTGTACATTTTTCCAGATCCTGTGTTCAAATCGATCTTGTAGAGATGTGATTCTATCGGATAATTATATAAAATGTAATCATCCCGAAAGTTGACATTCGGTTCACTCATGTTCGCATACCCTTTGCTTATGTCTGGTTCCGCAATAGATGGAGATAAATTGAAAGTTTTTACCTTTTGGTTTTCTTCGAGGAAAATTTCTTTTACTTTGAATCGGGGTGGCGAAACAGACCTATCTTTTACCGTGCATAGCAGCGACTGGTGCAGGGCATTGTAATACAAACGAATTGTAGACATAGCATGATTCGTATTTATGATCAATTCCTCGTCTTCTTGCAAAGAATTACGGATTTGAATACGTTTCAACACATTCCCTTTCGGATCAATCAGGAATACGGATTCCGATTCATCAGCAACCCAAATGGAGTCTTTTTGATATGCAAAAATTCCAGTTAAACGAGTTATGGCGTTAGGACCACTTGTTTGTAACGGAATTTGAATGATTTTTTTCTCCAGAAGATCGATACAATCCAAAGCATGTTCCTTATGGTTATATCCAATCAATATATGTTTAGCACCTACTTGTACCGAAGAAGACAAATAATAGGACTTTAGTTGTAATACGTCAGAAGGAGGGAAAAAAAGTTCCTCCTTCTGTATTTCAACTAAGTCATTATCAACGGTCTTTATATTTTCTCTTCTCTGAGAGCAAGATATACTAATGCAAATTATGCATAAATAATGAAATAGTAATTTGTACATGGTTATCTACAATACGTTGGACCATAACATTCAGGACGTTCACTGTCTTTAAAACGGCATTCATTTCCGGAACTTGATGGACATGGAAACAAATGATAGTTTGATTTATTCTCATCCCAAGCTAAAGCCTCGACATTTTCCAATGCCAAGTCAGAGAGTTGAACCTCATTTTTGTTTTGCTGGTAGTTCCAGCCTGCGGCGGCGATCGCTGCAAAAGCGATTACGCCGATGATTTTCTTTCCCATGTTTCTCTTTAATTATAATTGATATTCTATCACATGAAATTCAGGATTATCACTTAATCCATACAATTTATTTGTCGTAGGATTGATTGTAAAGGTGAAAATAGGCGAATCCAATGTATATCGTTGTAGAGGATTTCCTTTATCGTCAAATACAAAAAGTTGATCTTTTAGATATTTGTGGTTTTCACGATTAAAATAGATCCCAGAGTATAAAACATATACTCTCCCATTTATGGATAAAGGTGAAAAATATGCATCTCGTGATTGCCCTGAAACAGAATTAACATGAACTGATTCATCTTGAATAGTCTGTTTGATTACTGGAAAAAACAAATCAGGACCTTGTATTCTTTTTTTTAAATTGCCATATATATCATATAGCTCTATTAAATCTGTTTGTTTATAAAAAAGGAAGATCCCATTTTTATCCGGAGACAGGGTAGCATAACAGGAAAGTCCTTCTATTTTTTCAAAAGGGGTCAATATCTCTCCATATTCCGGGTATTCACCTTTTGTTTCTATAAATTTGCCTTCTGAGTCGTAGAATGATAAACGCTTTTGAGTACTATTATAAGCTGTTGTCATAAAATGGTGATTGGGTAAAATAACGATATTCCCAAAAAGATCAGGCAGCATAACTTCTTTTATTGCTGTTGGTGATATAGTATCTGAAAATAAGATGTCTTTTTTACGATAAGCAGATATGAATGGTCTTTGTGCATCTGATAGCCATAATAGGCTGTCAGATGATTGTATTTGTTGTATATGAAGAAATTCTCCAGGGCCATTTCCAAAAGAAATAGATGTGTTAACTTTCTCTCCTGTATTAACATTATACATATGCAATATATGTTCATCCATATCTTCTTTTAGAATAAGGATTGAATCTTCTATATGTAATGCTGTCGGACGCATTACCTCTTTAGAAAATTGAAGATCAGTGCCTTTAATCTCGCCTTTATCCAAGAAATCTGTCAATTTGAAAGATATGCAATTCTCATAAACTCCTTTGTTGTTACAAGAACAAAATGTAATAAAAATACATATACTGATAAATTTTGCAATTTTCATAACCTTTATTTTTTAATTGGCTATATAATATACTATTATGTAACGATTTAACTTTGACGTGATGAGATCTTTTTCATTCGGATCCAATTTCCCGTCATGCAAAAAGGATTTTAATGTTTTTTGTTTGATCCTATCTTCTATATCAGCCTCATATATGATCAATAACGGAATCTCTTTATTGTAAATCATCTCTTTGGTATAGTCGAAAAACTTATAGTCGAAATATTTGTTCAAATCAGTTGTTACTTTTTCTCGAAGAGACATGGAGCCAGATCTATAAAAAGAGAAAATTTTCACATGTCGACAATTTGATGTATCCGGAGTCAAGATCCAAGACACAGTGCTTCCTTTTTTCGGATAAGCAAATTCAGTCAGTTCAAATTCATCTGGTATATGTTTTTGATCCACGTATTCCTTTGTGTAGATTTTGTAGTTGGTTTTTTCTTTAGTCGCTTTATTACTGATAGTTCTACTTTCACTATTGAAAGACGGACTATCTACGAACTTTCCATTGTTAGGGGTTGTCGTACGGCGAACACCTTTGGATGGAAATAGATTTTGCCCCCATGTGACGAAGGGAAACAATAATAATATGATGATTAATTTCATGGTATATTTATTTTAGAAAGTGCTGAAGAGGCTCCTTCAGTCACTTTCTTTATTCGACACGTTTTATCCTCTCATGTTTGGACAAACTTTTATTAAATTTCCCCAAATGGATGAATATACATTACAGGTACTACTAAAATCAACAATACAACCATAATAAGTACAATTTCCCCAATCTGTTTCGCCTTGGGCTAACGCTTCCGCATTAGCTAATGCTAAATCTGACAGCGGCACTTCATTTCTACTCTGATTGTAATTCCAGCCGGCAGCCACTGCTATTGCTACTAAAAGTGCTGCTCCAAGTATACGCTTTTTCATTTTCGTATTTTGTTTTATCGTTTTTGATTCAGTAAATTCCCTATCTTTGTTCATTCTTTTAAAGCAACAAGATAGCCAAATGATGTACTGAACTTGCATCATTCTGTTTTGTCCGGTTTATA
>OIWP01002216.1_pt1 | contig 20621 bp, 19 predicted proteins | sample 1587661 | NCBI WGS metagenome assembly OIWP01 (sample SAMEA3888899, study PRJEB22519) | human gut metagenome | biome: human gut; feature: human-associated habitat; material: faeces | place: Denmark | collected 2010 | reverse complement strand
GCGCAGCGAACTGGTGGTGATGCAGGCTTCTGGTTTTACCCGTATGCAGGTGGCGTTATCGGTGATGAAAACCGCGATTCCGCTGGTGCTGCTGACGATGGCCATTGGCGAATGGGTCGCACCGCAGGGTGAACAGATGGCGCGTAACTACCGTGCGCAGCAGATGTACGGCGGCTCGCTGCTCTCTACCCAGCAGGGTTTGTGGGCGAAAGACGGTGACAGCTTTGTCTACATCGAGCGGGTGAAAGGCGAGGCCGAGTTGGGCGGGATTAGCATCTACTCGTTTAACGACAAGCGCCGTCTGCAGTCTGTACGCTACGCTGCGAGCGCGACGTTTGACCCGGAGCAGAAGGTTTGGCGTTTGTCGCAGGTGGATGAATCCAACCTGACCGATCCGAAACAAATCACCGGCTCGCAGACGGTGAGCGGCACCTGGAAAACCAATCTCACGCCCGACAAGCTCGGCGTCGTGGCGTTGGATCCTGACGCGCTGTCGATTAGCGGACTGCATAACTACGTGAAGTACCTGAAGTCGAGCGGCCAGGATGCCGGACGCTACCAGCTCAATATGTGGAGCAAAGTCTTCCAGCCTCTGTCAGTGGCGGTCATGATGCTGATGGCGCTGTCGTTTATCTTTGGTCCGCTGCGTAGCGTCCCGATGGGTGTGCGTGTGGTGACGGGGATTAGCTTCGGTTTTGTGTTCTATGTGCTGGACCAAATCTTTGGCCCGCTGACGCTGGTGTACGGCATTCCGCCGATTATCGGTGCGCTGCTGCCAAGCGCCAGCTTCTTCCTGATAAGCCTGTGGCTGATGCTGCGTAAATCGTAATCATAGTAATCGTAGGCCTGATGGCGTTGCGCTTTTCAGGCCTACTCCGGACCCGTAGGCCGGATAAGGCGTTAAGCCGCCATCCGGCAACGTAATACGGGCTAGCGTTTTCTCCCGCCCATCAAACTCCCCAACATGCCGCGGATTATCTGATTAGTAACCTGTCGTGCCGCGCTTTTCGCCACGCTCTGTACCACGCCATCACGCTTGCCGCCGCGCGGCCCTGTGCTGCCAAATAAAATATCCTTCAATCCACCGAGGATACCGCCATCCACCTCGACCGCTTTACCGTTGGCGGGAGGCGTATTTTGCTGCTCGGTACTGGCCTGCACGCCTTGCTGTAAACGTTCATAGGCGGACTCTCGGTCGATATCTTCTTCATATTTGCCGTACAGCGAAGAGTGATTAATCAGCCCGTTGCGCTCGTCGTCCGTCACCGGTCCCATCCGTGAGCACGGCGCAATCACCATCGCCCGTTCAACCACCGACGGGCTGCCTTTGGCGTCCAGAAACGACACCAGCGCCTCGCCGGTTCCCAGCTCCTGAATGGCTTTTTCGGTATCAAATGCCGGGTTGGCGCGCATGGTTTGCGCCGCGGTTTTCACTGCTTTCTGATCTTTCGGCGTGAACGCGCGCAAGGCGTGCTGCACGCGGTTCCCCAACTGGCCAAGCACGTTGTCCGGAATATCCGACGGGTTTTGCGAGACGAACCACACGCCGACCCCTTTCGAGCGGATCAGACGGATCACCTGTTCGATTTTATCCAGCAACACCTGCGGGGCATCGTTGAACAGCAGATGCGCTTCATCAAAGAAGAACACCAGTTTTGGTTTCTCCAGATCGCCCGCTTCCGGCAACTGTTCGTACAGTTCTGAGAGCATCCACAGCAGGCTGGCGGCGTACAGTTTGGGCATCTGGTAGAGCTTCTCGGCGCTGAGGATATTAATCATCCCTTTGCCGCTGGCGTCGGTACGCATCCAGTCTTTGATGTCCAGCATCGGTTCGCCAAAGAAGTGTGCCGCTCCCTGCTGCTCCAGCGACAGCAGTCCGCGCTGGATAGCCCCGACCGAAGCGCTGCTGATATTGCCGTACTGATTCTGGAAGGATTTAGCGTTATCGCCGATGTACTGAGTAATGGCCCGCAGGTCTTTGAAATCGAGCAGCAGCAGGCCCTGGTCATCGGCAATGCGGAAGATAATATCCAGCACGCCGGACTGAACGTCGTTGAGATTCAACAGACGGGCCAGCAGCAGCGGTCCGAGGTCAGATACCGTGGCTCGCACCGGGTGACCCTTTTCGCCGAAGATATCCCACACCGTGACCGGATTACCATGCGGTTGCCAGTCGGTAATGCCGATGTTTTTCAGGCGGGCGAGTAGCTTTTCAGAGGCTTGTCCTTCTTCGGCTACGCCGGTTAAGTCACCTTTCACATCGGCCATAAATACCGGTACGCCAATCCCGGACAGCGATTCGGCCAGCTTTTGTAGTGTGACGGTTTTACCGGTCCCGGTCGCGCCGGTAATCAGCCCGTGACGGTTGGCCATGCCTGGCAGTAAAAACAGTTCGGTGTCCGGCGTGCGGGCAATTAGCAGGGGTGCGCTCATTGAGATTTCCTCCATTTATCCTGCCTGGAGTATAGGCAACCGTGACGCACTCTTCACCGCTAAATTGCGGAGATTGTGAGGAGAATTTTACCTGCCTGGAATAGCGGGGAGAATAGCCGGGAAGCTTACGCCACCCGACAAAGACGATCAGAAGTCGGCTTTCAGCACCACGCGGTAGCGGGCTTTGCCGTCACGCACATGCTGGATTGCTTCGTTAATTTGCGACATCGGGTACAGCTCGGTGGTAGGCGACACCTTGCTGCGCCCGGCAAACTTCATCAGCTTGCGCAGCTCGAATGGCGTCCCGGTCGCCGAACCGGAGATGCTGCGATCCCCGGCAATTAAGGTAAACGCCGGAACCGGCAGCGGCTTCAGCACTGCACCGACGGTATGGAAGTTACCGCCGTAGGCCAGCGCTTCAAAATAGGGCTGCCAGTCGAGATCGACGTTAACCGTGTTAATGATGAGATCGAACTGGCCCGCCAGCGCTTTTAGCGCATCTGGATCGCGGCTGTTGACCACCTTATCTGCCCCCATCGCCAGCACTTCCTGCTCTTTCGCCGGATTGGAGCTGAACGCGGTCACTTCGCAGCCCATCGCATGCAACAGCTTAATGGCGATATGCCCCAGGCCGCCGATGCCGATCACCCCGACGCGGCTGGTGGCGGTGATATGGTGCATCAGCAGCGGTTTGAACACCGTAATGCCGCCGCACAATAATGGGCCAGCGGCCGCCAGATCGATACTCTCCGGCAGCGGGATCACCCACTGCCAGTCGGCCCGCAGCTTCTCGGCAAAGCCGCCGCGATTAAGAATAGTGGGAACGGAACCTTCCAGGCAGTTGATTTGATTACCGCTGATACAGGCGTCGCAGTGCCCGCAGCTGCGTGCCGTCCAGCCAACGCCGACGCGTTGACCAACCTTCAGGCCCTTATCCTGCGCCGCGCTGCCGAGCGCCGCCACGCGACCAATCACCTCATGCCCGGCAACCAGCGGATACTGAGAGAACCCCCATTCGTTGTCTATCATCGACAAATCAGAATGGCAGATACCGCAGTAATCGACCTGGACTTCGACATCTTCCGGCTTGAGCTCGCCCGCATCATATTCATAGAGTTCGAGTTCGCTGCCTGCTTCTTTAGCGGCGTAGCTTTTTATCATCGACATCGTGTTTCCCTCAGTGTGGTGTTGAACTGGAAGTGTAGAGCATGGGGAAACGGGACGCTTCGCAGAAGGGGGGATTAAGAAGCGGGTAAACTGTGATGAGGGTTACAGGTAAGAAAGGTAATGCTGAAATTTTCAACACTTAGCGAGCCAGACACACGCTGGCGCTTGCATGGTGGCGCACGACAGGTATAATCCACAACGTTTTCCGCATCCCTCTTCAGTGCCGAAGTGGCGAAATCGGTAGACGCAGTTGATTCAAAATCAACCGTAGAAATACGTGCCGGTTCGAGTCCGGCCTTCGGCACCATTAGTACTTCCAAGACCATCCGAGAAAGTCCAATTATCCCTTTAAAATCAATGCTTGCAGCGATTTTTACGTCCTGAGTCGTCCGAGGTTGTCCGTTGAAATCCGGATGTCATTGGGGGCATAATTGGGGGCATCTTAACTTCGATTAGAAATGTGCCCCCAAATGAAGCTCAACGCCAGACAGGTCGAGACCGCAAAGCCAAAAGACAAAACCTACAAAATGGCCGATGGCGGCGGTTTGTATCTGGAGGTTTCGGCCAAGGGTTCTAAATACTGGCGTATGAAATACAGACGCCCCTCAGACAAAAAAGAGGATCGCCTCGCTTTTGGTGTTTGGCCTACTGTGACGCTTGCTCAGGCAAGAGCAAAGCGCGATGAAGCTAAAAAGCTGTTAGCGCAGGGCATTGACCCAAAAGCAGAACATAAAGAAGCTCTGGCCGAGAATTCGGGTGTATATACTTTCGAAACCATTGCTCGCGAATGGCATGCCAGTAACAAGCGATGGAGTGAAGACCATCGATCGCGCGTTCTTCGCTATCTTGAGCTTTATATCTTCCCTCATATCGGTTCGTCCGACATTCGCCAGCTAAAAACCAGTCACCTGTTAGCCCCGATTAAAAAAGTTGATGCCAGTGGTAAACACGATGTAGCTCAACGCCTGCAACAACGGGTCACGGCCATAATGCGTTACGCCGTACAGAACGATTACATCGACTCTAATCCAGCCAGTGATATGGCAGGTGCGTTATCGACAACCAAAGCGCGGCATTATCCCGCTTTACCTTCTAGCCAGTTTCCTGAGTTTCTTGCACGTCTTGCTGCATATCGTGGCCGTGTAATGACACGGATAGCGGTTGAGCTTTCCTTACTAACTTTTGTACGTTCTAGTGAGTTACGCTTTGCCCGTTGGGATGAGTTTGACTTCGATAAATCTCTTTGGCGTGTACCTGCAAAACGAGAGGAAATTAAGGGTGTGCGTTACTCGTACCGTGGGATGAAAATGAAAGAGGAGCATATTGTTCCTCTTAGCCGACAAGCGATGATTTTGCTAAGTCAGTTAAAGCAGATTAGTGGTGATAAAGAGCTGCTTTTTCCGGGTGATCATGACGCAACTAAGGTTATGAGTGAAAACACAGTAAACAGCGCATTGCGCGCGATGGGTTATGACACGAAAACTGAAGTTTGCGGGCATGGATTTAGAACGATGGCTCGTGGTGCTTTAGGAGAATCAGGATTGTGGAGTGATGACGCGATAGAACGCCAGTTGAGTCACTCTGAGCGTAATAATGTGCGTGCGGCTTATATCCATACTTCTGAACATTTAGATGAGCGTAGGTTAATGGTTCAATGGTGGGCTGATTACCTTGATATAAACAAACTTATGCCAGTAACGCCCTTTGAGTTTGCTAAATTATGATAGTCAAAAGCATTGCAACGATTTCCTAATTTATCGCTGCAATGCGTTTTTTTTACTTAAAAGTAACTTTAGAGTATTTTGTCACACTTCTCATTATTTCAGTGTTGTTTACTAATCCAATGACTTCGTATTCCTCTTTCTCTTCAAAATCTCCCCAAATCTCTTTAATTAAATCTTCAAGTTTTTCTACATAACTAACTCTAGGGAGATTGTATTTTTCAATTACCTTATCAAATGTGAATGCTTCGTTGAAATGATAAACACTATTTGAATGGCTAACTATGACATTTTTCTCGAGTATTAGATCACGTTCGAAATCTGTTTTTCTTACACTATCATCGTCATCGTAATCCAGATCGCCGATATGAAAGAGAATTTCATCTGAGGAAATCAGAAAGTTTTTAATATCTGATAATGAACATCTTTTATTGCTTATAAACCAAACATTTAGATCGTCATTTGGCAAGAGAATGTGAAGTTTAAGTAAAAGATCAATCGAGAGCATTGATTCTGAACTGACAATTTCTCTAGCCCAATCAATCCAGCTTTCAAGAGGATAGTTTGGTAAAGCATCATTTCTCTCTGCTTTTTCATTATTTTCGAATGATAAGCATAAACCATCAAGGCCATAAATTTGTCCTGCACGAGCCCCTTTGTAGGATACAATTAAAGGTGGGTACTCATTAATTAGAAAATAATAGTGGCTAGTGATTCTTAAACGTCCAACAGTACGCCCATTAACTTTTAATGGATATAGTTTTTTTTCTTTGCTTTTATTGTGTATTCTTCTAAGTAGATCTATATCAGATATTTCTAACCAATCATTTGCGCTTATTATTTTTTCTGTTTTTTCTTTTGTGATTAGATAAATATCTATTTCACAGGCAGGGAATATCCATTTGATGATTTTTTTAAGTTTACCCTGCATTTTCTCTTCGCTAATTATTTCCTCTTCACTAATTATTTCCTCTTCACTAATTATTTCCTCTTCCTCTGGTATCAATAAATCATTTAGAGTTTCATTTTCAATTCTAAGTGATATGGTAGTGCCATGCTTTTTTAACTCTTCTTGTTCACTTGGTTTTGAAATAAATGGTCTTTCTTCCAGACCGTTAGGGAAAGTTAATTTCCAATGGGAGTTAGATTCATCAGATTTGAGCTTATATCGATGTGTTATGACCTTTACATAGTTGGATATCATGAATGCTGAGTAAAAACCAATGCCAAATTGACCGATGGAATTAAAACCAGTTTGTGCAAGTTTTGGGTGTTCATACCTAACTGTATCATGGTTCCATAATGATTTCCCAAAATCGAGAAGAACATCAGATAAAACATATCTACTCATTCCTAATCCATTGTCAGATATATCTAACATCCAACTGTTGTTATCAATTCTATTTAGTTGGATAGTAATATGACCTTCAAAACTTTCAAGATAGCCTAAGTTTCGAGCTGCGATGATAGCGTCGAACCCATTTTGAATTAATTCTCTTAATGCTACGTATTTATTTTCTCCATATAGTGCTTTCCCTCCTAATGTTGAAATTAGTCTTGGCAGATTGCTCACATGAACTGAAATATCCTCAGGATCCCAATTATTTGCTAAAACATATTTTGAAAAAGATGTTGGTGATTCTGCTCCCAATACGGAGTTAGCACCTAAGGGAGGGCGACCTGATTCGATTAAAAAACTATTAGCATCTTTAAGTTCTCTATTAATCATTCTTGCTGTATCGAAAGCTAACCACCATGCATTGCGTTCGTCTTCATTAAATGAGGAACCCGATGATATTCTTAGATTTCCTCCATCAACCAATTTTGCTCTACCAATTTTATTTTGAAAATGCCAATGGTCTTTTGAAATGCCTTGTGGAGTAAGAATGTTGTAAGAATAGGTGGGTGCTCTTCTGGAATCTATATGTGTTGCATCTGTTGTACGCAAAATAAATGCAATTTTGAGAGGGTCGACTTCCCAGTTTGTATTTTTGAAGAATGCTGGGGGGTTAATTATTCTTCCTGAGAAATTGTCATTGACTTTTTTTGCTGGCCAATGATGACTTTCCGCTATTTCACCAATTATTTCTGAATAATAGTCTCTAATCTCTTCATCAGCTATTAGGAAATAATAGTTTTGGTTTGTTTCAGATTTCCAAGATTGTTGAATTAAATTTCTTGCTTGTTTTGCATGTAATTGTCTAATAATTTCAAATAAAGCCATTTTTTCTAATTCAGAATTTTTTTCTGGTTCAATATTTTTGAATTTTAGTGCGATGAGGTCTTTCCATTCATCTCTCTCTTTTAAAGCAGTGAAGCCACCATTGTATGCTGCACTTACATGAGCGGCATCGTGTAATAGGAATGAGCCACCTAAAACATATGCTTCTATTGGGTTTAAATAAGAATCCTTACCTATTATTTGATCTGCTACTTCCCAAAGTGAATCTATGTGAGATATATCATGTATGGTTAATCCAGGGAGTTCAAATTCAATGTTTTTTACTAAAGGTTCTATTTTTCTTCTAAAATCAAAATAGCTATTCCTCAATCTTTCTATATCTTCATTGTCGGTCAAACCCAAAGTTGATTGCCAAAGGTTGGATTTTTCAAAAGCATTTATCATATTAGTTCCTTTTTAATGCGAAATGATTTCTATTTGGTTGCTTTCAATAAGGAGAGATATATTAGCCATTTATGCTTTTCGTTGGTATTTCGATCTTATCACATATATCTGTTTTTATTACTAAATAATTCACTTGCGTGTTTGGCGCGCAATGCTCTCCCCGCCACGCCTGCACGCTTCCTGGGGCGCTTTTAATGCAGGTGCATGAAGTGGCTCAGGCCGCGCCAGTACTGGTGCGGCGGGGTGTGGAAAATTCAGGTTTTTGCATGCAAAGCCATGCAGCGTAGGCATGCATGGCTATTTTTATTAAAAAGACGGGTATTTTCGGGGGCGTTTTATGCGGATTTTTTGCGGGTCTTCGCGGCCTGTCGGCGCATGAAAATCTGACTCTGTTCAGGCGTATATTTTGCCCGGTTGTCGTCCCTCGATGCTCTGTCAGGCCGGAAACCTATGCTTGTCAGAATGTCACGATCTTCCTCTGCGTAATCAATGCTTCCTCCGCGGGTTACATGAACGGACAGCGCTTCGCGAACACTGGCGGCCGCCCGGTCGAGAGCACGCTCTCTGACAATGTCAGGTTGTTCGCTGAGATGCATTAATTCCGGTGCCAGTGCGGCGGCCAGCGCGTCGCCGCTTACCTGCATAAAAGCGTGGAGCTGACGCCGGATACTGATACGCTGCACGGCCTCATGTGACCGGATGTACTGCCCGGCCGACTGATTTACCGCCCATTTTTTCAGGTCAATATCATCCCGCAGCGCCTGTGCGGCCTCCGGTTCATAACGGGTGCAGGTCAGCTCCAGCTCTTTCAGCGCCATTTCAGCCCGCGCCAGTGCAGACTTGCTGCTCATCCAGTCCGATTTATTCTTCTGACAGGTTTCAAAGGCCTGTTCCAGTAGTGCTCGTGCCATTGTCTTTTCTCCTGAATCAGTGGCGCAGCGATGAGCGGGCGCAGTCCAGAATTCGGGGCGGTGTTTCTGGTACTGTTTGTGGTGGTTCGGGCTTTTCTTCTGCCGGTGGCCGTATCACCTCGTCGATAGACTCAGTGGTGCGAAAGGTTGCGGAGCAAAAGACATTCACGCACTGGAGGTAGCTCTGCTTGACGTTATCCGACAGGTAACGGCTGGTACGGACATGGGCAGCCTGTTTGCAGTACGGACAGCGCATCATGGCTTAACCCCCCGCGATTTTTTCTTCTGTGCCAGCTCTTTAGCCCGCGCCATTCTGAGAACAGGGCTTTTAAAGAGCTTCATGTCCACGCCGGTGAGTGCCGGACGGTGAAGCCCAATTTTTGAAATTACCGGCTCCTGCGCCATGTTGAATGTGTAGTATCTGCTTTGCGCCAGTACATTCTCCCCCAGCTCCTGAATGAGAACGTTGTGAGGGTGTTCTTCCCCCTTCATTTCGAGTTCACGCAGACGTAACGCAAAAGCGCGCACCAGTGAGGGGGGGATGTCTTTCATCACGGTCGCCCACTCATTCCGGGAGTAGGCAGAGAACACCGTAAAATGCGTGCCGACGTACTTATCTCCTGATGTACAGGCGGACAGCATGGTACTGGCTTTATCGTCTTCCAGTTCGGCAATCAGGGCGGTGAATTCCTCCGCCAGCTCCCGCCCGGCCACTCGCTGACTGTGTTCGGCTTTCAGTTCCGGGGTCATCATGCCGCGCAGTTCGCGAAAACGGGTACGCCAGTTCTGTTCAGCTTCCGCACTTTCATTCAGGGCGTTCTGACGCTCTTTCTCACTCCGGTTAATGGCGGCATCAATATCATTCAGCTTCAGCATATTTTCCGTGTGCGCGGATTTAGCCTTGCTGAATGTCTCAAGCGCATTATTTATCGTGGCCTCTGCGTTCTGGTTTGCTTTCTCGTTAAGGCTGTCCAGTGCGCTGTCAATGGCCGTGCGGATGTTCTCATCCTGTGTACTGCCGATGGTTTTCATTACTGCGGTAAACAAATCTGGTTTCATCGTCGGGTTCTCTCTGTGTTTTCAACCTGACGCCATTCTGCCGTCCCTCAGACAACAACTCGATTCATTGCCGTTGTAGCAGACATGGCACAAACAGGACTTAAAAACCCGGCTGGCCAGAGAAAGGTTGCAGGAAACCCCCTCTCTGTTTGTTTTTTTACATATAACTATTCACTACTGTTCACTCACTATAAAAATATAAGTAAAACAATAAATTAAAGAGTGAACAGTTGAGAGGAAAGTGTTCACCAACTGTTCACTACTGTTCACTCCAGAGAAATTGAGCCTTATCTCATAATTATGTTAATTCCTGTTAATTTCGTAATAACAATAGGTGCAGCTAATCAAAGAAAAATTCTGATTTCCATCTGAAGCCATTTAAAGTCATTTAAAGCGATTTGGAGTTTTGCTGCTCACAATTCAGACAGTTTGTGCTGTGCCTCATACAAAATTCGCTTGTTGCATCAGACCAAAATATTCACAAAATAGAGCGCTACCTGATACCGGACGGATACGTCCGGATCTCTGCGGATATTAACGAGGTAGCGTTATGCACACAGTTTCATCAGCACCATCGTCCCCCACCACCGCGCACCTGATGCCGGTTTCAGCCCCGGCTCAGGAACGTTTTTTACGTCTCCCGGAAGTCATTCATCAGTGCGGCCTGTCCCGCTCCACGCTCTACGATTTAATTGCCCGCAATGCTTTCCCGGCACAAGTTTCCCTCGGGGGTAAAAATGTCGCCTGGCTACAGTCTGAAATCACGGCGTGGATGGCAGAACGTGTCGCGCACCGCAACCGGAAATACGACGCATGAATCAGAGCAACCTTCACAAAGCCCCTTTTTCTGGCTTGCATCCGTTGTGTGTTTCCTGGTACAGTTTTGTCGCTGTCGCAAAATCGACAGCCGGAATTGGCGTTCCGTGTAACTCAATGGCGACAACAGACGCGCTATGCGTCTTTTTTTATGTCGTAGCTCAGACACACCCATTTTCCGGGCTGTGGTGTTTATACGCACACCGCGGTTCCTGTCAGATAATGGTAGTCCGGGCGGGGCAGCCTTCGGGCTGGCCGGTATTCATTGAGGCCGGTTACGCCAACCCCGTTCGGGCTGCCACCAGTGAAATTGGCGTTTCCGGTGGTAGCAGCAACCGCTACTCAATGGAGATTGCCATCATGGCTACGACCCTCACCCCGTCACACCCTCAGTTTGTCTTTGTGTTTGCCGCCGTCCGTCGCGCAGACCGTAAGCCCCGTATCTGTATGCTCCGCACCGTTGCCGGTGACGAGCTGGCCGCCCGCCGCACCCTTGTTCGGGAATATGTGCTTTCCCTTGCCGCCCGTCTGCCGGTGACGGGGGTGTGTCATGCATAATCAGCCTGCCGTTCAGACTGTCTCAGCGCGTCGTAATGACCTCAATGCCATCAGTGAACACCTGAGCCTCGAATCATTCCATAAACTCAACCGTGCCTGTGAAACCCTGCAGTATTTCGGCAGTGATTTACGACGCCACGAAATCAACGGACTCAGCCAGCTTTATACCCCGCAAATCCTGAGTTATGTGCATGAAGACATCAGCCATGTACTCGAAGAACTCAAGGCCAAAGGCCTGTGCCGTGACTTTCTCGCCACGACGTCGGGAAACGGAGGTGAGCATCATGTTTGATTTTCCTCAGCCGGGTGAAATATATCGCTGTACAGGATTTCCTGACGTGGTGGTGTCGGGCGTGCTGGCCGACGGTATTCCGTGGGAAATGCCGTACCGCTGTCCGGGGCTGGTCTGGAATCCGTACCGGCGCACCTACACCATCCTCATCCGTATTATTGCCGGTGGCCGCATGGCAGAAATTCCGCTCAGTCGTTTTTTGCGGGACTTTACCTGTGAGCATCCCGACGTATTTAAGCGCAACCCTGAAAACCGCCATGCCGTATTACGCGAAATAGCCACTGACCCGGCATTACAGCAATACCGGGCGCGGAATATCGATAACTATCCTGACGATATTCCCCCGGTTAAACGCCCGGCGCCGGTGGCGCATAAATGGCGGAATAATTTCAGGCCGGAAACGGAAATAAAACCGGATAACAGCTACCGCCATTATCTGTAATTAAAAACGACATCCAAAAAATAAAATGTGCGTATCTGCGCAGGGATACGCACGTCCTCAGGAGACGAAATAATGCCTGTTAACAGTACGGAACGGCCGCAGAATATAAACCAGCCCACCATCAGCCGGGCAGACCTCGAATGCCTCGAACATCTTCGCAACGTCGGCCAGCTCGTCGGCGAACTGATGCAGGTGCAGGGCTGTACCACCGTGCGCCACAATCCGGCGCAGCAGCTACAGCTCACCTCGGTGATTTACCTCATGACTGCCCGGTTCGACGGCGTGGTCGACCGCTGCAATCAGCGCTGGCTGACCGGGGAGGGCAGTGTATGAAAACCGCACTATCTCCCGTTCTGCGCGCTGCACTTTACCGCCGCGCGGTCGCCTGTGCCTGGCTGACCCTGTGCGAACGTCAGCACCGCTACCCGCAGCTCACACTCAGTACGCTGGAAAGCGCCATTGCGGCCGAGCTGGAGGGCTTCTATCTGCGCCAGCACGGCGAGGAAAAAGGCCGTCAGATTGCCTGTGCCCTGCTTGAAGATTTAATGGAAGCCGGACCACTGAAAGCCGCGCCGTCGCTGTCCTTTCTCGGGCTGGCCGTGATGGATGAACTCTGCGCCCGTCATATCACCGCACCGGCACTGCACTGAGGGAAAGCACCATGAAAATGAACGTAACGGACACCGTAAAACAGGCGTGCGGCCACTGGCCGCGCATTCTCCCGGCGCTGGGGGTAACGGTCATCAAAAACCGTCATCAGGCCTGTCCGGTGTGTGGCGGCTCCGACCGCTTTCGCTTTGACGATAAAGAGGGGCGCGGGACGTGGTTCTGTAACCAGTGCGGCGCGGGGGACGGCCTGAAACTGGTTGAGAAAGTGTTCGGCGTGACCCCGTCAGAGGCGGCCGGGAAGGTGAACGCCATCACGGGCAACCTGCCGCCGGTTTCCCCGGCGGTGACTGCGGCCGCAGAGGCTGAAACAGAGGCCGACCACAAAGCGGCCGCCGCGCTGGCCGTAAAACTGATGGAGAAAGCCCGCCCGGCCACCGGCAATGCCTACCTCACCCGCAAGGGCTTCCCCGGTCGGGAATGTCCGGTACTGACGGTCATGCATAAAACCGGCGGCGTGACGTACCGCGCCGGGGATGTGGTTGTCCCGCTGTATGACGATAGCGGCGCACTGGTTAACATCCAGCTCATTAACCCGGACGGCCTCAAACGCACCCTGAAAGGGGGACAGGTGAAAGGGGCGTGTCATATTCTCGACGGGAAAAAAGAGGCGGGAAAACGGCTGTGGATAGCGGAGGGCTACGCGACCGCGCTCACCGTGCATCACCTGACCGGCGAAACCGTCATGGTGGCGCTGTCGTCGGTGAACCTCCTTTCTCTGGCGAGCCTTGCCCGTCACAAATATCCGGCCTGCCGGATTGTGCTGGCCGCCGACCGTGACCTTAACGGCGACGGCCAGACCAAAGCGTCTGCGGCCGCAGAGTCCTGTGAGGGCATGGTCGCCCTGCCGCCGGTGTTCGGTGACTGGAATGATGCGTATACACAGCACGGCGGGGAGGCCACGCGTAAAGCCATTTATGACGCCATCCGGCCACCGGCTGACAGCCCGTTCAGCTCCATGAGCGAGGCGGAGTTTACCGCCATGAGTACCAGTGAGAAAGCCATGCGGGTACATGAGCATTACGGCGAAGCGCTGGCAGTGGATGCGAACGGCCAGCTCCTGTCCCGTTATGAGGCGGGAATCTGGAAAATCATTCCGCCGTCGGACTTTGCGCGCGACGTGGCCGGGCTGTTCCAGCGTCTGCGCGCCCCGTTTTCATCAGGGAAAATTGCCTCGGTGGTGGACACCCTGAAACTGATTATTCCGCAGCAGGACGCCCCGCCACGGCGGCTGATTGGCTTTCGCAACGGCGTGCTCGATACCAAAAGCGGCGTATTCAGCCCGCACAGCAAAACGCACTGGCTGCGCACCCTGTGCGACGTGGATTTCACCCCGCCGGTGGAGGGGGAAACGCTGGAGACGCACGCGCCGAATTTCTGGCGCTGGCTCGACCGCGCCGCCGGTTCGCGCGCCGATAAACGGGATGTGATACTCGCCGCGCTGTTTATGGTGCTGGCGAACCGTTACGACTGGCAGCTCTTCCTCGAAGTGACCGGTCCCGGCGGCAGCGGGAAAAGTATTCTGGCCGAAATAGCGACGATGCTCGCCGGGGAAGATAACGCCACGTCGGCCACCATCGAGACGCTGGAGTCGCCCCGCGAACGTGCGGCGCTGATTGGCTTCTCGCTGATACGTCTGCCTGACCAGGAGAAATGGAGCGGTGACGGGGCAGGACTCAAGGCCATCACCGGCGGCGATGCGGTCTCCGTCGACCCGAAATACCGCGATGCATACTCCACCCATATTCCGGCGGTGATACTGGCCGTGAACAATAACCCGATGCGCTTCACCGACCGCAGCGGCGGGGTGTCCCGTCGCCGGGTGATAATGCACTTCCCGGAACAGATTGCCCCGGAAGAGCGTGACCCGAAGCTGAAAGATAAAATCGCCCGGGAGCTGGCCGTCATCGTGCGCCAGCTCATGCAGACGTTCAGCGACCCGATGACCGCGCGCACACTGCTCCAGTCGCAGCAGAACTCCGACGAGGCACTCAGCATCAAGCGCGACGCTGACCCGACATTCGATTTTTGTGGCTATCTGGAGGCACTGCCCGAACCTGACGGTATGTATATGGGGAATGCGAATATCATCCCGCGACAGCCGCGCCTGTACCTGTATCACGCCTATCTGGTGTACATGGAGGCGCACGGCTACAAGAACACACTCAGCCTGACCATGTTCGGCAAAGGGCTGTCATCGATGCTGAAAGAGTACGGGCTGAATTACGCCAGGCGGCGAACAAATCAGGGGATGCAGACAAACCTTGCGCTCAGGGAGGAAAGCAACGCCGACTGGCTGCCCCGGTGTGACGAAACCACCGCGACATAACCTACCCGGACCGGCATCAGCCGGTCTTTTTTTACCTGAAATCCCGGAAAGTGAACAGTAAAGTGTTCACTGTTCACGGACTGTTCACTGCGTATGACATTGAAAATAAACACAAATAATGGCGAGTGAACAGTGTGAACAGTTTTCCGTAAAAAAAGTTTTTTTTAGGTTCTTCATTCTTCCGGTTTGGATCCGTAGCACGGATCCAAACCGGAGATCATGTTTTGAAGTTATTAATCTTTCTTATCAATCTGTTGTCGTTTGAAGGGGGTTAAAAAATGATGGGGGCACAAATGGGGGCACTTTAATGAGTTTAGGTAAATAAAGTCTTTTTATTTAACATGTTAAGTTGTAATTTGAGTCCGGCCTTCGCACTCATTCCCTGAACACCTCCTTCCTGTGCCATTCCACAAACCCTTCTTTTGGATAATTCTCGCGCATCATCGGTAGAGCAATCTCCTTCCCGTCGAAATCCCAGAACAGTCTGCCCACCATGCCGCTGCCATTTACTGCGGGCGACACTTGAACTCGCATACTTTCATCCAGGCCAATCGAACCTTTATCAAAGGCTTTATGGTGGATTGCGCACAACGCCAGGCCGTTTGAAATTTCGCACGGGCCGCCGTGCTGTTTCCATTTGATATGGGCGGCTTCCAGGGCGACTGAGGTGCTGTCGTGGCGCATATTGAAACCACAAATGGCGCATTCATAGTTATAGGCACGCAGAACCTGCTGGCGGAACAATGGATCCCGCTGTTTGCGGATTTGCAGGATATCAAATCCCAGTTCATCCGCGATCTCTTCCTGGATGCTTTCGGTGAAGTGCGCCTCGAGGATTTGCTGGGCCAGGGTGTTGATGAGGCTCTTGCTATTTTTCAGCAGGGCAAAATGCTGTTCATCAAAACCTCCGGCAACGTTGTGCGTTACCAGTTCCCCGGCAGGGGGCTGTTTGCTGCTACCGGATGTTGAACAATGCTCGGCGTTTTGTAGCTCCCAGAACCCATCTCCCTGTAAGCGCCAGAAAGGCATATCCGGGCGGTACTGCGCGCGCTGGGGTCCAAATCGCTCCAGCAGACTATGCAACGGGTCGCGAACTTCCGAACCGTAGTCAAACAGGCGACCGTGGCCCTGCTGATAACCCGCCAGCTCATGAAGCAGAAGCAGAGGCTTGTGCGGCGCACGCTGCTCGCCTTTACGCCAGATGGTGATGTCGGCAATTGCCTGTTGTAGGGTTTTACTGGAAGTCATTGATTTCATTATCGGGTAAATAATTGCGATGATGCTCGCAAAATATCACCTGATCAAGAGGAGTGAGGCCGATACACTATCGACGTCACTTTATCGCTTGCCGTTTTTTCAGAAAGTCTTTGGTTAAAGGAATCTGCCCCATGAATGAACTACCTGACACGCTGCCGCGCGAGTACATCATCAAGGCCATTCACGCCTATGACTCGGGCTTCTCGCATCGTTTCAAAGAGGCACGGCTTTACGAGCTGGAATTTCAGGGGCGTCGCTATCCGTCAAAAGCCATTGCCGGAATTGCGGCGACGCTTTTGACGGGCAAAGCGTTTACCCCTCAGGATTTCTCCGGCGGTATCAGTTCGAAATGCGTCAGATTATTGACTGAGCAAGGTTTTCATATTGTTCAGGATAAAAAGCGCGCTGCGGCGGTGAGCGACACGATCTTTCCTGAAGAACTCGAAGCGCAAACTGAATATATAGAAGGGGCAGCGACTCAGGTGACCGTGAATCGCTATGAGCGCGACCGCAACGCCCGACAGGCAGCGCTTCGCCATCACGGTTGTCAGTGCAAAGTCTGTGGCATCGATATGTCAAAGGTCTACGGTAAGATTGCCGAAGGGTTTATCCATGTTCATCACCTAGTACCCCTATCGGTAATAAAAGAAGACTCCTGCCTTGATCCCATCAATGACCTGATCCCCGTATGTCCAAACTGTCATGCTATGTTGCACCGGCGCATACCGCCGTACACCCCAGAAGAACTGAAAAATATGCTGTGCTAAACGCTCAAAAAAGGCGCCCCGCAGGCGCCTCAATGACAATCACAATCACACACTCACCCCTTCAACGCTTTCCCCGCAATCACCCCGATAAACTCCAGCACCTGCTTTTGCTTACGCACGGAGAGCTTTTCCACGGCGCGCAGGGATTTCATTAGTTCTGACTCTTCGGGTTCGGCAGCGCGGGCGGTAAGCACGATGCAGCCTTGCATTACCCGCACATCAACGTCGGTGCCGGTGTCGAATCCGGCGGCTTTCAGCCACTGGCCCTTCATCACAATGGACGGAAACCGAACGTACTTCACCGGAATACGGCTGTAATCAGGATAACGGCTCGCATAACCCACCTTCAGGCGACGGTTATCTGCGGCGTGGACTTCTGGATAAAATGAAACTGCAATACAATGCGTATCAGTCATGATGGCTATTCTCGTGAAATAGTTGCTGTGATTAGCGATGCGGAGGTGTTGGCGCACCTTCGCATCGCGCTAATAAAACCCCTGTAAATTACGCCAGTAAACTGGGGGAAGTCCAGATGTAAATACGATGAAATAAGCGCGAATAGCACGCTTTCGGAATAAATAGAAAACGCCTTCACCCCAATAAATCCGGTATTATTCACCGTGTAAATCCATTCCCCTCCAGTCCGCTAAATACCAGCCATTTCCAGAAATAACGCGCCTCTACATCTGGCCAAAAATGCGATCTGACTCACTGAAGCAAATAGTAAACTCTGAAACAACACCGTTTTGTACACTTTGCTTTACACTTTTGGTGATGTGAATCACAAATATCACTCCGTGAAGTGATCCGACTCTCACAAAATGAGGTGTACTCATTCACCAATACATTACGAGCACAGCCTGGAAAGTTATGTTTTCAGTATTTCCACTCTCCGCAGACACACTACGACGAATGGCAAATCGAAACGCAAAAAAAAACTTGTTGAATATTAACGGGTAAAAAAATGACGTGTGATTTGCATCACTCACATTTACAGCTTTTTAAATTATTGCCAGTGATTAATGTTGACCGGGCTATTTCCATAATCAATCAAATCTTGCATAGTGCCTCCACATTATTTCTCCCCCTGAATCAGGAGGCGAATAGTTATATTTCATCAGGATTTGTTGATGAACCAGGTATGATTTACTTCACATTAATACGTACATGACCACTGTTACTGGAGAAACAAAATGAATTATCCGGCAGAACCCTTCCGTATTAAAAGCGTTGAAACTGTATCTATGATCCCGCGTGATGAGCGCCTCAAGAAAATGCAGGAAGCGGGTTACAATACTTTCCTGTTAAATTCGAAAGATATTTATATTGACCTGCTGACAGACAGTGGCACTAACGCAATGAGCGACAAGCAGTGGGCCGGAATGATGATGGGTGATGAAGCGTACGCGGGCAGCGAAAACTTCTATCATCTGGAAAGAACCGTGCAGGAACTGTTTGGCTTTAAACATATTGTTCCGACTCACCAGGGGCGTGGCGCAGAAAACCTGTTATCGCAGCTGGCTATTAAACCTGGGCAATATGTTGCCGGGAATATGTATTTCACTACCACCCGTTATCACCAGGAAAAAAATGGTGCGGTGTTTGTCGATATCGTTCGTGACGAAGCGCACGATGCCGGTCTGAATATTGCGTTTAAAGGTGATATCGATCTTAAAAAATTACAAAAGCTGATTGATGAAAAAGGCGCAGAGAATATTGCGTATATCTGCCTGGCGGTGACGGTTAACCTCGCGGGTGGGCAGCCGGTCTCGATGGCTAACATGCGTGCGGTGCGTGAACTGACAGAAGCGCATGGCATTAAAGTGTTCTACGACGCTACCCGCTGCGTAGAAAACGCCTACTTTATCAAAGAGCAAGAGCAGGGCTTTGAGAACAAGAGCATCGCCGAGATCGTGCATGAGATGTTCAGCTACGCCGACGGTTGTACCATGAGTGGTAAAAAAGACTGTCTGGTGAACATCGGCGGCTTCCTGTGCATGAACGATGACGAAATGTTCTCTTCTGCCAAAGAGTTAGTCGTGGTCTACGAAGGGATGCCATCTTACGGCGGCCTGGCCGGACGTGATATGGAAGCCATGGCGATTGGCCTGCGCGAAGCCATGCAGTACGAATATATTGAGCACCGCGTGAAGCAGGTTCGCTATCTGGGCGACAAACTGAAAGCCGCTGGCGTACCGATTGTTGAACCGGTAGGCGGTCATGCGGTATTCCTCGATGCGCGTCGCTTCTGCGAGCATCTGACGCAAGATGAGTTCCCGGCGCAAAGTCTGGCCGCCAGCATCTATGTGGAAACCGGCGTGCGCAGCATGGAGCGCGGAATTATCTCTGCGGGCCGTAATAACGTGACCGGTGAACACCACAGACCGAAACTGGAAACCGTGCGTCTGACTATTCCACGTCGTGTTTATACCTACGCACATATGGATGTTGTGGCTGACGGTATTATTAAACTTTACCAGCACAAAGAAGATATTCGCGGGCTGAAGTTTATTTACGAGCCGAAGCAGTTGCGTTTCTTTACTGCACGCTTTGATTACATCTAAAAAATAGTTATGGCCCCATCACGTGATGGGGCTTTTTTGTATTCCTTTTCCATGAACAGGAAACCTTTGCGGTGCCCGTTACCGTGACATAACTAAAAAAAAGTAAACCCTGACTCCGACATTTTTATTATCCGCATGATGTACAAATGACAGCTGTAATTATAACGAATAGTCTACAGGAACATTTATCATGGATATTAATGCCATTGAGCGACAGAGTAGTACCCCCGGACTGATTAGCGGAACCATGTTGGTTATCGCGACCGTAGTGGGTGGCGGGATGTTCTCCCTGCCGATTGCGATGGCCGGCGTATGGTTCCCCGGTGCGTCTGTTATTCTTCTGTTTATCGCCATCATGATGTTATTAACCGGTCTGATGCTGGTCGAAGTTAACCTGCATTATGGCGCCGGTGCCAGTTTTAATACCTTTACTCAGGATTTATTAGGCCGGAAGTGGAATATCGTGGTTGGTATCGCTTTCGGCTTTGTGCTGTATATTCTGACCTATGCCTATATCTCCGGTTCGTCGGCGGTGATGGCGCAAACCGTGTTCAAATACAGCGGCGTGCGCTTTCCGGCGAATATCTCGGTGGTGATCGTCAGTATGCTGGTCGGCGCGATTGCCTGGTATAGTTCCTTACTGGTCGGACGCATCACTACCGTGCTGATTATCGGTAAGTTTGTGGCGTTCTTTGCCACGTTCTCCGGGCTGATTGGCCATATCGAAGTGGCAAAACTCATCGACAGCGTGGCGGTGGCGTTGCCCAATTCGCAGTATCTGCCGTACATCCTGATGACGCTGCCGTTCTGTATTATCTCGTTTGGTTTTCACGGTAACGTGCCGAGCCTGGTTAAACTGTATGGCACAAGCGGAGTCTCGAATATTACGCGTTCGATTATCATCGGTACGCTGTTTGCTCTGCTGCTGTATATTTTCTGGCTGGGCGTGACGATGGGTAACATCAGCCGTTCCTCATTCCCGCCGATTATCGCCAAAGGCGGCAATATCGATG
>OIWP01002189.1_pt1 | contig 20908 bp, 16 predicted proteins | sample 1587661 | NCBI WGS metagenome assembly OIWP01 (sample SAMEA3888899, study PRJEB22519) | human gut metagenome | biome: human gut; feature: human-associated habitat; material: faeces | place: Denmark | collected 2010 | reverse complement strand
CGTCCTGCCGCTTTTTGACGGCGATGTTGTAGTTCTGCACACCGGGCAGGATCTGGTCGAGCACGGTCAGCTCGTGGTAGTGGGTGGCGAACAGGGTCTTGCAACCCAGTCCTTTGGCGGGGTCTGCGATATGCTCCACCACGGCGCGGGCAATGCTCATGCCATCAAAGGTGGAGGTGCCGCGGCCGATCTCGTCCAGCACCACAAGGCTCTTAGCGGTGGCGTTTTTCAAAATTTCGGCCACCTCGGTCATCTCCACCATAAAGGTAGACTGGCCTGCGGCAAGGTCGTCCGATGCACCGATACGGGTGAAAATGGCATCCACCACGCCCACATGACAGCTGGCAGCCGGCACAAAGGAGCCGATCTGTGCCATCAGCGCAATGAGGGCATTCTGACGCATATAGGTGGATTTCCCCGCCATGTTGGGGCCAGTGATGATGAGGCAGCGGTCGGTGGTGCAGTTGAGGGTAGTATCGTTGGGCACGAACATACTGCCCTTGAGCACCTGCTCCACCACCGGGTGACGTCCCTCGGTGATGGTCAGCACATCACTGTCGTCCACCACGGGGCGGCAGTAGTTATTTTCCGCAGCGACCTGTGCCAGCGCCGCCAGCACATCCAGCTGGGCAATGGCGTTGGCGGTGCGTTGGATACGATCCAGCTGGGCACCGATGCTTTCCAGCAGTTCGTCAAACAGGCGGCGTTCCAGCGAGATGAGCCTCTCGTGTGCGCCAAGGATCTTGCTTTCCAGCTCCTTCAGCTCCTGCGTGATGTACCGCTCGCCGTTTGCAAGCGTCTGCTTGCGCACGTAGTGCTCCGGCGTCTTGTCCTTAAACGCGTTCGAAACTTCAAGGTAATACCCGAACACGCGGTTATACCCCACGCGCAGTTTCGGAATGCCCGTCGCTTCGCGCTCGCGCGCCTCCAGCTCGGCGATGAGCTGCTTGCCGTTCGTCATGTCACTTTTCACTTCGTCAAGCTCCGCGTTGAAGCCCTCACGGATAATGCCGCCCTCACGGATCGTGTGCGGCGGCTCCTCCACAACGGCGCGGTCAATGAGCTCGCAAATATCGGAGAGCACATCCATGCGGCTGTCGATGTCGCGCAGCATCGTCGCTTTAAACGTCGCAGAAAGCGCTTTCAGCTGCGGCAAGCGCGTCAGCGCCGACCACAGCGCACGCAGGTCTTTGCCGTTTACAGAGCCGTACACCACGCGCGTCATAATGCGCTCCAGGTCAAAAATGCCCGTCAGCGCCTCGGTCACATCGTCTAAAAGCGGGCGGTTCTCAAACAGCTCCTCCACCGCGTTTTGCCGCAGCGTAATGCCCGCCGGGCTCAAAAGCGGCTGCTCGAGCCATGTGCGGATAAGCCGCTTGCCCATCGCCGTTTTGGTCTTGTCAAGCACCCACAAAAGCGAGCCGCGGCGCTCCTTGCTGCGCATCGTCTCGAGTAATTCAAGGTTTCGGCGCGTGTTTAAATCAAGCCGCATCGTCTTCGCCTGCGAATATATGCGAATTTCCTCCATGCGCTCCAAACCCGTGATTTGCGTGCGGCTGAGATACTCGAGCAAAGCGCTCAGCGCCGCCGTGATCTCCGGGAAATTCAAAACGTCGGAGCGTTCCAAAACCTCGGGGTGAAACTGCGCCTTCACCGTTTCTTCCGCATGCAGCGGTTCGTAAACCGCAAAATCCATGCACTCGAGTGACGCCGAAAGCTTATCGGAAATGAATTTCGCCACGTCCGTCAAATCGGTAAATTCCGGATTGATGAGGATTTCGCGCGGCGTAAATCGCGACAGCGCGTCGATAACCGCGCGGGAGAGCGACTCACCCTTCTCCGCCGTCAGCGTCGTCGCCTCCAGCTCGCCCGTTGAAATATCCGCAAAGCAGATGCCCACCTTATCACCCTGATAATACGCGGAAGCGATGTAGTTGTTCTTCGCCTCGTCGAGCATGCTGCTTTCCATAACGGTGCCGGGCGTGATGACGCGGATAACGCTGCGCTTTACGATGCCCTTTGCAAGCGCCGGGTCTTCCATCTGCTCGCAGATGGCAACCTTGTAGCCCTTTGCCACAAGCCGCGCGATATACGTCTCCGCGCTGTGGAACGGCACGCCGCACATCGGCGCGCGCTCCTCCTGGCCGCAGTCACGGCCTGTCAGCGTCAGCTCCAGCTCACGCGACGCGATTTTCGCATCGTTAAAGAACATCTCGTAAAAGTCCCCAAGGCGAAAGAAAAGGAGCGTGTTCGGGTACTTTTCCTTCACTTCAAAGTACTGTTTCATCATCGGGGAATAATCAGCCATGCCCGGCCTCCATATCGTTAAGATTCAGTCAACAAGTGAATTACTGCCAAAGGCAGATTTTTGTAAAGTAGGTGCGCGAGATGCGCCGTCAGATTTTTCGTCATGAGCGTATATGCCTTGCGTAGTAAATTCCGCAGGCAGGCCGGCGCCTGTCAAGGACTTTACGACCGGTATGGCGGAAAAGATGCAAGCAGATCACGTGCAAACTTTGCAAAATTCTGCCTTAGTGGCAGCCACCGCCGCAGGTCGCACAGCTGCCGGTGCAGCCGCAGGCATCGGGATCGCAGCCATCCGGGTCCTGACCCTCCGCGCACATGGAAAGCACACCCGTCACGCGCTGCATCAGCGCATCAAACTCGTTCTTTGCCGCCTGATACGCCGCCATATGCTCGTTCTGCATCACTCTGCCGTAAATCTCGCGCAGTTCTTTGTTGTACTGCTCGATAAGTTCCTCGCTGCGGTCTTCCTTCGCCGCCTCGTTGTTGATGGCCATGCGCTTTAAGTTGAATTCGCCGATGGCGTTCTGCAAAGCTTCGTCCTCGTTGCACTGCTGCTCCGCAACGCTCATGTTGATGTAGGTCTGGTCCTGCTGCAAAGCGCGGCCGAGTTCTCTTGTCAGTTTCATGATATCCATAGTAATAGCTCCTTAAAATAAATTATAAATTTTATTGTATTTTGAAAAAGCAATGGGTCAAAACCCGTTTTGCTTAGTCTACACATTCGCCGCGCAAAATCCAGTTGCGCGCTTCGGTCACTTTTACATTTTTGAATTCGCCGATCCATTCGTCTTCGCCGGGGAATTCCACAATGATGCTGCTTGCGGTGCGACCGCTGAGCAAACCGTTTTTCTCGTTGCGCTCTTCAATGAGCACACGCTCCGTGCTGCCCACCATGGAAGCGCAGCGCTTTGCGGCAATCTCCTCCTGTGTCTTCAAAAGCTCCGAGAACCACTGCGTTTTCTCCTTGTACGTAACAGGGTCTTCCATTTCGGCGGCTCTCGTGCCGGGGCGCGGCGAGAAAATAAACGTAAAGAGCGACGTGAACTCCACCTCGCGGATGAGGCTCAGCGTCTCGCAGAACTCCTCATACGTCTCGCCCGGAAAGCCGACGATAATGTCGGAGGTCAGCGACAGATCCGGCATTTTCTCTTTCGCATAGCGGATGAGGTCAAGGTATTTTTCGCGGTCGTAGTGGCGGTTCATCGCCTTTAACACACGGCTGCTGCCAGACTGGCACGGCAGGTGGATGTAGTGGCAGATGTGCCGGCTCTCCGCAATCGTGTCAACCAGCTCGTGCGTCGCATCCTTCGGGTGCGAGGTCATAAAGCGCAAACGGTAGTCGCCGCCAATCGCGTCAATGCGGCGCAGAAGCTCCGAAAAATTCACTTTCTCCGGCAAGCCCTTGCCGTAGGAATTCACGTTCTGTCCAAGCAGCGTAATTTCTTTGTAGCCCTGCTCAATGAGCTCGCGGCACTCGGCAACGATGGCATCCGGGTGGCGGCTCTTTTCCCGGCCGCGCACATACGGCACAATGCAGTACGAGCAGAAATTGTCGCAGCCGTACATCACGGTCACCCACGCGCGTGTGTTGCCGTCGCGGCGCACCGGCAGGCCTTCAATGATCTCTTTCGACTCATGCCCGCGCAAAAAAACGCGCTTCGAGTCGGTCACGGCGGTGTACATCATCTCCGGCAGTCGGTGGATGACGTGCGTGCCGAACACGATGTTCACAAACGGGAACGACGCCTTAATGCGCTCCGCCACGCGCTCCTGTTCCATCATGCAGCCGCATACGGCAATGAGCAGCGACGGGTTGCGGCGCTTCACGTTTTTCAGCGCGCCGATGTTGCCGAACACGCGGTCTTCGGCGTGCTCGCGAATGGCGCAGGTGTTGAACAGAATAAAATCGGCTTCATCTTCATCTTCAGTGAATTCAAAGCCCATTTCAGAGAGCATACCCTTAATGCGTTCGCCGTCCGCCACATTCTGCTGGCAGCCATACGTGCGCACAAGCGCCTTCGGCGTGCCGTGCATCGCGCGCACCTGCATGATCGCCGCAACGTCCGCCGTGTATAGCTTCTGCTTTTGCAGCTCGTCTGCCGTAACGGTGATTTCTTTATCCTTCAAAAAACATTCTCCTTTATCGCACGCAGACAAGCTGTCTGCGGTAAGCTGTCATAATGATACAGAGTATACTATACCACAAATCGGCATGATTCGCAAGGCGAAATCCACCGTTTCCCAATATTTACAATTTCGCAACACGTATTTCCCGCAATACGCAAAAACGGCGGCTCTAAAGACCAAAGCCGCCGTTAAACTTATTCGATTGTCACTTTCGTGCCGCCCGCGCTGCGCACGGAGAGCACATAGCAGCTCTTTTCGCCAAACACGCTCTGCATCTCTGCCTTGAATGCGTCCAGCATATCGAGCGGCACATACGCCTGCACCGTGCCGGCAAAGCCGCCGCCGTGCACGCGATACGCGCCCTTGCCACCGAGGATCTTCGCAATAAGTGCCAACGCAAGGGACAAGCCCTGCTCCTGCGGATTCACAACTGCGAACACATTCTGCAAATTCATCGCCGAGGAATAACCCGAGGCAATCACACACTGCTTGAACGTCTCAAAGTCACCCGCTTTCAGCGCTGCCACTTCCTTATCCACCACGCGGTTGTCGTCGAAGAAGTGAATCGCACGCAAAATCGCGCGGTCGCCGACTTCTTTTCTGAGCTCGGGAATTTTCTTATAAAACTCCTCCTCGCTTACCTCGCGCAGCACTTCGCCGCCAAGCGCCTTCGCAACGCGCTTCATCTCCGCCGGAATGGCTGCGTATTCGCCGGTCAGGTCAGCATGGTTTCCGCCCGTATCGACGACGCACAGCGCATAGCCGTAACGGTCAAGGTCAAAATCGATCTTCTCAATCTTCGGCGCGGAAAGGTCTTTAAAGTCCATCGTCGTAAAGCCGCCCACACTCGCCGCCATCTGGTCGAGTAAGCCGGAGGGCTTGCCGAAGTACACGTTTTCGGCAAATTTTGAGATCTGTGCCGCCTCCACGGGGTCAATCGCGTCGTCATTATACAGGTGGCTTAAAATCGTCACCACAAGCACCTCAAACGCCGCGGAGCTTGAAAGGCCGGAGCCCTTTAAAACTCTTGAGGTCGTCACCGCGTCAAAGCCGCCCACTTCATAGCCGAGCGCCTTTAAGCGTGCGCACACGCCGCGGATGAGCGACGCCGAGCGCTCCTTTTCCGCTTCCTGCACGTTAAGGTCTGCCGTATCGACCGTGTCCATCGGGAACCCGACGGATTTCAGGCGGATCACGCCGTTCTCGGTCTTCTTCACCGCCGCAATAACGTCCAGATTCACAGCCGCCGCCAGCACCTTGCCGTTGTTGTGGTCGGTGTGGTTGCCGCCCACCTCGGTTCTGCCCGGCGCACTGAAATATGAAAGTGCATTAGCATCCCCGAACTCCTCCGCAAAGTAAGCGGAAAGCTCCTCATAGCGCTTCTGCTGCTCGGTCGCTTCCGCGCCGTACAGTGTTTTCAAATCGATGACCATGTTGAAAAACCTCCCGGTTTATTTTTTGAGCATCTGTGTAAATTTTAATTTATGTACTTTAGATTCGATAAACGGGCGGAACCTTTCCAACGTTTCCTTTTCCATATCTTCTTTTCTGAATACCATGGATTTGCCGTTATCAAAATACATGATGTAGTGCTGTCTGCTCTCGCCCACGTCGATCATGTGCTTGTAATCGATCTTGATGCGGTTGCCGTTTTTCATGTTGATGACGCTGTTCGTCATGAAAATAAGCGTCGTTTCCGTCAAGTGCATCACGGCAGGATTGTTGTTGCGAATTTTAGAAAGCCAGCGTGTGCAGCGAATGACAATAATCAGCGTAATCGCCACATACATGATAAGCAGCGATAAAATGAAATTGCCCACGTAAAAATGCCCCGCGTTGAACGCAAAGAGGAACGAGAACACAAGCGGCACGATGATAAACGCCGGGATGAGCCACTTAAAGCGCCCAAGCGTAGAGTAATAAATGAATGCCTTGTAGTCGTCCTCGCCGATCTGGCTCGTCACGCGGAATTCTTCTTTTTCCGGCGCTTTCTTTTCTTCCGCTTTCTTCTCCTTGTCCTTCGGCGTTTCCTTTCCCGTCAGCTCGCGGATATAGCGGTCAATGTCCTCATCGGTCTCCACGGCTTTTTCAAGCGCTTCGTCCGTTTTTCTTTCTTCTGCCATTATGCTTCGTTCCTTTCCGTGTTGTCCTCACCGTTTAAAAGCGCCAAAAGCTCCGCTTCCGTCAATACGGGGATGCCCAGCGTCTGCGCCTTCGTAAGCTTGCTGCCGGCTTCTTCGCCCGCCACAACATAGCTCGTCTTTTTCGAGACCGAGCCGCTCACCTTGCCGCCCGCCTTTTCAATCAGCGCTGCGGCCTCCGTGCGCTTCAAATTCGGCAACGTACCCGTCAGCACAAACGTCTTGCCGAGGAATTTCGTGTCCGTCGTGACCGCTTCCGCCGTCATGTTCACGCCCGCCGCTTTTAGCCGGTCAATGAGCTCTATCGCCGAGTGTCTTCTGAAAAACGCGTAGACCTCCTGCGCCATAATGCCGCCAAAGCCGTCTATCGCCGCAATCTGCTCTTCGTCCGCCGCAATCAAAGCATCCATATTTCCGAACGCGCCCGCAAGCAGCTTTGCCGCCTTCGCGCCGATGTGCGGAATGCCGAGCGCAAACAGCAGCTTTGATAAATCGTTTTCTTTCGATTTTTGGATCGCCGCAACGAGGTTTTCCGCGCTCTTTTTGCCGAAACGATCAAGCGTTTCAAGCTCCTGTGCCGTAATGTCGTATAAATCAGCCGGCGAGTGCACCTGAAGCGCTGCGCTCAGCTGCTCCAGCGCCGCCGGTCCCAATCCGTCAATGTCCATCGCGTCGCGCGACGCAAAATGAATGAGGTTGCGCATCAGCTGTGCCGGGCACTGCGGATTCGTGCAGCGCGCTGCCGCTTCCCCCTCCACACGCGTGATAACTTCCCCGCACGAAGGGCACGTTTCCGGCAAACGGTACGGCACGGTATCCTCCGGGTTCGAGACCACGGAAACGACCTCCGGGATGATCTCGCCCGCCTTTCGGATAATGACGCGCGAGCCGATGCGAATATCTTTTTCCGTGATGAAATCCTGGTTGTGCAGCGTCGCGCGGCTGACCGTCGTACCGGCTAAGAACACCGGCTCAAACACGCCGGTCGGCGTCAAAACACCCGTGCGCCCTACAGCAACTTCTATGTCAAGGAGCGTCGTCTCTTTTTCCTCCGGCGGGTACTTGTACGCCTCCGCCCAGCGCGGGAACTTCGCCGTGCTTCCGAGTGCCTCGCGCTGAGAGAAGCTGTCCACTTTTACAACAGCGCCGTCAATCGGGTACGAGAACGTGCCGCGCTCGTTGCCGATCTCGCGGATTTTCTCGATTACCGTCTCTATGTCGCCCGTGCGGCAATAAAGCGGCGACACCGTAAAGCCAAGCTCGTGCAAACGCTTCAATGCGTCCGCGTGCGTCGTGACGGTCTCACCCTCGATGACCTGAATGTTAAAGACAAAAATATCCAGCGTGCGCTGCGCCGTAATCTTCGGGTCTTTCTGTCGAAGCGACCCCGCCGCCGCGTTGCGCGGGTTTTTAAACGGCTTTTCTTCCAAAAGCTCCTGCCGCTCGCACAGCCGCAAAAAGCTTTCGTCCGACATATATACCTCGCCGCGCACCTCCAAAAACGGCAGCGGCTCTTTGAGCGTCTTCGGTACGGATTTGATCGTACCGATATTCAACGTCACGTCTTCTCCCGTAATGCCGTCGCCGCGCGTAGAGCCGCGCGTGTATACGCCGTTCACGTATTCCAACGCCACGGAAAGACCGTCGAATTTCGGCTCTACCACATACACCGGGTCGTCCACAACGGCGCGTACGCGGCGGTCAAAGTCGCGCAGCTCGTCTTCGGAAAACGAGTCGTGCAGGCTCTCCATCGGCACGGTGTGCGTCACTTCCGCAAATGTGTTGTATCCCGCTGCGCCCACACGGTTCGTCGGCGAGTCCTCTGTTTTCAGCTCCGGGAACGCCGCTTCCAGATTTTCCAAGCGGCGGTACAGCATGTCGTACGCATAGTCGCTGATCTCCGGCGCGTCCTCGGTATAGTATTTTTTATTGTGATACTCGATCTGTTCCCGCAGCGCGTCAATCTGCTGCCGGGCCTGTTCGTGCGTCATAAGTTAAAACTCCGTGTCATTTCAAGATATTTCGATACTTGTTAGTATCTTACCACAAAGCGCGCGAAAATCCAACGGCTATTCACAATTTTTTATCCTGCGCGCACCACGCCGTACTGCGGCACGTCGCCCGCAAGCACCGCTTCATACACGGGGTATGCTGCCGTCACCGTCACAGGCTCCGCCCCGTCTCGCTCCGCCGTGAACAGCACCGCTTCAATATGCAGCACCGTTCGGTACGCCGTACGGTTGATGCCCGCGCCCGTCAAGACGCTTTCAAACCGCACCGAAACCGCACTTTCCACCGAAAACCGCACGGGTATCTTCATCCCGCGCCCGTTCAAAAGCATCAGCCCCGTTAAATTTCCGAGCGGCACAAACGCCTTTGCCGTGCCGTTCAAGCTTTTCCGCAAAGCATCCGTCAACTCCGCTTCCAGTACGCCGAGCGTATATGTAGAAAGCGCCGTCTCTGCCCCGTCCTTTTCGCAGACGGTCTGCGGCAGATACTCCGGCACCGTTTTCGCGATGCACCCTTGCGCGTGCGCCGTCAGCGCTGCCGTGCGCAGCTCCGCTTTCATCGCGGGCAGTCGCAGCTCGGCAAACACAAAAGCGAAAACAAGCAGCAAAAACGCCAACACGCGCCGTTTACGTCCGCGTTTATACCGTCTTCGGCGATACCGGTACATAAATCATCAGTCCTTTCCGATACGCCAGTATACGCCGAAAAGGACTGATCGTGCCTGTCTTATATTTTGTCTGCCTTTAAAAGCTTTTTCGCTTCCTGCATCACGTGCGCCGCAGGCAGACCGAAAATGTTGTTGTAGTCGCCCTCAATACTCTCTACGAACAGCGCCGCCGGGCCCTGAATGCCGTAGCCGCCGGCCTTGCCCATCGGCTCGCCGCTCTGCACGTAAGCCGCGATTTCACTTTCTGTCAGGGGATAGAACTTTACCTTCGTCTCCTGACTGAATGAAACGCGCTCGCCGTGATATGCCATGCACACGCCGGTAAACACCGTGTGCACATGCCCGGAAAGCAGGTGCATAAAACGGTTTGCATCCGCTAAGTCTTTCGGTTTGCCGAGAATTTCGCCGTCGATGTACACCACCGTGTCCGCCGCGATTACAAGATCGTCACTTTCGCACTTCGGCAAAACCGCTTCCAGCTTGCGGCGGGAAAGCTCCTTTACAAGCGCGTCCGGCGCCTTCGGCCCGTTCGATTCATCGGCATTCGAGGCGATCACCGTAAACTCGATGCCCGCGCGTTCCAGAATCTCCTTGCGGTTCACGGAGGACGAGGCTAAAACGAAGCGTGCCATCAGCCGTTGTAGCCGTTCGGGTTCTGCGTCTGCCAGCGCCAGGAGTCCGCACACATGTCGTCCAGCGTCTTCTGCGCCTTCCAGCCGAGCTCCTCATACGCCTTCGTGCAGTCTGCGTAGCACTCCGGGATGTCGCCCGCGCGGCGCGGCTTGATCTCATACGGAATCTTGTGGCCGACGCACTTTTCAAACGCGCGCACAATGTCAAGCACAGAGTAACCCACACCGGTGCCGAGGTTGTAGATCTTCACGCCGCAGTGCGGATCATCGAATTTCTTGAGCGCCGCCACATGGCCCTCTGCAAGGTCGACGACATGAATGTAATCGCGCACGCCGGTGCCGTCCTTCGTCGGGTAATCGTCGCCGAAAACGCCGAGGCAGCGCAGCTTGCCCACCGCCACCTGCGTGATATACGGCACAAGGTTGTTCGGGATGCCGTTCGGGTCTTCGCCGATGGTGCCGCTCTTGTGCGCGCCCACCGGGTTGAAGTAGCGCAGGATGATCGGGTTAAAATCCGGGTTTGCGTGCGCGTAGTCCTTCAAGATGCGCTCAATCATCAGCTTTGTCGTGCCGTAGGGGTTCGTCGTCGAAAGCGGGAAATCCTCGCGGATCGGCACGGAAGCCGGGTTGCCGTACACCGTCGCCGAGGAGCTGAACACAAAGTTGTTCACCTTAAACTCCGCCATCACCTTCAAAAGGCTCAATGTCGAAATGAGGTTGTTTTCATAGTAACGCAACGGAATCTGCACGGATTCGCCGACTGCCTTCAGGCCTGCAAAATGGATAACGGCAAAAATCTCGTCCTCCGCAAAGATCTTGCGCAGCGCGTCTTCGTCGCACACGTCCGCTTCAAAGAACTTCACTTTTTTGCCGCTCAAATTTTCAATGCGGTCTACCACCAGCGCCTTGCTGTTTACAAGGTTATCCACGATCGTCACATCGTAGCCCTTTTCAAGAAGAGAAATGCAGGTGTGGCTGCCAATGTAGCCTGTGCCGCCCGTAACCAAAATTCTTTTCATAAGAAACCGACCTTTCTGTCTTTCTGTCTGTACTGATTATACACAGTTTCCGCCGCTTTGTACAGTAGCATGCGTATCTTTTTTGATGCTTATTTATTTCGATTTTGTTGCTTCTTTTGCAATAGGCGTACAAAAAGCGGGCATACTGAAAAGGAAAGTCATGAAAAAGGAGTCGTTTTCCATGAACCGTACCGTCCGCAAAAACAGTCTGTTGTTCCTCGCCGGCAGCGGCCTTTATCCCCTTTTGGAAGTGCTGTGGCGCGGCTATTCCCACGCCTCCATGGCACTTGCCGGCGGCGTTTGTCTGCTGCTCATCAACGCCGTATGCTGCGAAAAAATGAAAAAAAGAAGCCTTCCGGCGCGCTGCGCCATAGGCTCCCTCATCATAACCGTTGTGGAATTTTTATTCGGCCTGCTCGTAAACCGCGTGCTTCATCTGCATGTGTGGGATTACTCCGCCCTGCCGCTCAACATCATGGGCCAGATCTGTCTGCCGTTTTCGCTCATCTGGTTCGTTTTAACGATCCCCGCAAGCGCCCTATGCAAGCTCTGCTGCCGCCTTTCCGCCTTCCCGGAAGAGACAAAATCAGCCTCGGTCATCACAGACCCTTGATATATTTTTGGAACACCGGCAAAATGCCGATCTTATCCGGCGCCTGCAACGGCATCTGCGGGAACGCGTCATGACCCGGCATGTTGTTCGCTTCAATAAAGAGCGGGCCGTCCTTCGTGATTGCTACGTCCCAGCCGATGTAGCCCATCTGCGGCACCTTATGTGCCGCTTCACGGCAAATGTCCATCACCTTGTCCCAGTACGGAATCCGGTAGCCCTTGAGCAAGCACCCCGAGCGCGGGTGGCGCTCATAGACGATGCGCTGCTTGTCGCACGCCGCGCACGCGATTTTGCCGGTCTCGAGGTCGATCGGCGAATACATGCCGCCGGCATTGATGTTATCCACCGGTCGGTCGCTGTTGCCCATGCGGATGCACGCGTACACCACGTTCGATACGCCGTCGGAAAGCACCGTGTACACGCGGATGGTGTTGACGGATCCGGGATTGATGCGGTTCATATCCGGGTGCTGAATGACAACCTCTTCAATCACGTCCGCGCCCTTTTTCTTTAAGTCCTCATACATGGCGTCGAGCGTTGCGTAGTCGGCCTTTTTCAGCTTTTCCACACCCACGCCGCAGGAAGCGTCGTCCGGCTTGCAGATGATCTCGTCTTTGTCCTGCATAAAGTCCAAAAACTGCTCTTTTGTGCACTTGGAAAAATGCAGCCACTCGCGGTGCAAATATTCCGCAAACGTCGTGTAAAACTCGCTTTTGTTGTCAAAAATATGGTAATACGCGGGGTCGTTGAGGCTTTTTACAATGGAGTTATTGATGCCGCGCGTCACATACGTCGCACGCTGCTTGTCACTCAGGTCATAAAACGCGCATAAAAGGTAATCCTTGTAGCCCGCACCGTACTTAAAGCCGCACTTGATGATGTCAAAAAACAGCCAAATACGGTTTTTACCGCTCACCTCATGCACCGTTTTCACCGTATCGAACAGCGATTTATAATCCATGTGCAGAATGCAGTGAAAAATATATTTCAGTCTTCCCATAAGCCGCCCCTTCTTACAGCCCCATCAGCTTTTTCTGCTTCTCTAAAATGCGTGCGCGGCGGCGCTCGGTCTCCTCCACGTCGATGGAAAGCGCACCGTCATCGGTAATCTTCAGCACGTCGCCGGCCTTTGCACCCTGCGGCAGCTCGCTCGTTTCAATGGCGAAAAACGCCTTGTCCTTGTCTTCGCAGATCGCGTAAATACCGTCAAATCGGTCGATGGTGATTTGTTTCATATCATCTGTTCCTTTCCGTAATACCTTTTATATAACAGCGGGTTATTTCCCGTTTTCCGTGTAAATTTTCGTTTCAGCGCTGTCCGTCAAAATCGCAATACCGCCGTTTTCGTCCGTGCGGAAAATTTCAATGCCGTGGTCGGCGAGCCGTTTCAGCGTCTCGTTTCGCGGCAGCAAATTTCTGTCTTCGCCCGAGGAGATTACCGCATACTGCGGCTGCACAGCTTCAAGCAATGCATCGCTTGTCGCCGAAGCGCTGCCGTGGTGCGGCACCTTCAAAACATCCGCCCGCAGCGTGTCGCCATACATATCCAGCAGCAGTCTTTCCGCTTTCTCCTCAATATCACCGCAGAATAGCACGGAAAATTTCTTGTAGCAAAGCTTATACACAAGCGAATTCTCATTCGTGCTCTCTAAATCTTCTGAAGGCGCGAGCACCCGAAATTCCGCCTCGCCGTAAGAGACCGTCTCCCCGGCGCTTACCGTTCGCACGGTTTGATCTTCCGGCAGCCCGGTCAGCTCCGTGTACATGGAGGTGACCACCTCCTCTGCGGGCACCTCCCACAAAATTTGCGTCAGCCCGCCCACGTGGTCGCTGTCCGCGTGCGAGATCCACACGGCGCGCAGCTTTTGAATGTTTCGCTGTTTTAAAACGCGCAGCACGGTTTTCGCCTGCTCCGCTGTCGCGCAGTCCGAAAGCACTGCGCCCTCCGGCGTTTCGATTAAGATTGCATCCGCCTTGCCCACGTCGATGACATAAACCGTCAAATCGGCATCGGGCAAGCTCTGTGCAAACGGCAGCAGGCCGCATGCGCGGCGGAGCTCCGTCCACATCGCCCGTCCGGGCGGCGTGTAACAGAACGCCAAAAGAAGCAAAACAAGTACCAAAGCGCCTGTGCGCACAAGCTTTCTGCCGTCCCGTGCACCGCGCTTTGTGTTACGCATCACCGGGGGTATCCTGCTTTTGCATGTTCATTTCCAGCCACTGCGCATAGGTGATGAGTACTTGGCGCGGCTTCGAGCCCTCGTGCGGGCCCACAATACCCATCTGCTCCATCTCATCGATGAGACGGCCCGCGCGGGCGTAGCCGAGACGCAGTCTGCGCTGCAAAAGCGACGTGGAGGCCTGGCCCGCTTCAACAACGCACTTAATGGCTTCGTTCATCATCGGGTCACCGCTGCCCTCATCGTCATTGCTGCCGCTGTCGCTCGATTTTGAGCCCTCCACAGCGCTGCGCTCAATCTCCTGCGCAATGGAGTCGTCGTAAATAACGCTTCTCGAATTCTTCACGAAATCCACGACGGATTCGATCTCGCTGTCGCTGACAAAGCAGCCCTGAATACGCAGCGGCTTCTGTGCGCCGACCGGCGAGAACAGCATATCGCCCTGACCGAGCAGCTTTTCCGCACCGCCGCTGTCCAAAATGGTGCGGGAGTCAATGGCAGAGGACACCGCAAACGCGATACGACTCGGGATGTTCGCCTTGATGAGGCCCGTCACAACGTCCACGGACGGGCGCTGCGTTGCGACCACAAGGTGCATGCCGGCGGCACGCGCCATCTGCGCCAAGCGGCAGATCGCGTCTTCCACCTCGTTCGGCGCGGCCATCATCAGGTCGGAAAGCTCGTCGATGATGATGACGATCTGCGGCATTTTGTGCATGGGCTGTCCGTTTTCGTCCTGATAATTGTTCGCCTGCGCGAGGGCGTTGTAGCCCTTTAAGTCGCGCACGTTGTTTTCGGCAAAAATTTTGTAGCGCTTCAGCATTTCCGTAACGGCCCAGTTCAGCGCACCGGCTGCCTTTCGCGGGTCGGTGACGACCGGCACCAATAGGTGTGGAATGCCGTTATAAATGCCGAGCTCCACGACCTTCGGGTCAATCATCAAAAAGCGCACATCGTCCGGGCCGGATTTATACAGCAGGCTCACGATAAGCGAGTTGATGCACACGGATTTACCGGAGCCGGTCGTACCGGCAATGAGGATATGCGGCATTTTGCTGAGGTCTGCCACCGTTACCTGACCGGCAATGTCGCGGCCAAGCGCCACGGTCAAGTGGCTTTTTGAGGTCACAAAGCTGTTCGATTCCACAAGCTCGCGCATGCGTACGATGGTCTTCACCTTGTTCGGCACCTCAATGCCGACGGCCGCCTTGCCCGGGATCGGCGCCTCAATGCGCACGCCCGTCGCGGCAAGGTTCATTGCAAGGTCATCGGCGAGGTTCGTGATCTTGCTGATTTTCACACCGGCGGCAGGCTGCAATTCATAGCGCGTAACAGCCGGGCCGCGGCAAATATCGAGAATTTTGGTCTGCACACCGAAGCTTTTCAGTGTTTCCACAAGCAGCTTGCCGTTTGTCTGGAGCTCTTCGGTCTCCACGGCGGCATCTACTTTTTTGCCGGAAGCGAGCATCGTAACCGGTGGGAAGATATATGAGCTGTCTTCCTCCTTCGGTGCAGATTGCGCAAGCTGGGTCTCCATGCGTTCTGCTTCCAACTTCTTTTTCATGAATTCTTCCGTCGCCTTCTGCGCGTCCGCGGCAGCTTCCGCGCTGTGCGCGGGCGTCACCGGGGACGACCCCGGCACAAGGATTGTCGGTGTGGCCGGCTGTGGCGCAGGCTGTGCATACGCACTCTGCTGCACAGGTGCAGGCTCCGGCTTTGCCGTCTGCATAACGGGCGGCATGATCACCGGCGCTTCCACCGTTTCGCGTTCCACCGGCACGTGGGTCTCCGGCGTTTCAGCGGGCTGCGGCGCGGGGCGCACTTCCGCCTGCACCGGCGGCGTATAGGTCGGCTGCACATTTTGCGCAGGCTGTGCTTCACGCTCTAAGCCGGGCACGCGGAAATCCGGCACACGGCGATTTTCGTCGATCAATGCGTTGATCTGTGCAGAGCTTTCGGTGTAATCGTGCAGCACTACGGGGTCGTTATCCGGCTCCGTGCGGCGCACACCGAAAAGCTGCTCCAAATACACACGCGGCGTCTTTCCTTTGTTTTTCGATTCCATTTTACCATCCTCCGGGACAGAGCGCACCGGATGCTGCGGCAAAACCGTTTCAAACGGCGATTCCTCCGCATTACCGCGCTCCTCTTCCAGAATGCGGCGCTCTTCCTTGCGCTGCCGCGCGACGTCGCGAATGACGACCGCCGGCTTTGCAATTTTTTTAAAAAAGCTCGCGAGCGACGTGCCCGTAAAGATGAGCACGGAGACGAACAGCAGCACGCCCGTGATGATGCGTGCGCCAAGCACTTCCGCGCACTTGACGAGCAGCTCGCCGACAAGGCCGCCGACAAGACCGGCCCCGCCCTGCTCTACGCCATGCATATATAAGATGCCGACCAGCTTAAAAAAACTCTTTTCCTTCGGGAAAAAGCTGCCAAACACATGCCCCGCCGTGCAAAACAGCACGACAATCACGACCATGAGCGCCAAGCGCCCGCCGCGCAGCATGGTGGTCTGCTCCATCGTTTTGCTGACGGCGATATACCCCATCAGCACCGCAAGCAGAATAGCCCAGCCGCCGAACACGCCGCGCAGCACGTTGTGCACCATAAGCCACACGCTGCCTCCCGGAATGAGTACAAAGCACGCCGTTAAAATAGCCGCACCGAACCAGAGGATAGCTTCTGTCTGGTTGCGCTGGCGCAGCTGCTCTACGCTGGACGCGCTCTGTTTTGAAGACGTGCTCTTCCCTTTTGCGGAAGACGCACGCGATTTTGTATTGGACTTAGAACCCGAGCTCCGGGTGTTTTTGGCAGCCGATGACTTCGCACCGCTTCTTGCTTTGGAAGCACTGCCCTTTGCTGTACTTTGTTTTTTACCCGCCAAAATAAACCTCCGGATTATAAATCACCGGATCAAAGCGGCATGCCGGTGAAAAGATTTGTGCCCGTGACCGCTTCGATAACGGAAACGATGAGCGTTATAACGCCGAGCACCAGCGTATAATAAGCGAAAACCTGTAATTTGTTCGTGGTGACAATCCACTTGAGCAGCTTGATGGCGAGGAAGCCGACAACAGCCGCCGTAACAACGCCTGCAATCATCGCACCGACGCCAATGTCGACCGGCTGACCGATTGCATCTTTAATGGTAAGCACAGCTGCCGCCAAAATGGACGGGATGCCGAGCACGAAGGAATAATCGAGCGCTGCCTGCTGATTGATGCCGCGCAGAAGACCTGCCGCCATGGTGGAGCCGGAACGGGAAAGGCCCGGGAACACCGCCGCCGCGCACTGCGTGACACCGACGCAAATGGCGTCTGCCGTGTGGAACTTTGTGCGGCCGCGAATCTCGCCGACTTTACCATCCTTACGCGTAAAGTGATGTACCTTTGCACCCTTGGAAGCACGGATACCGAGGAACAGCAGGGCACTTGTCATGAGGAGCGCAAAGCCCTCGATCCAAATCGTCGAATCCGAAGCCCACAGCTCCGAAATATCTTTTAACTTCATGCCCGTGCCCGGAACCGGCAGGAACAAAAGGAACAGCGGGATAAGGCCGATCATGAGCATCATCAAAAGTCTGCGGTCATGATCCATTTCTTTCCACTTGAATTTGCCGCGGAATACGTCTGCAACGAGCGAAATAAACGCCTTAATGAGCCGCCAGATGAGCTTATAATAGACGGCACATACGGCGATGAGCGTGCCGAGGTGCAAAAGAATATCAAACAGCAAGCTGTCTACCTTTACACCCATGATGTGCTGTGCAAGCGACAAGTGACCGCTGCTTGAGACGGGCAGAAACTCTGTTGCGCCCTGTACAATACCTTGAATGATTGCTTCAAAAATAGACATTATGTAATCTCCTTTTCTGCGGATAATTTGGCTTTGTTCGGTTTTATCGGTATAATTATACGATAAATAAAAAGTTATGTAAACGGCAAATGCCGTTTTTAGAGTGATTTCTTGCCTTTTCTGGGCTTTGCACGCTGCTTATTCTTCTCTGCGGCAATCATTTTGTCGAGGCAATCCATGGCATCGTGCAGGCTGCCGAGCGTATCAATAAGCCCCTCTGCCACGGCTTCATCGCCGTCCAGCACCGTCCCCACGTCCATGACGAGCTCCTGCGTATTCATGGCGAGCTGCATAAAGCGCTCATAGGAAATGCCGGAATTTGCCGTGACGAAATTCGTAATGCGGTCCTGCATGCGCTGGAAATACTCCAGCGTCTGCGGCACGCCAAGCATTAGGCCGCTCATGCGCACCGGGTGAATGGTCATGGATGCCGAGGGCGCGATGAACGAGTGCTTTGCCGCCACTGCAAGCGGCACGCCGATGGAATGTCCGCCGCCGAGAACGAGTGACACCGTGGGTTTGCGCATGCCGGCGACAAGCTCTGCAATGGCAAGACCGGCCTCCACGTCGCCGCCGACCGTGTTTAAAATCATGAGCAGACCGTCGATGTTCGGGTCCTCCTCCACGGAGACGATCTGCGGGATCACGTGCTCGTACTTCGTCGTTTTGTTCTGCGATGGTGCGACGTAATGCCCTTCAATCTGTCCGATGACGGTGAGGCACTGGATGGTGTGCTTTCGGTTTTTGGTAACGACCGCGCCGCCCTCGCGGATCTGCTTCTGACGGTCGGAAAGGTCTTCGTTTTCTTCTTCGGCTTCGTCCGTTTCCTGCATGGAAAAAGACGAGCGTTTCTTTGTGCTTTTCATGCCGCAGCGCTCCTTTTGAATTAAGATGCGCTTAGTTTTCACAGAAAATGCGGAATCATACGCGGCACAAACTTTCACGTATATCAGTATAGCACGCTTTTACGCATCCTGCAAGGGCAAAGCGCAAACATGTCCGCCGATGTCCTGTAAATACATAGTATGCACGTTTTGCAGGGTTTAACTGTATTTCCTGCAATTTCATGCAGTTTATTCACAATTTACGATTGACTTTTCTCGCGAAATATCCGATAATGATAGAAACAGCGTCACATTCTCCCCCCGTGACACAGAGCTTCGCGGTACAGCCGCAGAAAGGTAAGGCTTTGAAATGTCCGATTTTACAAAGATCCCCATGAAAACGCCGCTTGTGGAAATGGACGGCGACGAGATGACCCGCATCATCTGGAAAATGATCAAAGATATTTTGCTGACCCCCTATGTTGACCTGAAAACGGAGTATTATGACCTTGGTCTGGAGCACCGCGAGGCGACGAAAGATCAGGTTACGATTGATTCCGCCGAGGCAACGAAAAAATACGGTGTGGCTGTAAAGTGTGCGACCATTACGCCAAACGCCGCGCGTGTGAAGGAGTACAACCTCACAGAGATGTGGAAATCTCCGAACGGTACCATCCGTGCCATTTTGGACGGCACGGTGTTCCGCACGCCGATTTTGCTGAAGGGCATCACGCCGTACATTCCGACGTGGACAAAGCCGATTACCATTGCGCGTCACGCGTACGGCGATCTGTATAAGAACGTCGAGATGCGCGTGCCGGAAAATGCAAAGGCTGAGCTTGTTGTGACAAAAGCGGACGGCACTGAGGAGCGCGTGACCATCCACGAATTCAAAACGCCGGGTGTGATTCAAGGTTTACATAATATTGATAAGAGCATTGAGAGCTTTGCACGCTCCTGCTTTAATTACGCGCTGAGCATGAAGCAGGACCTGTGGTTTGCGGCAAAAGACACGATTTCGAAGACCTACGACCACCGCTTTAAGGATATTTTCCAGGAAATTTACGACGCGGAATATAAAGAGAAGTTTGAAAAAGTCGGCATTGAATACTTCTACACGCTGATCGACGACGCCATTGCGCGCGTGATTCGCAGTGAAGGCGGCTACATTTGGGCCTGCAAAAACTACGACGGCGACGTGATGAGCGACATGATCGCGACGGCGTACGGCAGTCTTGCCATGATGACCTCCGTGCTCGTCTCCCCGGACGGCGTTTACGAGTATGAAGCCGCGCACGGCACGGTACAGCGCCACTACTACAAATATTTGAAGGGCGAAACAACCTCCACAAACTCCGTCGCAACATTGTTTGCGTGGACGGGCGCGCTGCGTAAGCGCGGCGCGCTGGACGACCTGCCGGAGCTGAGCGCCTTTGCGGACAAGCTTGAAAAGGCAACTTTGCAGACGATTGAAGAGGACGGCATCATGACCGGCGACCTTGCGGCGATGTCTACCCTGCCGAATGCAAAGAAAGTGGACACCGAGGGCTTCCTCCTCGCGATCCGCGATCGTTTGGAGCAACTTCTGTAACCCGACATGGATTTGAAAAGCGTGGGCGGCCACCCTCCTTTTTAGGGTCTGGCCGCCCGTTTTTCTTTTCTTATTTATAAAAAACACTTGCACAGGTCTTTATGATGTGCTAAAATTTTGTCAAACGAGGTGATGATATGCAGAAGAAACCGTATATTTCCATGCCGGTCATTCGGCGTCTGCCGCGCTACTACCGCTTTTTGCGGCACTTGGACAAGCGCGGAGTGACGCGTATTTCCTCTAAGGAGCTTTCCGAAAAAATGGGTTTCACGGCTTCGCAGGTGCGCCAGGATTTCAACTGCTTCGGCGGTTTCGGCCAACAGGGCATCGGCTACCATGTGGATGTGCTGCTCAGCGAGATATCCAAGCTGCTGTTCAGTGAAAAGAATCTCAACGCAGTGCTCATCGGTACAGGCCGTCTGGGCCGCGCCATATCCGGCTATCTTTCCGCCGAGGCCCGGGGCTATCACCTGATGGCCGCATTCGACAAAAGCCCGGACGAGATCGGCCGGGAGCTGCAGTGCGGCGTGATGGTGCAGGACGTGGCCGAGCTGGCCGCTTTCTGCGCCGCACACCACCCGGACGTAGCGGTGCTTTGCATCCCGCGCGCGGGCGCGAAGGCCGTAGCCCCCACGCTGGTGGAGGCCGGTGTAAAGGGCTACTGGAACTTCAGCCACTACGACCTCTCGGTGGACTACGAGGGTATCACGGTGGAGAACGTCCACCTGGGCGACAGCCTGATGAGCCTGGGCTACCGCCTGCGCAATCAGGACTAAGACTTGTATCCTATTATAAAGCCATTGCACGGTTTCAACCTCTCCGTCATCGCTGCGCGATGCCACCTCTCCTGATGAGGAGAGGCCTTGGCATTGCGTAGAAGTTCATCTCTTCGCCAGAGGCTCTCCTATTAGGAGAGCTGTCGAGCGAATGCGAGACTGA
>OIWP01002188.1_pt1 | contig 20923 bp, 21 predicted proteins | sample 1587661 | NCBI WGS metagenome assembly OIWP01 (sample SAMEA3888899, study PRJEB22519) | human gut metagenome | biome: human gut; feature: human-associated habitat; material: faeces | place: Denmark | collected 2010 | reverse complement strand
ACTTGCTTTTTCAAAAATATCAGCCAGATACTTTTTATTTGCTTCTGATAACCCAGCACATTTATGCTCTGCAAAAGCAGACCATTCTTTGCAACTTTCTGCATATTGTTCATCGGCATAATCTTTGATAAAGTCCCAATATCTTGATTCTCTGCTTATGGGGACAGACGCCAGTTTGCGGAATATATAGCTGTAACTCAACATACAGGGAAGAACCGCCATTAAAATTTCTTCATTCTTTCCATGTGACGCAATCTCAAACATGAAATCAATGTAATTTTGATTTTCAGGCAAAGGGGCGATCAGTTCAATATCATCATCTGTTATGCAAAATTGCTTTAGATAATCCAGCCGCACTTCCGATTCCGTATCATTTACAAAGTTCAGCATGGAGTAGTAAAGCTGAATTTCTCTTAATGTAGCAGCATGAAAAATTGCCTTTCCGTATATGCGGGCATAGTTTTTCAGATAGATACTATCCTGAATCATATATCTCTTGAACTTTTCAAGAGGTAGCTTTCCAGTTTGCACTTCCTGCACAAATGGGGTAGCTGCACATTCTTCCCAAATGGGGATGTTGCGGGTTAAAATGTCTTTCATAAATGCCATGTTTGATCCTCCTAAGATAAAAAAATAGAGCCTCTAAAACAATTAGAAGCTCTTTCAGACGCAAAACGGCGTAAGAAATTGCTTCCCTACGCCGGTATTAACCGACAGGTCCAGAGGTCAGGTCTTAACCTTTTTCAACTTTTCAGTTCCCTCGCAAACACAGTACATATATAATTGGTAATAATAAGTAAACTTATTAGGCTCATATATGTTATAAACGCAAGAACAAGTATTGTCAAGCTCATTAGACAAAAAAAGCCTTATTTCTAAGGCTTTACAGTCAAATGGTGCGAACGATGAGACTTGAACTCACACGAGCATACGCCCACTACCCCCTCAAAGTAGCGTGTCTGCCATTCCACCACGTTCGCATGGAATATCTGCTGCTTAAATATAATAACGTATTTTGCTGAACTTTTCAACTGCTTTCTTTAAGATTTGCCTATACATACTGCTAATAAAACCATAGTCTAAAGTGTCAAAGGTGATTAAATATGAACATTCAAATCTGTAAATTCGGCGGTACATCGCTCAGTAATGATGAACGTTGTCAATATGCACTCAATATATGTAAAGAAAAAGCAAAACAAGGCAAGGTCATTGTCGTTGTCAGCGCGATGGGACGTTATGGCGATCCCTATGCGACAGATACATTGGCATCCTTGGGTAATGAATACTTGTCGGAACAGGAAACTGCCCGGCTGTTAAGCATGGGAGAACTTGTGTCAAGCATCCGCTTCTGTTCAAAACTGCGCGCGTGCGGGATCAATGCCTATGCTCTCAGCTTTAAAGAAACCGGAATCCTGACCGATGATAACTATCTTTGCGCCAATGTCGTGTCGATGGATTCCCATGATTTTAAACAAATGCTGGACGCCTATGATGTACTGGTCGTCTGCGGTTTTATAGGGATGAATTCAATAGGTGAAATTACGACATTAGGCCGGGGCGGGAGCGATTATACGGCAGTCTTGGTAGCAAAAATGCTGGATGTCAGCGAGGTTGAAATCTATACTGATGTTGATGGGGTCTATGACAGTGATCCTAAGATCAATAAAAATGCGAAGAAATATAAAGAGATCACATATCATCATATGCTGGCTTTGCATTGCCGGGTAATTCATGACCGCTGTATTGATTTTGCCGCTCAAAACCATATTCGAATCTTTTTAAAGGGAACCTTCAGCGATGATGTAGGAACGATTATCAAACGATAAAATAATTGTTTCTTTTTGTGTTTTGAGTATAATAAGGATGAGGTGTTCTGATGCGAAAAATACTGATTCTTACAAATATGAAAACTGATGAGGATGTCCGTGAAATAGATTCTATCATGAGCAGTTTTCTGGCTGCTTATGAAATTAATCTATATAATCGTTCCCTGACGATTGATAATGCCGGCAATGATCAGCTGGCCGCTATTCGCAGGGCATTGATGGAAAATGGTTATATCGTAATGTAAATTACTCTTTGGAGTAATTTTTTTCTTTTTCATAAAGTCATGTTTATTCACGAAGCTGCATAAGTTGTAGGGAAAGTGAAGGGAGATCAATATGAAAAAGAAAGGTATTATAGCCGCAGTAGTTGTCCTCTGCATCGGCGTTGCGTGTTTCTTTGCGTTTAAACCTAAGTCATTCACAAAAGAATGTGACAAGATAATGAGCAATCTTACATCGTATACTCTGCAGGGTGAAATGGAATTAAATAAAGGAGAGGATATTAAGAGTTATCTGATTGAAGTGAATTATAAAAAGGCTGAGACAGATGAATATTACCGGGTAAGTCTTTTTGATAAGAATTTGAATCAGGAACAGATTTTACTTAGAAATGCGGATGGTGTTTTTGTGATTACACCGAGCTTAAATCAGATTTTTAAATTTGAAGGCGAATGGCCGATGAATTCTCCGAAGCCTTATCTGATTCAGACAATGTTTGAGGTTATGAAGAGTGAAGAAGCCGTCATTGAACAAAACAAGAACGGCGCTCATATTACCGCTCCGGTCAGCTATCCGAATAATAAGAATTATATCCGTCAGGAAATGGATTTTGACGGTGAAGCAAAACCGCAGGCGATTCAGATATTTGATGAAGATAATACTGTGCAGCTGAAAATGGTATTTGAGAAGGTTGAATATAATAATGATGTGAAAGATGATGTATTTGCGGCACCTAAGGAACTGGATTCATCTGTAGCTTCATTACCGCTGGCTCAGGAGGATCTGCCGTTATATCCGGTAAGCACTTATGATTCCAGATTGGTTTCTAATAATGTGATGCAGGTGAATGGCCAGACCCGTCATGTGCTTGAGTTTACCGGTGAAAAGAATTTTACGATTGTGGAAACCGTGAAAGCGGCGAGCGATGAACTGCAGACTGTCTTCATGCCGGGTGAAATGATTGATACGCTGGATGTGATTGGTTTCTATGATGGTGCCAGCATGAGCGCGTATCAGCAAAATGTGGAACTGACGGTTTTCTCACAGGATCTGACACCGGAAGAAATGATGAGTGTGCTGTCCAGCATGCAAGTGGCAGTGATGAAATAAATGATACGCCGCGGTGATGTCTATTACGCTGATTTAAGCGGGGTGGTTGGCAGCGAGCAGGGTGGTGTACGGCCTGTGGTGGTTGTTCAAAATGATAAAGGAAATAAATATTCTACCACACTCATCGTTGCTCCGATATCAAAAAAAATGAGCAAACCGCCGCTTCCGACACACGTGATATTTTCGGTATCACAGCTGAATTATGTATCAATGATCTTGTTGGAACAGCTGCGGACGATTGATAAGAAGCGGCTGGGGCAATGGATCTGCACACTGGATCAGTCAACGATTGAGAAAATCAATGCTGCATTGCGTATCAGTTTGGAATTGTAAACAATATATGATATAATCACCCTATCAAAAGAGGGTGATTTTTATGAATTCAAAAACAAAAAGATTAGTAATGACAGCCTTATTTATCGCACTGGGAACAATCGTACCGCAGGCCTTTCATATGCTGGGGTTAGGGCCGAGCCAAGTATTTTTGCCGATGCATCTGCCAGTGATGATCTGCGGCAGTCTTTTAGGACCGATTGCCGGCTTGATCTGTGGTTTGATAACACCATTGCTTTCTTCTGTATTAACCGGCATGCCGCCGTTGATGCCTGTTGGTCTGGCAATGGCTGTGGAGCTGGGTACTTATGGTTTGGTAATTGGCTATCTGATTAAAAAAAGCAATATTTGGATTGCTTTAATTGTTTCTATGCTGGCGGGAAGATTAGTAAATGGCATTGTCAATGCGTTAATAGCTGGATTCAGTGCTTCTGCGTTTGGTATTACAGCTTATCTGACAACCGTATTTGTGACGGCATTGCCGGGATTGGTGATTCAGCTGATACTGGTACCGCTTTGTTATAAGCTTTTAGTTAAGACGCGTTTATTTGAATAAGCAGTGCTGCTTTGATGGAAATCAAGGCAGTTTTTTAATTTTTACTTAAAAATTATTGATGTTGGATGGTATAATAAACTAAAGGGGGAGTATTTATGGATAAACAGCGTCTGATAAAGGTGGGAGGCTATCTTGTTTATTGTATTATTGTGATTTGTATAGGTAAATATGAGAGCGCACAGGGATATGATTGGTGGCCATTTTGGACAGCGGGAATCGTATTATTAGCGCTGCTTTGTATGTCGGCAGGCGGTTTGCTTTCTAAGTCTAATTATGTCAATGATTCAATGCGTTATCGTCAGTATCAGAAGTATAATGCTCATCAAGGCGGGATTGGGGAAGTGATTTTTTATATCCTTTTAATGCTGCCGCTGATCTATAATATGATGTGATTTAAGCTGTATCTAATTTTTTTCATTTTTTTGAAATTTATGCTTGCAATTTAATTCTGATTCATGTATTATATTAGGGCAGTCACATAAAATACATCGAATGGTCCAGTGGTGTAGTGGTTAACATGCCTCCCTGTCACGGAGGAGATCGTGGGTTCGAGTCCCATCTGGACCGCCATTTAGAAATTTAAGTCATCTTAGGATGACTTTTTTTCTTTATATTGACTATTATTTTGTTTCTTAGTTTAATAAAACTATGATTATTAATGCGAGTGGAAGAACAGATATTGTAGCATATTATATGGATTGGTTTGTGAACCGATGGAATGAAGGATATTTTGATGTAAGAAACCCTTTTAATCCAAAACTTGTCAGTCGTATCTTTGTATCTGATGTAGATATGATTGTATTTTGTACAAAAAATCCATTGCCATTGTTAGATGCGATTCATTTATTTCCTGTGCCCATTCAACTACAAGTCACTATCACCGGATACTTTAAAGATATAGAGCCTAATGTTCCAGATAAGAAACAAGTCATTGAATGCATTAAAAAGCTATCATCCTATTTAGGCAAAGAAAATGTATGTGTGCGATATGATCCAATCCTTTTGAATTCCAAATATAATGTTAATTATCATATTCGTGCCTTTAATAAATTATGTAAAATGTTAAAAGGATATGTATCTAAAGTGATTGTCTCTTTTGTGGATGATTATAAAAATGTTCGAAATAATCATTTGGATTATCATGAACCCTTTAATGAGGAATATCTTAAATTAAAAGAAGCTTTTGAAAAGAATGATATAAAAGTTGTGAGTTGCATGGAAAATAAATATCATATTGGTGATGAAAACGATTGTTGCGTCAGCATTAAATATGCCTTTGAAAGAACTGGCAAGCTCTTTAAAGAGTGGAAGGCAAGAGACTGCCATTGCGTAAATATGGTGGATATAGGAGCTTATAATTCTTGTTTACATGGCTGCAAATATTGTTACGCCAATTTTGATTCGAAACAAATTGCGTCAAACTATAAGATGCATGATATAAATTCTAGTTTGTTGATTGGACATTTGAGCTTGGATGATCAAATCAAGATACGTAAAAAATAAGAGTGAAGCTATTTTGCTTCACCCATTAATTTTGTATAGATTTGTGTTAATTCTTTTTTTTCGTCATCTGTCATTTTTCTTTCGGTCGCATCATGACTTTCTAATGTTCCTTCATGTCCATCAATGGCTTTTCCATTCTTTACAACCAACACTAGAGGAACATATAAGGTTAGAATACCTTCATCGTTATTTGACATATAATCTTGGATATATGGTTCAATAATCGCTTTTTGCTCATCTGTATAAAGACGATTCTTTTCTTCGTCTCTTACTTTTACATATTGGATGTCGATTCCATTGTCTTTTGCGACTTTCTTTAAAATGGGTTTAGCTTCTTTGCACCAAGGACAACTTGAAAATTCGAAATATAAAACACCCGATTTTTCTTGCGTGAAATATTGAATGGCTTCATCAAAGCTGATTTCATTGAATGTTGTCTTTGTATCATCTTTTGAATTACACGTTTCTTCTTCGCTTGTGACATCACAAGCTTTTTTTGAAGATGAAGCTGTGTATTTTGTCTGCGACTGACAGGCACATAGCGTTAAGCTTAAAAGAATCAATAATAATTTTTTCATGTCCCTAATATACAAACAATTCAAAAAAAAGTAAAGAAAAAGCTCCGATTTCTCGAAGCTTAAAAATCTTAGTGGGGCGGCTGACGCGATTCGAACGCGCGAGTGACGGAGCCACAATCCGCTGTGTTAACCAACTTCACCACAACCGCCATGTTTGCTTGACGCTTAAATAATATACCATGTGATTCTGTACTTTGCAAGTAAAAAAACAAAATAAATTAAAAAAAGTGTATTTTTTTTCGTATAAGAGTATATGAAGGTAAAAGAGATGGAAGTGGAACAGCGCCCACGAGAAAAAGCGCTACGCTATGGCTTAGAATCCTTGAGCGATTTAGAGTTGGTTGCCTTGATTCTTCAAAGCGGGAATAAAAATCGTTCTGTATTCGAAATTGCATCCGATGTATTGAAAGAAAGTGAAGGTTTATCAAAATTAATGTCAATGCATGTAAATACACTGATGCAGATTCAAGGAATACGAGAAGTTAAAGCTTTACAGCTTCTGGCAAGTGTGGAACTCAGTAAACGTGTCATTAGATCAAAGGTGTATCATGCCTCCATTATGAGACCTGAAGATGTGATTGAATGGTTTGAATTTGAGTATGGCTCTATGCCACAAGAATGTTTTATTGCTCTGTATTTAGATACAAAAAGTAAACTCATTTCTCATCGTGTTTTGTTTAAGGGAACGTTGAATGAAAGTGTAGTACATCCTAGAGAAGTGTTTAAAGAGGCTTTTCTTCAAAACGCAAACTCCGTTTTACTTGCCCATAATCATCCTTCTGGTGATTGTACACCATCCAAAGCAGATTTTGAGGTAACCTATAAAATGGTTCATGTCGCAATGACAATGGGAGTGAATTTAATTGATCATATTATTGTAGGACAAAATCAATATTATTCATTTAAAGAGCATAAATATCTCGATTGAAAGAAGGAGGCTTTATCGCTATAATATAAGTTAGTTTGGGGGATATTATGCGTAAATTTACTCGAATTCAAAAAAGATTACTTACGACAATTGTCGTTTTATGTATACTAGCATGTGCAATGTTTGGCTTAAGACAAAACTCCATCACGAATATTGGATATAGTGCATGGACATACTTAAAATATGGATTAATTCAATATCCGTTGTCTTCAATCGGAAATGCAGTTAATGATTTTGCGAATCTTTGGCATGCTTATGATGATAATGAATATTTGTCAAAACAATTGGCAGAACAAAAGAATTATCAGACGGCATATGAAGATGAAAGAAATAAAAATAAACAACTTGAAGGGTTGCTTGAAATGAAAGGCGGATTTGGAGATGCTAAAACAATTAGTGTATCTGTTTTAGAACGTTCAAGTGATTCGTGGTTGCAGACAGTGACAATTTCAGCTGGCAAAAAACAAGGGGTAGAAAAGAATATGCTTGTGGCAACAAGTGATGGTGCCATTGGCTTGGTAGAAAGTGTTCAAACAATGACGAGCACTGTACAATTGTTGACAAGCCAGCATTTAAGTAATGATATTGCGATAAAGATGTCTTTGGAAGATGGTACAAGTGTAGAAGGTGTTTTACAATCGTATGATACAGAAAAAAAGGCATATCGAGTATCTTTGTTTGACAATGATGCGATTGTCACAAAAGGACAAAAAGTTGCGACAAGTGGTAAAGGTGGAAACTATCCGAGTGGAATTTTGATAGGTGAAGTAAAAGATGTATCTTTAAATGATGACTCCATTATTTCAACTGTCTATGTATCACCTGTATCCAATATGAAAAGTTTTGACTATTGTCTTGTGATTGGAAAAGAGGAGAGTAAATGATAAATAAGGAACGTTATTCATTTATTTTCTTAGCCATTTTAGCGATGTTAGATCAATTGATTGCTTCTTTGTTTGGCGTTGATTTTACATATTCCTCACTATCTTTAGTTAGCCGTCTATGTTTTTGTGGATGTCTATTAGTAGTGTTTCATGAAAGAAGTTTAAATCGGTTTCTATATGCTTGTTTATGTGGCCTTTGTGTGGGAATGTTTTTTACTTCAGACTGGCTTGTTAAGATGCTTTTGTTTGGCTTGTTTGGCTGGGCTATTGGTTTTTTTCAAGAAGCGATGGATCAAGATCACTGGGTACAATTCGGTGTTGTATTCCTAATGATGTTTGCGAATGATTTAATTTGTTTTTTTGGCGCAAAGATCTTCGGATATCTCACAATGAGCTTTGTGAAATGGTTTATTCACATTGAAGCTTTGACTTTGATTTTTAATGGTGTGGCTATATTCGTGTTGATCTATATTATTACAGTATTCATGCGATATGCGACAATCAAAGATATTCGATTTAAGCGGATGGAAAAGTTGAAAATGCAAAATATTCGAAGGAAATGAGTCAGGGATTCGTTTCCTTCTTTTCATATATGTTAAAATAGAAGAAAAGAGGTACGCGTATGAAAAAACTATTATTATTAGATGGAAACTCCATGCTATTTCGTGCATATTATGCAACGTTATATACACATAGAATGACTACATCCAATGGCATTCCAACCAATGCGGTTTATGGCTTTGTGATGATGTTGAACAAGGCAATTGATATTATTGAACCAGATAAGATTTTAGTGGCTTGGGATGCAGGAAAACCTACGTTTAGGCACAAACAATTTGAAGCGTATAAAGGAACACGAAAACCATTGGATGAAGAATTGATTGTACAATTTCCAATTGTTAGAGAATACTTGGATGCGGCTGGAATCAAACGTTATGAACAAGAAGGCTATGAAGCTGATGACATTATTGGAAGTATGGCCAAATGCTGCAAAGATGTTCAAACTACAATTCTGACTAGTGATCGTGATTTATTACAGTTGATTGATTCAAGTACACATGTTCTTTTGATGAAAAAGGGCTTAAGTGAAATGGATCTAATGGACGAACAAAATTTAATGGATACGTATGGAATTACTCCAAGTCAAGTTATTGATATGAAAGGATTAATGGGTGATACTGCCGATAATATTCCAGGCGTAACCGGTGTTGGTGAAAAGACAGCCTTGCGTTTATTGAATCAATATTCCACTGTAGAAAATGTTTATGCTCATATTGATGAGGTAAAAGGGAAATTAAAAGAAAAGCTAGAAAAAGATAAAGATAATGCCTTCATGTCTTTAGAATTGGCTACTATTTATACAAAGATGGAATTGCCATTTGAATTATGCGATTGTGAGTTTACAGGAATTCAAGATAATGTGAATGCATTCTATGAGAAATATGAAATGCGATCATTGGTAAATCGTACTAAACAGACTAAAGAGGAAAAATGGCCTTTAAAAGAAGTGGACCATTTTGAATTTGAAAATATGGATGACGTTATGGTTATGCCAGTATGTACTCAAGAGCCTTATTTAGATCAAAAATTGTATGGTTTTATGATTCCAAAAGATAAAACTGTTTATTATATTTCAGTAGAAAACGCATTAGAGGATACAAATTTTAAAACATTGTTGGAAACAAAAGAAATGAGTACATGGGATACAAAGGAAATGATGCATCTATTAGATCGCTATGGATTTAAATGGAATACTTTTAGTAATGACTTGCATATTGCTGGATTCTTATTGAATTCTACCGCAACAGATAGTGATGCAGTCTTAGAAGCACTTCAAATTCACCTTCCAGAATCTTTCCATGATGTATCTAAGAAGACAAAAGAGTCTCCTGCTTATAGTTTGGAAAGAGAAAAGGCAATCTATCATAGCTTGACTCAGCAACTATATGAAAAAAAGGATAAGCTTCGTGCTTCTTTAAAAGAAGAAAATGTATTGTCTTTATATGAAGATATTGAAATGCCATTAACACATGTCTTGTTTTCAATGGAACAAGAAGGTATTTCGATTCAAGAAAGTTTTTTAGATGAGTATGGAGCTTCATTAAACGAGAAATTGGATGCTCTTGCTCAAAAAATCTACTCACATGCAGGTATGATTTTTAATATCAATTCACCAAAACAATTGGCGAATGTCTTATTTGATGAGTTGAATTTAAGTTCAGGTGGAAAAAAACGTTCAACATCCGCAGATGTATTAGAGAAGCTTCGTGGAAAACATCCAATCATTGATGATATTCTTGAGTATCGAAAAATTGCGAAGGTATCCAGTACATATATTGATGGCTTGAAAAAACATATTCGTTCGGATCAAAAGATTCATACTTCTTTTAATCAGACAATGACACAAACTGGAAGACTTTCAAGTAGTGAACCAAACTTACAAAATATTAGTATTCGAGATGAGTTAGGTAAAGAAATTCGTAAGGCGTTTGTCGCCGAAGATGGCTATCACTTATTGTCTGCTGATTATTCGCAGATTGAATTAAGAATGTTGGCACATATGGCCAATGAGGATCACATGATAAAAGCGTTTAATGAGGGTTTGGATATTCATACAAAAACGGCAACTTTAATTTTTGGGTGTTCACCAGAAGAGGTAGATGAACATAAAAGAAGAATTGCCAAGACAGTTAACTTTGGTATTGTATATGGACAAACTGAATTTGGTTTATCTTCACAATTAAATATCACACGAAAAGAAGCGGGTGAATTTATGAAGATGTACTTTGAAAGTTATCCTCAGATTCACGAATATATGAATCAATTGATTGATTTCTGTAAAGAACATGGATATGTCGAAACATTATTCCACAGAAGAAGAGAGATTCCTGAAATCAACGATAAGAATTTTATGACACGAGAATTCGGTAAGCGAGCTGCCATGAATGCACCAATTCAAGGTAGTGCAGCCGATTTGATCAAGATTGCGATGTTGAAAATGGATCAAGCTTTAAAGGATGCTAATGTAAAATCAAAAATGCTTCTTCAAATCCATGATGAATTGATTTTCTTGGTGCCAGATGAAGAATTGGACTTGATGCAAAAACTTGTTAAAGAAACAATGGAAAGTGCAATGGAATTAAAGGTTCCATTAAAGGCAAGTATTAGTGTTGGAAAGTCATGGTATGAGGCAAAATAATGCCGGAAGCACCAGAAGTACAAACCGTATTAAGTACGTTGGAAACACAAATTAAAGATGTTTCAATTGAAGATGTATTGATATATTATCCTAAGATTGTTGATAATGTAGAAGTAGAAACTTTTAAAAATCAATTAATTGGGCAAACATTCCATTCATTTAATCGACTTGGAAAATATTTGATTTTTGGTCTGGATGACTATGATCTAGTTGTTCACTTAAGAATGGAAGGTAAATTTTATCTTTATAATATGCTTTGTGAGAATAAACATATTCATATAGTATTTAAATTAAATAGTGGAACCTATATGTCGTATCATGATACAAGAAAATTTGGAAGAATGTATTTGTATTCTAAAAAAGAAGATATTCATGCATATCCTTGTTTTAAAAATGTTGGATATGATTATATGGATGAAAGAGTGAATGGAATGTATTTCTATACCTGTGTTCATTCGTTAAAACGAAATTTGAAGTCCTGCCTGTTAGATCAATCGATTATGGCAGGTGTTGGAAATATTTATGCGGATGAGATATGTTTTGCCTCAGGATTAGATCCAAGAAGCCGTGCCTCAAAGCTTTCAAAGAAAGATTGTGAGAAAATAGTTTTTCAGACAAAGCGAATCTTGCAGGGAGCTACACGTTTTGGCGGAACAACCATTCGTTCTTATACCTCAAGTTTAGGGGTAACGGGACGTTTTCAACTCTATTTGAATGTACATGATCAAACACAATGTAAAGTGTGTCATCATGCTATTAAAAAATTAACTGTATCACAAAGGGGGACTTATCTATGTCCAAATTGTCAAAAAAGAAAGTAATAGGAATCACTGGATCTATGGGTTCAGGAAAGAGTGAGATTTCTCGATATTTAAGAAAAAAATATCCTGTTTTAGATTGCGATCAGGTTAATGCGGATTTATTAAAAAAGGGAAATTTGGGTTATCAGAAATTAAATGATTTGCGTATTGTTGAATTGGATTCAAATGGACAAATCATTAAGGAAAGTTTAGCTTCATATATGTTTTCTAAGGCAGAACATAGAAAACAAGTGGAAGCCATCTTGCATCCTTTGATTTTTGAACAGATGCATAAATGGATTTATGAACAAGAGAGTTCGATTGTCTTTGTGGAAATGCCAATTTTATTTGAGATTTCTGCACAAGATCATTTTGACTCAATATGGTGCGTTGTGGCTGATTTAGATGTAGCCTTATCGCGCCTACAAACCTATCGCAATTTTACTAGGGAACAAGCTTTGGCAAGACTTGTATCACAGATGAATCCGGAAGAGAAGATGGCAAAAAGTGATATTGTACTGCAAAATAATGGTACGGTAGAACAGTTGCATAAACAAATAGAAGAAGCATTAAAAGAGGAGAAGGTACATGGCGATTGAAGTGCGTTGCATAGAACATTTATCTGTTGAACAAAGACAATCTTTGCATTTGTTGTATGGTCCTTTGATGGGGAAAAGTTCAATTTGTCTATATGAATTTTTAGGTTCTATTCAAAATTCTGTTGAATTAGAAGACGTATATTTACTGTTGAATATAAATGCTTCACAATTTGATAAGGCACGAAATTATTTAGAGCAATATCATTTAATTGAAACCTATGTTCATGAAGATGACATGTTGATTTTATTGTATGCTCCATTATTACCAGATAAATTTTTATGTCACGATACGTATTCAAGATTGTATTTGGCAAGTGTAGGATCAAAGTGTTTTGATAAAATAAAGGCAATGCTTCATAAAGATAAGACGATTTCTTCTGTATATACCAAAGTAGAAAGTTCTTTGGATGTTTCAATTTTAGATTCGTGGAACGAATCTAAAGAGATTGCGTACGAAAAGGTGAAACCGACAATCAACCAAAAATATAATTTTGATTTTGCAACACTCTTCAAAGGGATGGATCGTGTTTTTCCGGTGCGTTATCGAACTAATGAAAATTTAGATCGTATTGCACAGATGGCCCAAATATATGGAATTGATGCCAAAGATATGCGTAGATACGTGCAAAGAAGTATTAATCCTTCAACACATGTATTTGATTTGGACAAATTAAAAGAGATGGTTATGCGTAATCGTAAGGTTATGGAAACAAGTAAAGATCCATATCAGATGCCACCTGTTAAATTTTTGCAGAATAAACAAAATGGTATTCCTGTTGTGAAATCGGATCAGGCATTGATTGAACGTTTATGCACACAATTCCAGCTTTCAGTTGAAGTTGTGAATACTTTGATTGAATATACTTTACATCAAACACATCAACAATTTTCTCGAAATTACGTTGAAAAAGTTGCGGCAAGCTGGGTTCGCCTGGGCGTGGATTCTAGGAAGAAAGCATTGGAAATTATCAACCAAGCGCCAACAGAAAATAAAAGAGAGAAAAAAGAAGAAAAGGTTGTACTTGATGAGAAGTTCTATACGCAAAAGGAAGAAAAATCAGATACGCAAATCCAACAGGAGATGTTAGAACTTCAAAAGATGTTGAAAGAAGGTAAGTTGTAGTGAATTTAAATATTAAACTTTCAGAAGAGCAAATGATGGAAAGACAAAAGAATATTGCTCGTTTAAAAGAGAATGAATGGATTCAAATATTTCTTGAACAGAATCATTTAGATGCATCTTTTGTAGAAGAAAATAGTGGCGTTTTGTTGCAGTGGATCAAGAGTGTGAGCGCATGTAGAAACTGTAAAGGATTGGATTATTGTGTACAGAAGATTCGTGGTAAAGCTACAAAATTAAAAATTGACGATTCTGGTTTCTTGAATGAATATTATGCTTCTTGTCAGTATGAACAAAAAAGAGATCAGCAATTGGCTCATCAAAGTAAATTTCGCTTCTCTCATATGTCTTTAAATGATTATTTAATCGATTTAAATGATGCCTGCTTTTTAAGTGCTGTCAAAGAAAAAGATTATATGACAGCTTATACCCAAAGTGTGAGTAGTATACCACTAAATCAAGGTGTGTATTTATATGGAAATCCAGGGACTGGAAAGTCTTATTTAATGAAAGGAATCTGTAATTACTATGCCAAAAATAATAAGAGTGTTTCTTTTGTACAGGTTCCATTATTAATTCAGGAATTGAAACAGTTTATGACAGATAATGAATATCGTCAAAGAGTGATGAACCATTTACGCTACAGTGATGTTTTGGTTTTAGATGATATTGGAGCTGAAAGTATTACGCAATGGACGCGAGATGAAATCTTACTTCCTGTTTTAGATGAGCGTATGAATAAAGGAATGAAAACATACTTTACATCAAATTATTCAATGGAAGAATTAGAACAGCAGTATCGTCTTGTGAATAAACCGAATAATACAATTGCGAGTCTAAGAATTCTAGAAAGAATTCGTACTTTGTCCAAACCTGTTGAATTATCCGGAAAATCACGTCGTTAGTTAATAATTTCACTTTTCAAATTAGGCGTTATGGAGTAGAATAGTTATGACAGAAATGTTTAAAGGAGGAATAGAGTAATGTTAGTATCTGCTACTGAAATGATCAACAAAGCTCACGAAGGGCACTATGCGATTGGTGCTTTCAACATCAATAACTTGGAATGGACAAAAGCTATCTTAGCTGCTGCTGAAGAAGCTAAATCACCAGTTATGTTAGGAGTATCTGAAGGTGCTGCTAAATACATGTGTGGTTTCAAAACAGTTGCTGCTATGGTAAAAGAAATCCACGATGCAATGGGAATTACAGTTCCTGTAGCTTTACACTTGGACCACGGTTCATATGAAGGTGCAAAAGCTGCTATCGAAGCAGGATTTACTTCTGTAATGTTCGATGGTTCTCACTATGCATTTGAAGAAAACTTAGAAAAATCAAAAGAAATGATCGCCTTAGCACACTCAAAAGGATTATCAATTGAATGTGAAGTTGGTGGAATCGGTGGAGAAGAAGACGGTGTCGTATCTGCTGGTGAATTAGCTGACCCTGAAGAATGTAAAACTATCGCTGACTTAGGTGTAGACTTCTTAGCAGCTGGTATCGGAAATATCCACGGTAAATATCCTGCAAACTGGGCTGGATTAAACTTTGATCGTTTAGGAGAAATCCAAAACGCAACAAACGGAAAACCATTAGTATTACACGGTGGTTCAGGAATTCCTCGTGAACAAGTTCAAAAAGCTATCACATTAGGTGTTTCTAAAGTTAACGTTAATACTGAATGTCAGTTAGTATTTGCTGAAGCAACTCGTAAATACATCGAAGCTGGAAAAGACCAAGAAGGAAAAGGATACGATCCACGTAAATTATTAAAACCAGGTGCTGATGCAATCACAGCATTATGTAAAGAAATGATGGAAAACTTCTTTGGTTCTGCTGGAAAAGCTGAATAATTAAAGTTTTTAAATAAAGCAGGCTTTAAGCCTGCTTTTTGCATAATTTGGAGGGAAAATACATGAAGTCAGTTGAAATTAATGATTTATTGTCTTATCACTTTTATGGAAATTTAAAAGTGAAAGATGAAGTAAAAGTTTTTGTTGATGGAGTAGTAGCAGAAAAAGAAAATGCTTATGAATATACTTTAAAATGCGTAAAGGACGATAAAGTATATGATTTAACTTCTTTTGGAAAAGAAGCAGGGTTTTATATCGAAAATGAAAATTCGGTTCTATTCTGTGGAAATCGTAAAAATATTGAAAAATCTACTTCTTTATATCGTTTATCATTAAATGGTGGAGAAGCCAAAGAAATTGCTCGCTTTGATAAACCAGGAATGAATGTTTTGGGATATTTAAACGAGAATACTTTGGTTTTGATGACTAAAGAAAAACTTGTTGAAGAAGAAAGTGATTATGAAGTGTTTGATGAGATTCCTTTCTATATGAATGGTCAGGGAATCACCAATAAACATCGTACGCATTTATATACATATGATTTAGACACAAAAGAACTTGTTTGTGTTACAGAAGGTACTTTTGATGTGTCAAACGCAAAGATTCATGATGGTGCTTTGTATTATACAGGACAAAATTGGACAAGAAAACAAGCTTTATATGAAAATCTTTATAAATATGATGGGTCTGTAAGTACAGTTGTAGATGCTAAGGAAAGAAGTATTCAAAGTTTTGATTTTGTGGATGGTAAATTGGTTCTTATCGCAAGTACACATGAAAAATATGGTTTGAATGAGAATCCAAAATTCTTTGATCAAGACTTTAATTTAATTGCTGATTGGCAAGAATGTGTTGGAAACAGTGTAGGTACAGATTGTGCTTTAGTTGCAGGTAATGCGACTCTAGTAAATAAAGATGCGTTATATTTTGTTTCTACGATCTATGATCACAATAATTTGTATAAATTAGAAAATGGAACCATTGAACTTGTATTTGAATGGCCAGGAACAATTCAATCTTTCGCATTTGAAGATGACACATTATATTTTATTGGAGCTGATGTGGCAAGTCTTCAACAATTGTATAAAGTTGTAGATGGTAAAGCCGTTCAATTATCTGATTTTAATAAAATGGAAGATACATATGTGGCAGATCCTGTAGAAGTTAATTTTAGTGAAGATTTAACAGGATGGGTATTATTGCCTAAAGATTATGATGAAACAAAAAAATATCCGGCTATTTTAGATATTCATGGTGGACCTAAAACAGTATATGGAAAAGTGTTCTATCATGAAATGCAAGTGTGGGCAAGTAAGGGATACTTTGTATTCTTCTGTAATATTCATGGTTCAGATGGACGTGGCAACGAGTTTATGGACATTCGTGGAAAATATGGTACGATTGATTATGACGAATTGATGCAGTTTACAGATAAAGTCTTAGAAACATATCCTCAAATTGATTCAAGCAGAGTTGGTGTAACTGGAGGAAGCTATGGTGGATTTATGACAAACTGGATCATTGGTCATACGGATCGTTTTGCGTGTGCTGCTAGTCAAAGAAGTATTGCCAACTGGATCTCATTCTCTCAGACAAGTGATATTGGACCATACTTTGCACAAGATCAACAATCTGCTACATATGATGAAAATCCAGAAAAATTGTGGTGGCATTCACCATTGAAATATGCACGTAATGTGAAAACACCAACATTGTTTATTCACTCTGATGAGGATTATCGTTGTCCACTTTGTGAAGGCCTACAAATGTTGAATGCTTTATTAGATCAGAATATTGAAGCTCGCATGTGCTTGTTCCATGGTGAAAATCATGATTTATCACGTACGGGACTTCCTCAACATCGTTTGCGTCGTTTAAATGAAATCACAAATTGGATGGAAAAACATTTAAAATAGATGGCTTTTGGAATTTACAATATTTTTCTAGATTATCCGGATTGAATAGGCTATAATAGATAGGCATTACCTTGAAATGGGGGAAAATGAATGGAAAAAGTCATTAAAATTGAAGGTGGACATGATTTAAATGGAACAGTACGTATTAGTGGTTCAAAGAATGCGACTGTGGCTTTAATTCCAGCATGTGTTTTAGGAAATGAGCCGGTTACAATTTATGGTGTACCTAATATTTCAGATGTACAGTCTTTGATCGTTTTATTAAATGAACTTGGTGTTTATGTTGAAAAACGAGATGAAGAAACATTATATATAGATCCTACTCATATGGAAAATATTCCTATGGTATCTAAGGCTGTTTCAAAATTAAGAGCAAGCTACTACTTTATGGGAGCTTTGTTAGGAAAATTTGGTCATGCAGAAATTAAGATGCCTGGTGGATGTTACTTGGGTCCTAGACCTATTGATTTGCACTTAAAAGGGTTTGAGGCTTTGGGTGCAAATATTCAATATGAAAATGGATGTTATATATTGGATGCGAAAGAATTAAAAGGAACAAATATTTTCTTAGATATTTCGAGTGTAGGAGCTACAATCAACATTATGATGGCAGCTGTTTACGCAAAAGGTAGAACGGTTATTGAAAATGCCGCGCGTGAGCCTGAAATTATTGATATCGCAACATTATTAAATAAAATGGGTGCTAGAATTCATGGTATGGGGACAAGTACTCTTGTGATTGATGGTGTTGAATATTTAAAAGGCTGTATTCATGAAATCATTCCAGATCGTATTGAAGCAGCAACTTATGTGATTATGGCAGCTGCTATAGCCAATGACATGCGCATCGAAAATATTATTCCTCAACACTTGGAAGCCATTGTTATGAAACTTCAAGAAGTGGGAATCAATATGGAAGTTGGTTCGGATTTTATTCATGTATTTAAAACAGATAAACCTTTGAAACGTACAGAAATCTTGACAAAACCATATCCAGGCTTTGCCACAGATGTTCAACAACCATTTACTGTATTATTAACACAATGTGAAGGCCAATCTGTAGTAACAGAAACAATTTATACAGAACGTTTCAAACATTGTGCAGAGTTAAATAAGATGGGTGCTGACATTGATGTGCACACACCAAGTGCGTTTATCAACGGAAAGACAAAGTTACATGGTTCTAAAGTAACTGCAACAGATCTTCGTTGTGGTGCTGGACTTGTCATCGCAGCTTTAATGGCTGATGGTGTGACAGAAATCCATGATATTTATCATATTGATCGTGGTTATGATAACTTGGACGGAAAGTTAGCTCATTTAGGAGCCAAAATGTGGCGTGAAGAGGTAGAAGATTAAAAGGTGTATGGTGACATACATCTTTTTTCTTTGTATAATCATCTTATGAACATGATGGAAATAACGGCGCAGATGCGCGAAAATAAAAAAATAGAATTCAAAGATCAATTAAAAATCGTCATTTTATTATCTGTACCTGCAATATTAGAACAATTAGTTGGAACGGCCATGAGTTATATTGATACAGCTATGGTTGGATCACTAGGTTATAAGGCTACGGCAGCCATTGGTGTTGTTGCCAGTACAACATGGCTTTTTGGAGGAATTTGTACAGCTGCGGTATTAGGTTTTTCAGTGCAGGTAGCTCAATATTTAGGGGCTGGTAAAAATAAATTGGCAAGACAGGTAGTATGTCAGTCGATTCTCTTTAATATCATCTTTGGTTTATGTATGGCATTGGTTGTGGTAGCATCCAGTTTTTATTTGCCAAAATTATTGGGAGCAGACCCATCAATTTGTAGAGATGCCACTTTATATTTGGCAATAGTAGGTGCTTTTGTTCCATTTAATATGATGGCGATGTTACATTCAGGAATGTTAAGATGTTCAGGGAATGCCGTGCTTCCAAGTCTTATGAATATTTCAATGTGTGTATTTGATGTTATTTTTAACTATTTCTTTATTTATATACTAAATTTAGGTGTTGCCGGAGCTGCACTAGGAACGGGAATGGCGCAATTGGTTGTAGGCTTTATCTTAATGTATATTGTAGTCAAAAAGGAAAAATCATTACGACTTCTAGGTGATGAATCGTGGAAATTTGATAAAGATATCTTGAAGAATGTAGTGAATCTTTCAATTCCAGCAGGTCTTGAAAGAGTGACACTATCCTTAGCTCAAGTTGTGATGACGGGTGTCGTTTCAGGAATGGGTGCAATCAGTGTGGCTATTAATTATGTGGCTGTTTCAGCAGAAGGATTATGTTATTTGCCAGCTTATGGAATTGGTGGTGCTGCAACTACATTGGTTGGACAAAGTATTGGGGCCAATCGAAAGGATATGGCAAAACGATTTGCGTATTTAACAACCTTATTATCTTTTGTTCTAGTGATATTTATGAGTGTTATCATGTTTGTGTTTGCCCCATTTTTGGCTTCAACACTAACGAATAGTCAAGGAGTTATTGATGGAGCTAGTGAGTGCTTAAGAATTGTTTCTTTTTCTGAACCATTATTTGCGATTAGTATTGTAGTAATGGGGGCATTACGTGGGGCTGGAGATAGTAAACGTCCTTTTATTCTAAATGCGTTGAGTATGTGGGGAATGCGTGTTTTACCAATTATTATTTTCACAAAGCGATATGGTGTTATTGGTGTATGGGCTACAATGACTTTCGAACTGGTATTTAGAGGTATTATATTCTTGATCCGTATGGTTCGAGGTAAGTGGTTAGATCAAAATTCAGTTAAATAAAAAAATTGAGTGGAATTCCACTCATTTTCTTATTCACCAGGATTTGATTTTAATACTTTACCTGTATTAAATAATTCAGCGGCTCTTTTAGCAGCTTCTAAACGATCTTCTTCGTTTTTATAATCAACATGAACTGTATAGCAGCCACAATCCATGCATTGTGCATAGAATCCGTTTCCTTCTTCTTCTAGAATCGAACCACCTTCACATAGAGGGCATTCGTGTAAATTAACTAATTCATCAATGTTTTGCATAAGAATCCTTCCTTCTTTTATTCTTATCTATTGTACAATCAAATGCTAAGAAAGTTAAGAGAAATTTAAGGTTTAATAAAGGAATGAAATGATATAATACATCGGTAACAATAAGGGGATGTTATTATGAATCAAAAGGATCGTGTATTTACACCTGCATTTGTTGCGAATTTATTTTTGATTGCAGGAACTGTTTTCTTGCTTTTAAAGGGGAAAATAAACGCATATGTAGGAGTAGATGGCTTAAAGCATGAAGGAATGGCTTTGGCACTCATTGGATTTAGTTTCATGGTTGTCGGAATGTGCATATGGATTGTAATATGGATTAGTTGCAGGATGAATAAATGAATTCATCCTTTTTTTGTATATTAAGATTTTGGCTTCGGAACAGGGAAATGCGGTATGTGAAAAAACTGTAGAATTGTCACAATTTGTTGATTATGAGGAACGACAAAAAGGACTATCGTAATAGC
>OIWP01002181.1_pt1 | contig 20951 bp, 25 predicted proteins | sample 1587661 | NCBI WGS metagenome assembly OIWP01 (sample SAMEA3888899, study PRJEB22519) | human gut metagenome | biome: human gut; feature: human-associated habitat; material: faeces | place: Denmark | collected 2010 | reverse complement strand
TTGAAGCCTTACCAAAATATTACTCCCCAAAATCTCCAAAATTGAGCGATGACGCACCGGCGACAGGCTCAGGTGGTTTAACGATTACGGATGTGATGGCTGCGCAGGGGATGGTGCAGTCGAAAGCACCGCTTGGGTTTGCTTTATTCCTGGCAAAAGTTGGTGTTCAGGATCCTCAATTTGCGATTGAAGGTCTGCTCAATTACGCGATGGCACTGGATAACCCGACATTGAACAAATTGAGTGAAGAAACCCGGTTACAGATCATCCCTTACCTTGTGAATTTTGCCTTTGCTGATTATTCCAGGTCTGCGGCAAGTAAGGCTCGCTGTGAGCATTGTGCTGGTACTGGATTTCATAATGTATTGCGCGAAGTGGTGAAACACTCCAGAAGCGGGGAATCTGTTATCAAGGAAGAGTGGGTGAAGGAACTATGTCAGCATTGCCATGGTAAGGGAGAAGTCAGCACAGCGTGCAGAGGGTGTAAGGGTAAAGGTATTGTCCTGGATGAAAAAAGAACCCGGCTTCATGGTGTGCCTGTTTATAAGATTTGTGGGCGTTGCAATGGCAACCGGTTTAGCCGTTTACCAACCACACTGGCGCGGCATCATGTCCAGAAACTGGTACCTGACCTGACGGATTATCAGTGGTACAAAGGATATGCAGACGTTATTAATAAACTGGTTACAAAGTGCTGGCAGGAAGAAGCGTATGCTGAATCGCAATTGAGAAAAGTGACAAGATAGATAATTTTCGCCGAAGATGTCGACGTGATACTTGCATTTTTCAAAAAATATGGATAAGGTTTTCTCAACGATGGGCCTTGTATGTCTACCGTTGGTAAATGTCAAAAACCCGCCGCTGAGCGGGTTTTTTTGTGCCTGATGTCTCATGAAACTATGAAATGGATTGGTGCGTTAAACATTTTTTCTTATTATCTTTTAGATTTTGGAGAGATGGTTAACGTCTGTATTCCAGAAACTCGATGGTTATTTAATAAATTAGTTTCAATGATGCTTCTAGGTTATGACTGTAATGAAAAAGGTATTAATAGCAGCGATAGGTTTTTGTTTAGTTGGTTGTGCAGGTATGAAATTACCTGAGTATTCGCAAGTTAAAGCAAGTCCGTATTATACAGATTGCCGTGCGTTTGCCATGGATGTTTATAAAAATGATGGATACAGCAAAATTGCGAAAACTACTATCCTTAGCATGGATGATGTGAAAGCTAGATATATTGTGACAGGGTGTGTAGTTGCTATGGGGAAAAACACTGTAGAGGAAATCAAAGCTGATCTCTCTGCTAAAGGGAGTTCTTTTGGGCTTATCAGTGGAGCTTGTTCTAGTGCGGCATGTCGGGTTGATGTAGAGCAGCAAATGAACGCTTATGTACTTGGTAGTTATTATGCTGCAAATAAAAAATTCCCGGATAAAATGAAAGCAGAGTTTTAAGCAAACCTTGTTTTCGATTATATGTCGAAGATAAATGTTAGTAACGGCATAATAAGTAAATATATAGCTGTGATAGCAACCCGCCACTGAGCGGGTTTTTTGTACCCGTAAACTTGGTGCAGTACAGTAAACACGCTGGTGGACAAGTGAAAAACAGCATTTAATCAGGCCTTCTGAAGATATTGCAGTATTAATTCTGTAACGTTATTATTCTGCGCGCGGCCCTTTAGCTCAGTGGTGAGAGCGAGCGACTCATAATCGCCAGGTCGCTGGTTCAAATCCAGCAAGGGCCACCAACTGCCACTAGCTCATCAGGAAAGAGCGTCAACCCTTTAAGTTGAGAGTGCGAGGTTCGAGTCCCCGGTGGCGGTCCAGTGCCGACTTAGCTCAGTAGGTAGAGCAACTGACTTGTAATCAGTAGGTCACCAGTTCGATTCCGGTAGTCGGCACCATGTGCGGGCATCGTATAATGGCTATTACCTCAGCCTTCCAAGCTGATGATGCGGGTTCGATTCCCGCTGCCCGCTCCAGTTAGAGTCTTTCAGTCTGCGATGATGGGAAATCCCGGAGTGACTGAAAGACGTTTAAGTTATGAATGATCGCTTTTTTTGCAAAATTGCTGTGCAGAAATACTAACCTTCGGGCAGGCGATCATTCATAAGCACTCTGCTTTTATTCCGATTAACTGTGGGTGGTTTGTTGGATAGAGTGCTTCCCTTACTGTATATATCGTTTCGCCCGCTTTTGCGGGTTTTTCTTTTCAAATCCCTTTCATTTCTCAGTGTAAAACTACGCCATCCGTTATTTGCGGAGGTGAGGCTATGAAATCCATGGACAAAATTTCAACGGGCATTGCCTACGGCACCTCCGCAGGCAGTGCTGGCTACTGGTTTTTACAGTGGCTTGATCAGGTCAGTCCGTCACAGTGGGCTGCGATTGGTGTACTGGGGAGTCTGGTTCTGGGCTTCCTGACTTATCTGACAAATCTGTACTTCAAAATAAGAGAAGACAAGCGTAAGGCTGCACGGGGAGAGTAATTCAATGACACAAAAATATGAACTGATTGTGAAAGGGATCCGCAATTTTGAGAATAAAGTTACGGTAACTGTAGCGTTACGGGACAAAAAACGCTTTGACGGTGAAATTTTTGACCTGGACATCTCGCTGGACCGTGTTGAAGGTGCCGCGCTGGAGTTTTATGAGGCAGCAGCCAGAAGGAGCATCAGACAGGTCTTCCTGGATGTTGCTGCCGGGTTATGTGAAGGGGATGAGCAGTCGCCGGAAAAGCGCCCCGTAATTTTAGATGCGCAGAATGTGTGGATAACCTACAAAGGAAAGCTACCAGGAAGAATTACTGGTTCTCTGAAGACTCCTCCGGAATCACAACCTTAAGTCACTGACCGGAACAGATAAACCTGTCCGTGGGCAGAAACCGATAAATCCTGATAAATATCCATGAACGCAAAAATCAGATACGGCCTGTCGGCTGCCGTTCTGGCGCTGATTGCTGCAGGCTCGTCTGCTCCTCAAATACTTGACCAGTTTCTGGATGAAAAAGAGGGTAACCACACTACGGCATACCGCGATGGTTCCGGTATATGGACCATCTGTCGTGGTGCCACAATGGTGGATGGTAAGCCCGTCATACCGGGAATGAAGCTGTCGAAGGAAAAATGCGACCAGGTTAACGCTATTGAACGTGATAAGGCGCTGGCATGGGTGGAGCGCAATATTAAAGTACCACTGAACGAACCACAGAAAGCGGGTATAGCGTCATTTTGTCCCTATAACATTGGCCCCGGTAAGTGTTTCCCGTCGACGTTTTATAAGCGGCTGAATGCCGGTGATCGTAAGAGTGCATGCGAGGCGATTCGCTGGTGGATAAAAGATGGTGGGCGCGATTGCCGCATACGTTCAAATAACTGCTATGGACAGGTTATTCGTCGTGACCAGGAAAGCGCATTAGCCTGTTGGGGGATAGATCAGTGAGCAGAGTCGCCGCGATTATTTATGCTCTGGTTATCTGCATCATCGTCTGCCTGTCGTGGGCGGTCAATCATTACCGTGATAACGCCATCGCCTACAAAGAACAGCGTGATAAAAAAGTCAGTGAGCTGAAGCAGGCGACCGCCACCATTACTGACATGCAGCAACGCCAGCGTGCTGCTGATGTACTCGATGCTAAATACACGAAGGAGTTGGCTGATGCGAAAGCTGAAAATGATGCTCTTCGGCGCAAGCTTGATAATGGTGGTCGGGTGCTCGTCAAAGGAAAATGCTCTGTGCCATCCTCAGCCGAAACCTCCAGCGCCTCCGGCATGGGCAATGATGCCACCGTCGAACTCTCTCCAGTTGCTGGACGAAACGTTCTCGGTATCCGGGACGGAATCATCAGAGACCAGACAGCACTGAGAACGCTTCAGGAATATATCAGGACGCAATGCCTTCGATGATAGAGATAATTTTACTCATCATCCTTCACATCTGGCTCTGTAGACAGGGTGGTGATCACTTCTGGAGTGAATCCAGATTAAACATCTCATTGCTGATGCTTAAAGTTGAGCATTTGGCGCGCGGTAAGGGGCTGCGTTTAGATAAGAGCCAGTCATCACAAACACCAGGATTTAGCCTCGCATTCGCGGGGCTTTTTATTGCAACAAAGGTAAAGACGATGGATGAAGAATATCGTAAAGACCTGCAACTGTGGTTTGGTCTTACGCATGCGTCGTTCTGCGTGATGCCGCGAGTATTCATGGAGGCTATGCCTCCAGAATGGCAAGAGAAGATGGCTCAGTTGCTTTTTGAGTATAGCGACACGATCAAAACGGATGTCTGCGGAGTTCACAGCTGTTTTGTTACTGCCAAAGACGGCAACAACCGCTTTATGAGGATGCCAGAAGATATTCTGAACTATCGTCATCCTCGACGTGAATTCATCGAATCATTTCTGAAGAAGTAGCCATTACAAAGCCTATCTACGGGTGGGTTTGATAATGGCTTATACCCTGCACGGGATAACTTAACTGATATCCCTTTTAACGGATAAACGGAGCCAACAATGGCAGAGAATGTCGGCATTATGGCAGTGAAATTTGGATAAATCGGGGATTAGAAAGATAGAGGCGAGCCGGTCAGGTAGAAATGAATCAGGCTCAAAGTGAAGCGGAAAAGGTCTGTGGCACAAACTGATGCTGCCATAATTACAGCCTGATGACTTGTGGAATGAAACATGTTGAACCTCCTTAATTGATGTGATTCGAGTGAGGAAGGCATTCTGTCCTTCTATAGTGTCCAGTAAATCAAACAGGAAGCTTGTCTCACGTGTGAGACAAGCCTCTCCATTAGCGAGTTGTATTGATTACAACTCTTCAAAGAGTTCATTACTGGGTAGATGAAAATAGTTTCACGACGAATGGAGGAGACTATGTCGGTGGCTTCTTCATTGGAGTACATATGCTCCCTCGAACCTCAAAAGCATGCCGAGTTCGCGGCTGCCGCCATACCACGACTGACCCGTGTTGAAGCTCCGTAATTGATGTTATTCGAGTGAGGAAGGCATTCTGCCCCCCTATACTGTCCAGTAAATCAAACAGGAAACTTGCCTTACGCGTGAGACAATCCTCTCCCATCAGTGAGTTGTATTGATCTCGACTCTTCAAAGAATTCATTACTGGGAAGATGAAAATAGTTTCACGATGAATGGAGGAGGCTATGTTGGTGGCTTCTTCATTGGAGTACATATGCCCCCACGAACCCCAAAAACCTGCCGTGTTCGCGGCTACCGCAATACCACCACAGATCCGTCAGGCTATTGCAAAAGCCACAAAAGCGAAGGCTGGAAGCAATACAAGCCGGGCCAGTCCTGTCATCAGCGCGGTTATGGTTCGCGGGGTTGTCCCTCATGCTCGCCAGTCCTGTGCGGGGGTGGAAGAAACAGGACACTCACACAGATTCTTGTGGGTCGATGCTATTCCTTTCTGGATTATCCCGATGCCATTCATGCAAGGGCTGTATAAGACGTTCGTCATGGCTGTCAGGCTGACGGGTCCTCCCGGTGGGGTGGCCTGCCACGGGGCGGGAGCGTCGCGGAAAAAGGCTAGTTTTTGAAATTTCATTCGTCATCACCACCACTGTAATGTATTGATATTACAGTAGTTTTATTTTTGTGGTGTCGATTTTGATTGTTTTTTGTTCATCGCTAACACCGTTTGCCTAAAGTTGTTCGCAAGATGCATGTTTAAAACATTCTGGAGCGGGTATGGATCGAGAGTTAAAAAATCTGACGCTGAATATCAGTCAACTGGCGGCACTGTCAGGTGTACATCGCCAGACTGCTGCGGCAAGGCTGCAAAATCTACCCGTTGCAGGGGGGCATGAAAGCAACCTCAAGCTTTATCGGGTGGTTGATATTGTGTCGGCATTTCTGGCATTACCACCGCCGGTTGCAGAAGGCGAAATGGACGCGCATGAGCGCAAAGCCTGGTATCAGTCTGAACGTGAGCGTCTTAAGTTCGAACAGGAAACGGCACAACTCATTCCGGCCAGTGATGTCAGACGGGAGTTTGCCATCTGGGCAAAAGCGGTCGTGCAGGTGCTGGAGACATTACCGGATATTCTTGAACGTGACTGCGGTCTGCAGCCTGCCGCTGTGAGCCGTGTTCAGTCCATTATTGATGATCTGCGCGATCAGATAGCCCTGCGGGTGACTGAAGCAGGTGCGGATGATGAGGAGGAATTACAGCAGGAGGAGTAATGCTGAATCAGGAAACCGCAAAGGCAGCACGAACCGATTCAGGTTATATCCTTCGCGCACCGAGACGAATGCGGGTTGCTGATGCCGTTGCTCAGTATATGCGGGTGCCCATGGGGGCAGGGAACTCAGTCCCGTGGGATCCGCTGGTGGCACCGTATGTTATTGAGCCGATGAACTGCCTGGCCTCGCGTGAATACGACGCAGTGATATTTGTTGGCCCGGCACGAACCGGCAAGACTATCGGCCTGATTGACGGCTGGGTGATTTACAACGTGATTTGCGATCCTGCTGATATGCTGATTATTCAGATGACGGAGGAAAAAGCCCGCGAACACTCCAAAAAACGACTCGCCAGAACGTTTCGCGTCAGCCCGGAAGTGGTCAGTCGCCTGAGTCCGAACAAAAATGACAACAACGTTTATGACAGAACATTCCTTGCTGGTAACTACCTGAAAATCGGCTGGCCGTCAGTCAATATCATGTCCTCATCAGATTATAAATGCGTCGCGCTGACGGATTATGACCGTTTTCCGGAAGATATTGATGGCGAGGGGGATGCTTTCTCTCTTGCCTCAAAACGTACCACAACATTTATGTCCAGTGGTATGACGCTGGTGGAGAGTTCCCCCGGCAGGGATGTGAAGGATGTGAAATGGCGACGGACTTCACCGCATGAGGCTCCACCAACCACGGGGATACTATCGCTCTATAACCGTGGCGATCGCCGTCGCTGGTACTGGCCCTGTCCACACTGTGGTGAGTATTTTCAGCCCTGCGGCGATGTGGTTGCTGGTTTCCGTGATATTGCCGATCCCGTGCTGGCAAGTGAGGCGGCTTATATTCAGTGTCCTTCCTGTTCAGGACGGATTATGCCTGAACAAAAACGTGAGCTGAACGGACGTGGGGTCTGGTTGCGGGATGGTGAATCCATCAATGCGGATGGCAGTCGTTATGGTGATCCCCGACGCTCACGTATTGCGTCATTCTGGATGGAGGGTCCGGCAGCTGCTTACCAGACACTCTCGCAACTCGTTTACAAACTGCTTACTGCAGAACAGGAATACGAGACAACCGGAAGTGAAGAAACACTCAAGACGGTTATCAATACCGACTGGGGATTACCTTATCTTCCCCGCGCCAGCATGGAGCAACGAAAAAGTGAACTGCTTGAGCAGCGGGCAGAGCCAGTTCCTTCCCGCAGTGTGCCGGATGGCGTTAATTTCCTTGTGGCGACAGTGGATGTGCAGGCGGGACGTCATCGCCGTTTTGTGGTTCAGGTAACGGGCTATGGCAGCCGTGGCGAACGCTGGATTATTGATCGTTACAACATCACGCAGTCATTGCGCGGTGACAGCGACGGGGAGAGCCAGCGAATTGATCCGGCCAGCTATCCGGAAGACTGGGATGTCCTGCTGACGGATGTTTTTCATAAAAGCTGGCCGCTGGCCTCCGATCCTTCTCAACAAATGCGACTGATGGCAATGGCGGTGGACTCCGGCGGTGAAGACGGGGTCACTGATAATGCCTATAAATTCTGGCGTCGTTGCCGTCGTGATGGCCTTGGTAAACGTATTTACCTGTTTAAGGGCGACAGCATCCGGCGCGCAAAACTGATCACCCGTACATTCCCTGATAACACCGGACGAACGGGCCGACGGGCGCAGGCCGCAGGTGATGTGCCGCTCTGGCTTCTTCAGACGGATGCACTGAAAGACCGGGTGAATAACGCGTTATGGCGTGACTCGCCAGGTCCCGGCTATGTGCATTTCCCTGACTGGCTGGGGAGCTGGTTTTACGACGAACTGACGTATGAAGAGCGGAGCAGTGACGGGAAATGGAGTAAGCCGGGTCGCGGTGCCAACGAAGCTTTTGACCTGATGGTGTATGCCGAGGCTCTGGTCATTCTGCATGGATACGAAAAGATCCGCTGGCCGGATGCACCGGAGTGGGCGAGCCGGGAAACCTGGCTGGAGTGTGTCCCGGACAGTACCGAACCGTCACCCTCACCGGAACCGGTATCCACGCCTGTTAAAAAACAAAAACGGAAGAAAACAGTAACTGACGATGTTAACCCCTGGCTGACTTCCGGAGGATGGTTATGAACCAGAATGATATCGAAGCCATGATTCAGCGTTATACGGAAGCTGAAATGGCGGTGCTGGACGGAAAATCCGTCACCTTTAATGGTCAGCAGATGACCATGGAAAACTTATCTGAGATCCGGCAGGGACGGCAGGAGTGGGAGCGCCGCCTTGCGGATCTGATTACACGACGACGGGGGCATCCCGGGTACCGGCTGGCGAGGTTCTGATGGCAATTCTTGATGATGTGATTGGCGTTTTTTCACCAGGATGGAAAGCGGCAAGGCTGCGTTCCCGGGCGGTGATCCAGGCTTATGAGGCCGTAAAAACTACGCGGACACACAAAGCCCGGCGGGAAAACCGAACTGCCGACCAGTTAAGCCAGTACGGGGCCGTGTCGTTACGTGAGCAGGCCCGTTACCTTGATAACAACCACGATCTGGTCATTGGTGTATTTGACAAGCTGGAAGAACGGGTGGTGGGGAAAAACGGGATTATTGTCGAGCCACATCCGGTATTACGCAATGGGGCCATTGCCCGTGATCTGGCAGCGGAGATACGCACCCGATGGAGTGAATGGTCTGTCAGTCCGGAAGTTACCGGGCAGTTTACCCGTCCGATGCTGGAACGTCTGATGCTGCGTACCTGGCTGCGAGATGGTGAGGTGTTTGCCCAGATGGTTTCCGGGCGCATAAACAGCCTGACGCCTTCTGCCGGTGTTCATTTCTGGCTGGAGGCACTCGAGCCAGACTTTATTCCCATGACCAGTGATGAGAGCAACAGGCTGAATCAGGGCGTGTTTGTTGATGACTGGGGGCGTCCCGAAAAATATCTGGTGTATAAAAGTCGTCCTGTATCCGGACGGCAGATGGAAACCAAAGAAGTGGATGCAGAGCGAATGCTGCATCTTAAATTTGTTCGCCGTCTGCACCAGATGCGCGGGACGTCTTTATTGTCCGGTGTGCTGATCCGCCTCAGTGCCCTGAAAGAATATGAAGATTCTGAGCTGACTGCAGCAAGGATCGCTGCTGCTCTGGGGATGTACATCCGCAAAGGCGACGGACAGAGCTATGAAACGGATGGTAATGACAGCAAGGAGAATGAACGCGAGCTTACCATTCAGCCAGGCATTATTTACGACGATCTGAAACCCGGCGAAGAAATCGGAATGGTGAAGTCGGATCGCCCCAATCCTAACCTTGAAACTTTTCGTAATGGTCAGTTGCGTGCCGTGGCGGCGGGCAGTCGTCTGAGTTTTTCCAGTACAGCGCGCAACTATAACGGCACTTACAGCGCCCAGCGTCAGGAGCTGGTTGAATCCACTGATGGCTACCTGATCCTGCAGGACTGGTTTATTGGTGCCGTCACCCGCCCGATGTATCGTGCCTGGCTGAAACAGGCTGTGGCATCCGGTGTTATCAGGCTACCCCGCGATCTTGACCGTTCTTCACTGTATACCGCGGTGTATTCCGGACCGGTGATGCCGTGGATTGACCCTGTTAAGGAGGCTGAGGCCTGGAAAATTCAGATTCGTGGTGGAGCGGCGACAGAATCAGACTGGGTACGTGCAGGTGGTCGTAATCCGGATGATGTCAAACGTCGGCGCAAGGCAGAAATTGATGAAAACCGCAAGCTGGATCTGGTATTTGATACCGATCCGGCCAGTGATAAAGGAGGCAGCAGTGCCGCAACGAAACGACAGGAGCCGCAGCACACCGACGACCAGTCCGAAGAATAATTCCTGGTTCAGGATGCAGGCTGGTCACCAGAGTGACGCGGATATTTATATTTATGACGAGATTGGTTTCTGGGGTGTTACAGCGAAGCAGTTTATCAGTGATCTGAATGCACTGGGCGATATCACCCACATTAATCTCCATATTAATTCACCGGGTGGCGATGTCTTTGAAGGCATCGCCATTTTTAATGCGCTGAAAACACATGGTGCGTCCATTACCGTTTATGTCGACGGTGTGGCGGCGTCAATGGCGTCGGTCATTGCGATGGTGGGAAACCCGGTCATTATGCCGGAAAACACCTTCATGATGATTCATAAACCATTTGGCTTTACGGGCGGTGATGCGGAGGACATGCGCACCTATGCCGACCTGCTCGATAAGGTTGAGGCGGTTCTGTTACCCGCTTATGCACAGAAAACCGGGAAAACCACCGATGAAATTGCTGCCATGCTGGCGGATGAGACCTGGATGTCCGGTGCCGAATGTCTGGCACATGGATTTGCTGATCAGGTAACGCCAGCCGTTAAGGCAATGGCATGTATTCAGTCAAAACGTACAGAGGAATTTAAAAAGATGCCGGAATCCATTCGAAACATGATTACTCCGCCACGCAACAGTGCTCCACGCGTACAGGATAATGAACCTGTAGCCTCCCGGACGCCAGTGCAGGCAGCAGCACCCGTGGTGGATGAAAACAGTATCCGTGCGCAGGTACTGGCAGAGCAAAAAGCGCGTGTAAACGGTATTAATGATTTGTTTGCCATGTTTGGCGGGCGTTATCAGGCGCTGCAGGCTCAGTGTCTTGCCGATCCTGAATGTTCGCTGGAGCAGGCCCGCGAAAAGCTGTTGAACGAGATGGGGCGCGAGTCCACGCCATCCAATAAAAATACCCCGGCTCATATTTATGCCGGTAACGGTAATTTTGTGGGGGACGGGATCCGCCAGGCGCTGATGGCGCGTGCCGGATTTGAAAAAACCGAACGTGATAATGTCTACAACGGGATGACCCTGCGTGAATATGCTCGTATGTCACTGACTGAACGGGGGATTGGGGTTTCCAGTTATAACCCGATGCAGATGGTCGGTGCGGCGTTCACACACAGTACGTCTGACTTCGGTAATATTCTGCTGGATGTTGCGAACAAAGCCATTCTGCAGGGCTGGGAAGATGCCCCTGAAACCTATGAACAGTGGACGCGGAAAGGTCAGTTGTCTGATTTTAAAATTGCCCATCGTGTGGGTATGGGGGGCTTCAGTGCTCTGCGTCAGGTGCGTGAAGGGGCGGAATATAAATACGTCACCACCGGAGATAAACAGGCCACTATTGCACTGGCGACCTATGGCGAGCTGTTCAGTATCACCCGTCAGGCCATTATCAATGATGATCTGAATATGCTGACCGATGTCCCGATGAAACTGGGCCGTGCGGCGAAATCCACTATTGCCGATCTGGTTTATGCCATTCTGACGTCTAACCCGAAAATCTCCACAGATAATGTAAGTCTGTTCGATAAAGCGAAACATGCAAACGTACTGGAGAGCGCTGCAATGGACGTGGCATCGCTGGATAAAGCCCGCCAGTTGATGCGTGTTCAGAAAGAGGGGGAGCGTCATCTGAATATTCGTCCTGCGTTCGTACTGGTACCGACGGCGATGGAGTCTGTTGCTAACCAGGTCATTCGCTCCTCAAGTGTCAAGGGGGCTGACATTAACGCCGGTATTATTAACCCGGTGAAAGATTTTGCGACCGTTATTGCAGAGCCTCGTCTTGATGATAACAGCCAGACCACTTTCTACCTGGCTGCGTCCAAAGGCTCCGATACGATTGAAGTGGCTTATCTCAACGGTGTGGATACGCCATATATTGATCAGATGGAGGGCTTCAGTGTGGATGGCGTGACAACGAAAGTGCGTATTGACGCCGGTGTCGCGCCAGTTGATCACCGCGGTCTGGTGAAATGTACGGCGTAAACGTCGCAGACAACAACTCTGATGGCCCGTAAGGGCTTTTTTTGTACCTGAAATCAGCCCCTGAACGGGGCTGTGCGGAGACAGTTATGGCAAAGAATTTTGTAGAAGAAGGAAAAACGGTGGCGATTGTTGCCAGTGCAGCCATCAGCAGCGGAGATCTGGTGCAGGTGGGCGATGTTTTTGCGGTGGCGCTGACCGATATTCCACAGGGTGAAACAGGCGACGGCATGACCGAAGGTGTGTTTATGCTGCCTAAGCTGAAAACGGATGACATGAAAACGGGTAAGAAGGTTTATCTGAAGTCCGGAAAAGTTCAGCTGACTAACAGCGGCTCTGATCCGCTGGTCGGGGTTGTCTGGGCAGATGCCGGAACCAGTGCAGAAGAAGTGCCGGTAAAACTCAATGTCTGATCCCTTTTCCCGGTTGGCAGCGCGTATGGATGCTATCACGGTCAGAAAGATGGGAAAGACAGCCTCGATTAATGATGTCGATATGACTGTGATCCCTGGAGAAACACTGGCAGAGCTGAATGCTCTGTCTGGACCTGCGGTCTCTCTGGTGGTGTTTTCTTCGGGATACCGCCCACGGCGCGGGGATCGCGTTGTTTATGACGGACAACAATGGACGGTCACACGGCATGAACGCTTTAACGGTAAGCCAATGATTTTTATTGAGTAAAGAGGTGTGGGATGAAGGGGCTTGAGAATGCCATCCGCAATCTGAACAGCCTTGATACCCGTATGGTGCCACAGGCCAGCGCATGGGCGATAAACCGTGTGGCACAGAAAGCGGTCTCGGTTGCCACCCGGCAGGTTGCCGGGAATACCGTTGCGGGAGATAACCAGGTGAAAGGGATCCCCCTGAAACTGGTACGTCAGCGTGTCCGGGTGTTTAAAGCCAGTCCGTCAGGAAAAATGACGGCCAGGATCCGCGTTAACCGGGGCAATCTGCCCGCCATCAAACTGAACACAACACGGCGGCGTGCTGGTGAAGGACTGAGAGTGGGAAAATACTTTTTCCGGGGGGCATTTGTTCAGCAACTGGCGAATGGCCGCTGGCATGTTCTGAGGCGTCTTCCTGAAGCGCGTTTTGCAACAGGGCATGACCATCAGGGCAGGCCAAGAAAAAATCGTCTTCCTGTGGAGGTAGTGAAAATCCCGCTGTCCGGACCGCTGACACAGGCATTTGAAGATGCCCGCGACCGCATCATTGCTGCGGAAATGCCGAAACAGCTGGGGTATGCACTGAAACAACAACTGAGGTTATGGCTGACCCGATGAACCGACATACACAAATCCGCCAGGCCGTACTGGCACGCCTTCGGGAACAGTGTGGAGACAGCGCCACGTTTTTTGACGGGCTTCCGGCATTTATTGATGCGCAGGAACTGCCTGCCGTGGCGGTGTGGCTGAGTGATGCTCAGTACACCGGAAAAATGACGGATGAAGATGACTGGCAGGCTGTTCTGCATATTGCTGTCTTCATCCGGGCACAGGCACCGGATTCAGAGCTGGATATGTGGATGGAGAGCACCATTTTCCCGGCCCTGAATGATGTACCGGCACTTTCCGGACTCATCGACACCCTGATCCCACTCGGTTTTAACTATCAACGTGATAATGAGATGGCCACCTGGGCGATGGCGGAAATCACGTACCAGATCACGTACACGAATTAAGGAGGTGGCAATGACCACACCAAATCCACTGGCAAAGACGAAAGGTGCGGGGACGACGTTCTGGATGTATACCGGCAACGGCGACGCATTTGCGAACCCTTTGTCGGACACTGACTGGCTGCGTCTTGCGATGGTGAAGGATCTGCAACCTGGCGAAATGACCGCTGATGCAGAAGATGATACTTATCTCGATGATGAAGATGCAGACTGGAAAACGACAACCCAGGGGCAGAAATCAGTCGGTGATACTTCGGCGACGCTGGCCTGGCGTCCGGGTGACAGCGGGCAGAAAAAACTGGTTCAGTTGTTCGACTCCGGTGAAGTCTGCGCGTTTCGTATCAAATATCCCAACGGTACTGTTGATGTTTTCCGTGGCTGGCTGAGTTCACTGGGTAAAACCATTGCCTCAAAAGACGTGATGACCCGCACTGTGAAAATCAGCGGTGTGGGGCGTCCGTATCTGGCAGAGGAAGGCACTGAAACAGTGAACGTTACCGGGCTGACGGTGGCACCGGCATCTGCCAGTGTAAAAGTGGGAGCAACCACCACGCTGACCTTTACAGTAAAACCTGACGGAGCCAGTGACAAAGCGATCAGTGTGCATTCGTCAGATCCACAGACTGCCACGGTGACCCTGAACGGGCTTGTAGCCACGGTGAAAGGCGTGAAGCAGGGCAGTGTCAGCATTGTGGGCATGACCGCTGACGGGAATTTTGTGGCTGTGGCTGCGGTGACTGTCAGCGCCGCAGGTTAACAGGACGATACTCATCATTTGCCCCGGTTATCCGGGGCTTTTTTGCAGGTGGAGAACATGATGTTTCTGAAACAGGGCACGTTTAATTATGAAAAACAGTCCGTGGTGCTCAGTGAGCTGTCCGGGCTGCAGAGAATTGAATATCTGGCGTTTGTTCAGCAGCGAACGGCAAAGTTTGATGCCGGTGAGGGAGAACTGCCGGAGGCTGAACGACAGATTGCTTTTCTGCGGATGGGGATGGATATCAATGCCTGGCTGGTTTCCCGCTCACTGTGGAATGCGGATCAGTCTAAGGATGTAGAGACGCTTTGCGCATCCGTTATTACAACATGGTCGTATGATGCCCTGGGTGCGGGGGCGGAGATGGTTCTGTCGCTGAGCGGTATGGGGGCCATTGATAATGCCGGGGATGATGAGCATGAGGCGCTGACGCCGGAAAAGTCCTGACGCGGGAAATGCAGTTTGTCATGCGGCTTGCCCGGGAGTTCCGGCGGGCAGACTGGCGGCGGATGCTGTCGGAAATGTCGGCCACTGAGCTTGGTGAGTGGGGCGATTATTTCCGGATGCAGAGCTTCAGTGATGTGTGGATGGATGCGCAGTTTGCCTCGCTGAAGGCATTGATCGTGAGAATGGTGTCCGGCAGCAGTGATGCTGCGGTGGCTGATTTCAGCCTTTTACCGGAAGAGAACGGGATACCGGAGCGAACGGACGAAGAACTGATGCATCTTGGGGAAGGTATTTCCGGAGGTGTGCGTTATGGACCAGATAGCCAACCTGGTCATTGATTTGGGGATTGATGCGGCAGAGTTTAAAAATGAAATCCCCCGTATCAAAAACCTTCTGAATGGTGCAGCCAGCGATGCAGAACGGTCTTCTGCCCGTATGCAGCGTTTTATGGAGCGTCAGACTCAGGCCGCCCGGCAGACAACGCAGGCGGCGTCTTCGGCTGCAACAGCCGCATCCGTCCATGCGCAGACGGTGGAGAAGAACGCACAGGCTCATGAACGCATGGCCCGCGAGGTGGAGAAAACCCGCCAGCGCATGGAGGCGCTGAGCCAGAAAATGCGCGAGGAACAGGCGCAGGCCATGGCTCTGGCGGAGGCTCAGGATAAAGCGGCTGCTGCGTTTTATCGTCAGATTGACAGTGTGAAACAGGCCAGTGCGGGGCTGCAGGAATTACAGCGTATTCAGCAGCAGATCCGACAGGCCAGAAACAGTGGCGGGATTGGTCAGCAGGATTATCTGGCGCTGATTTCTGAGGTTACGGCGAAAACCCGTGTTCTTACACAGGCTGAGGAAGAGGCTACCCGACAGAAAGTGGCGTTTATCCGTCAGCTTAAAGAGCAGGCAACCCGCCAGAATCTTTCTTCTTCTGAGTTGCTTCGTGCTAAGGCTGCCCAGCTGGGGGTAAGCAGTGCTGCAGAAGTGTATATCCGCAAAATGGAGCAGGCAGGAAAAGCCACGCATTCGCTGGGGCTGAAAAGTGCAGCGGCCCGTCAGGAGATAGGCGTTCTGATAGGTGAACTGGCCCGCGGAAATTTAGGTGCGCTGAGGGGATCCGGAATAACGCTGGCTAACCGTGCCGGGTGGATAGACACATTGATGTCACCGAAAGGCATGATGCTTGGCGGGGTTATTGGCGGTATTGCCGCGGCTGTCTATGGTCTGGGTAAAGCCTGGTATGACGGTCAGAAGGAGGGGGAAGAATTTAACCGCCAGCTGTCGCTGACGGGGCATTATGCCGGAGTCACTGCCGGGCAGCTGTGGACGCTCAGTCGTGCTATTTCCGGGAATGGTATCACGCAACATGCTGCAGCCGGTGCGCTGGCTCAGGTGGTGGGGAGTGGTGCATTTCGTGGAAACGATATCGGTATGGTGGCGAGAGCTGCCGCACAGATGGAGCGATCGGTTGGCCAGTCGGTCAGCGATACCATAAGTCAGTTTAAGCGGCTGAAGGATGATCCTGTAAATGCCGCGAAGGCTCTGGACAATGAGCTGCATTTTCTTACTGCCACTCAGCTTGAGCAGATACGCGTCCTTGGGGAACAGGGGCGGTCCAGTGATGCGGCACGGATAGCCATGTCTGCACTGGCAGAGGAAACCGGTCGGCGTACTGCGGATATTGATAATAACCTCAATGCGCTGGGCAGTACGCTGAAGTATCTGTCTGATTTATGGAGTCGTTTCTGGGATGCGGCCATGAATATTGGTCGTGAAGACTCGCTGGATGAACAGATTTCCGCTTTACAGGAGAAAGTGTCGCGGGCGAAAAGACTCCCCTGGACGGCATCATCTTCTCAGGTTGAGTACGCTCAGCAGCGTCTTAACGAGCTTCAGGAGAAAAAACGCCAGAAGGATTTGCAGGATGCAAAAGAGCAGGCAGAGCGGAATTATCAGGAGCAACAGAAACGCCGTAATGCTGAAAATGCTGCACTGAACCGGATGAATGAAACGGAAGCAGCACGACATCAGCGTGAAATTGCGCGTATTAATGCCATGCAGTACGCCGATCAGGCTGTCAGGGATGCGGCGATACAACGTGAAAATGAACGTTACGAGAAAGCCCTGGCATCCGGTAAGAAAAAAACACGCGAAACCCGTAATGATGAGGCCACCCGGTTATTGCTGCAGTACAGTCAGCAACAGGCACAGGTGGAAGGACAGATTGCTGCTGCCAGACAGTCAGCAGGCATTGCCACGGAAAGGATGACAGAAGCGCATAAACAGCTTCTGGCTCTGCAGCAGCGCATCAGCGACCTGGACGGGAAAAAACTGACGGCAGATGAAAAGAGTGTGCTGGCCCGTAAAGATGAACTGATTCAGGCACTGACGCTGCTGGATGTAAAACAGCAGGAGCTTCAGAAACAGACGGCACTCAACGAGCTGAAGAAAAAAACAATTCAGCTGACCAGTCAACTGACTGAAGAAGAGCGCGCTCAGCGTCAGCAACATGACCTGGATATCGCCACGGTGGGTATGGGTGATCAGCAGCGGCAGCGATATCAGGTACAACTGAGTCTTCGCCAGAAATACCTGCAACAGCTGGAGCAGTTGAGGCGGGATAGTGAGCAGAAAGGGACATATAACACGGATGACTACAGAAAGGCCGAGCAGGCGCTGACGGAGAGCCTGAACCGACAACTGAATGAGAATCGCCGTTACTGGCAACAGCTTGAAGTTGTGCAGGGTAACTGGAAAAACGGAGTCCTGCGTGCATTTCAGGATTTTACCGTGGATGCAGATAATACGGCAGGAACAGCAGAACAGGTGTTCTCGTCAGCCTTCAGCAACATGGGAAATGGCCTGGCAACTTTTGTCACTACCGGCAAACTCAATTTCAAATCCTTCACCTCTTCTGTGCTGTCAGATATGGCGAAAATCCTGGCGCAGGCAACCATGATGAAATCGATAAAAGGGATTGGCAGTGTACTGGGATTTGATCTCAGCAGCCTTTCCCTGAATGCCAATGGGGGGATTTATCAGTCTGCTGATTTGAGTCGCTACAGTGGCACGGTGGTTAACCGTCCGACGTTTTTTGCTTTTGCAAAAGGCGCGGGTGTGATGGGGGAAGCTGGACCTGAAGCCATTCTGCCACTGCGTCGTGGTGCTGACGGTAAGCTGGGGGTTGTGGCGGATATTGGTGGTTCAGGTATGGCGATGTTTGCCCCGCAGTACAACATCGAGATCAATAACGATGGCACGAACGGGCAGATAGGTCCGGCTGCCCTGAAGGTGGTTTATGACCTTGGGAAAAAAGCGGCAGCGGACTTTATGCAACAGCAGGCCCGTGATGGTGGTCGGTTAAGTGGAGCATATCGGTAATGGAGACGTTTCACTGGAAAGTGCGCCCGGATATGAATGTGGTATCAGAGCCGAAAGTGGTGACAGTGAAGCTGGGCGATGGTTATGAACAGCGTCGTGCGGCGGGACTGAATAACCAGTTGTCGACTTACAGCGTGACGATACGTGTTCGCAAATGTGAACACCCATCTTTAAAAGCCTTTCTGGAACGGCACGGTGGCGTCCGCGCATTTCAGTGGACGCCACCTTATGACTGGAAGCCGATCAGGGTGGTTTGTCGTAAATGGTCGGCAAGCGTGGGGGCGTTGTGGGTAACCATAACGGCAGATTTTGAACAGGTCGTGGCATAGGAGGCTCTGATGCAGGATATTCCACAGGAAACACATCATGAGACGACACGCCTCACTCAGTCAGCCCAGGTGGTGCTCTGGGAAATCGATCTGACAGAGGTCGGTGGTGAACGTTATTTTTTCTGTAATGAGCAGAACGAAAAAGGTGAGCCGGTCACCTGGCAGGGGCGGCAGTATCAGGCATACCCCATTCAGGGGACAGGATTTGAACTGAACGGCAAGGGCAGTGCTGCCCGTCCGACACTGACGGTTTCTAACCTGCACGGTATGGTCACCGGTATGGCAGAAGATCTGCAGAGTCTGGTCGGCGGAACGGTGGTCCGGCGTAAGGTTTACGCCCGTTTTCTAGATGCGGTGAACTTCGTCAACGGAAACAGTGATGCCGACCCGGAGCAGGAGGTGATCAGCCGCTGGCGCATCGAGCAGTGCAGTGAACTGAGTGCGGTCAGTGCTTCTTTTGTACTGTCCACGCCGACGGAAACGGATGGCGCTGTTTTTCCGGGGCGTATCATGCTGGCCAACACCTGCACCTGGACCTATCGCGGTGATGAGTGCGGTTATAACGGTCCGGCTGTCGCGGATGAATATGACCAGCCGACGTCCGATATCACGAAGGATAAATGCAGCAAATGCCTGAGCGGCTGTAAGTTTCGCAATAACGTCGGCAACTTTGGCGGTTACCTTTCCATTAACAAACTTTCGCAGTAAATCCCATGACAGAGACAGAATCAGCGATTCTGGCGCACGCCCGGCAATGTGCGCCAGCGGAGTCGTGCGGCTTCGTGGTGAGAACGCCGGAGGGAGAAAGATATTTTCCCTGCGTGAATATCTCCGGTGAGCCGGAGGCGTATTTCCGGATGGCTCCGGAGGACTGGCTGCGGGCAGAAATGCAGGGTGAGATTGTGGCGCTGGTCCACAGTCACCCCGGTGGTCTGCCCTGGCTGAGTGAGGCCGATCGGCGGCTGCAGGTGCAGAGTGATTTGCCGTGGTGGCTGGTCTGCCGCGGGGCGATTCACAAGTTCCGCTGTGTGCCACATCTTACCGGGCGGCGCTTTGAGCACGGGGTGACGGACTGTTACACGCTGTTCCGGGATGCATACCATCTGGCGGGAATTGAGATGCCGGATTTTCATCGCGGAGATGACTGGTGGCGTAACGGCCAGAATCTCTATCTTGACAATATGGAGGCGACTGGTTTTTACCGTGTCGCACTGACAGAGGCGCAGCCGGGCGATGTGCTGCTGTGCTGTTTGGGTTCATCGGTGCCGAATCATGCCGCCATTTACTGTGGTGATGGCGAGCTGCTGCACCATATTCCTGAACAACTGAGCAAACGAGAGAGGTATACCGACAAATGGCAGCGACGCACACACTCCCTCTGGCGTCACCGGGCATGGCACGCATCTGCCTTTACGGGGATTTACAACGATTTGGCCGCCGCATCGACCTTCGTGTGAAAACGGGGGCTGAAGCCATCCGGGCGCTGGCCACGCAGCTTCCGTCGTTTCGCCAGAAACTGAATGAGGGCTGGTATCAGGTGCGCATTGCCGGGCGTGATGCAGGCGAAAATGAATTATCTGCCCGTCTTAATGAGCCGCTGGAAAATGGTGCCGTGATTCACATCGTGCCGCGTATGGCGGGAGCTAAAAGTGGCGGTGTGTTTCAGGTGGTGCTGGGGGCGGCGCTGATTGCGGTGGCATGGTGGAACCCTGTGGGCTGGCTGGGTGCTGCGGCTGTATCGGGCATGTATGCGGCAGGGGCCAGTATGATTCTGGGTGGTGTGGCCCAGATGCTGGCACCGAAAGCCAGGACGCCCACGGCAGCCAGTACAGATAACGGCAAACAGAACACCTATTTCTCCTCACTGGATAACATGGTTGCTCAGGGCAATGTTCTGCCTGTTCTGTACGGTGAAATGCGTGTGGGGTCGCGGGTGGTTTCTCAGGAGATCAGCACGGCAGACGAAGGGGACGGTGGTCAGGTTGTGGTGATTGGTCGCTGATGCAAAATGTTTTATGTGAAACCGCCTGCGGGCGGTTTTGTCATTTATGGAGCGTGAGGAATGGGTAAAGGAAGCAGTAAGGGGCATACCCCGCGCGAAGCGAAGGACAACCTGAAGTCCACGCAGTTGCTGAGTGTGATCGATGCCATCAGCGAAGGGCCGGTTGAAGGTCCGGTGGATGGGTTAAAAAGCGTGCTGCTGAACAGTACGCCGGTGCTGGACAGTGAGGGGAATACCAATATCTCCGGTGTCACGGTGGTGTTCCGGGCAGGTGAGCAGGAGCAGACACCGCCGGAGGGGTTTGAATCCTCCGGTTCCGAGACGGTGCTGGGTACGGAAGTGAAATATGACACGCCGATCACCCGCACCA